>JACCEC010652757.1_pt1 | contig 11446 bp, 1 predicted proteins | sample 7450121 | NCBI WGS metagenome assembly JACCEC01 (sample SAMN15323455, study PRJNA562643) | freshwater metagenome | isolation source: river surface water | place: USA:Blue River Watershed | collected 2017-08-18 | reverse complement strand
TGTTGTTGTTGTTGTTGTTGTTGTTGTTGTTGTTACTTTCCGGAAATACGGTCAGTCAGAAAATCAACACCTCTTACTAAATATTAAAATGCTACGTAGAATCTACAGAGGACCTCCTATGGTGAATCGATCCCATCCTTCTCCCTACCATGGTGGCCGCCACAACTGTAACTTCACGGACAAGCTCCTCTCGCGTCACCTCCCTCCATGCCCTGTCTCTCATCTTGCTCAACCCATCTCACCTCCCGTATCACACGACCCTCACGCGACGGCTGCATTCATTGTCTCCTTCCTGAAATCAGCGCACACCGAATTGGGGAAGCTGCTCCACTGCACCGTGGCTGCTAACTCTACGACAGCTGGATTCGCTTTTCCCCCGTCATCAACAGAGCCATCACAGATTATCTCTCCGAATTACGTCGCCCTGAAACAACTCGTCAAATCAATCGTCTCTTTGCTGCAAACGGTGGATGCCGAATTTGCAGCCTGGCAAAACTTCGCCTCTCAACGCACCGAGACACCGAACATACCTGAACTTCCCCTTGCCAACGCGGCAGACATCAACCAAGCTGTAGTCCATCAACTTCCCACAAACCAACCGCTCTCCTGGCCACCTCAGGCGACTACGTCTACACCACAACAATCGAAACCAACACTGTTGAGTGGACACACCAGCACCACTGCCCGCACTCCCCCACCGAATAAACACCAAACCCCCAACTCTGCGACAGCTGGATTTTGCTCCCCAACCTCACTGCCTGTTCCCCCGTCATCGCCGAGGCCCTGCACTAAATCAACGCAATCAGAGTGTGCTCGCTGCAGATCCCTTGCTCACACCTCACCGACAACCCCATCACTCACTGGCACGAATTCTCTCGCCCAGGCCTCTCTGCAGGAGTCATCACAGAACGCACCCCCATTGCTCCATTCCCCCCAGAACGCATCATTAACCAGCTCACCGACACAACTCAGTGCATCGCCGGACGCCACTACATTACTCTCATTCCCCCAGAATTCCTCGCTATTATCCAACCCACCAGCACAACTGAGCACTGCTCTCAAGCAACACCCACACATTACACCACATCCACTGACGCAAGTGATAGTCACGGACCCTACTACAGCCCGATCCTCCTCCTCAGCCTCACTGCTTGTCGGTCTATCATCGACACAGCCCTTCAACAAATCAACGCAATTAGAGTGTGCTCGCCGACACACTCTTGAACACACCCTTCCAACAACTCCATCACTCTATCGCTCGAATACTCATGCCCAAGCTCCTCTACCGGATACATCGCAGGACGAACTCACACTGCTCTCCGTCCCCCAACTAACCAACACAATAGCACAACTAAGAACTGCTTCAAACGCCGACATCCTTGACCTAGACTGCCATCTCAATTTCAAGAGTGTCCCCAACACACCAGATATTTCCCAACCAGCGTCTCCTGCTAAATCACCAACACTCCATCAATACCTGTCACCAGCAGCTTTGTTGCCATCAGGACACAATCTACAAAAGCTATACACGAACTCATCCTCCCACTGCCATTCACCAGAGACCTTGCCTTCCGCCAACTTGGACTGTACCCCACCCATACTCTCTGCCTGGTTGCACTTCCTAAATACCACCCGCACAATTCAACATACCTATACCTGGGACAGTGGTGCTACCTATCCTCCCTCACAGGAACCTAACAGACCCCCAGACCCAGGAATATCACCCCTTCCAAAACTACGGCCCTCAACCACATTGGATAGAAAGCCTACACCATCTCACCAAACAACAAATTTGGAAAATAGATTAATTTATAAATCCATTCTGTCAAAATCTTCAGTCTCACACCCCCAACCTGTTTTTCCCAGGTCAACAACAGCGAACTCAGCGCAGGCACAGACTGAACTGCAGTTTAAAGCACAAGGAGTACCATCTAACCCACCAACTTGGACGTCGCCCCGTCGGCAATTTCCCCACATCATGCCAAAACCAATCCCCGCCATCAGAACTCCTTCCAACAAAATCACTGGTTCCTCCGCCAAGAAACGGGTCGCAGTCAGGTCACCAGCCATATCCCCGCAGAAAGAAACAGAAGGGGAAGATACCCCAATGCAGGATGCTCCTACGGATGCTACAACCATCACCCCCGCCAATCTGGAACAGAGGTTTCACTCACAACCAAGATATAAGAAAATGACACCAGCAGAAGCAAAGGCAAAGGTAGACAGCGATGATTGGAAGGCTGAGTGGGACCACCCTCAGATAATGCAAGAACTCCTCTCAGAACCACCGGCACCAGCCTCCATTGACCACCTTCCCTACGAATTTAATAGAGATGATGCTACAACCAATGGTCTTCTCAGGACACTCAATGGCTTACACATTGAGACAGACATGAAACAACATGTGCTCCAACTGAAAAAGCCAGAGGCATCCAGGATGCACCCAAAATTTGGCCCATTCACAATACAACACCTGGACATTGACAGGGATAAATTCACAATTCTCAACCGCAAAGGAGACAGGGCATTCACATTTAAAGGATGTGACTACAAACTGGAGACAACTGGAATGAACCTTGACTTGGATGACCCAACAACCTACTCAACAATATGCCTCCTAGGACCTGAACTGCTTTGGGAAGAGATAATGGAGTCACAGCATAATCACATGCCAGAAGCCAGTGCTGAAAACGGTCCATTTCGTATACTAACTACAGGGAGCGACAACGCAACCATTACCTTCCAGAACACAGCTGGGACTACTTGGCAATCCTCATTAACAACTGGTCCACCTCCAGAACAAGCCTGGCAAACACCTTCAAAAAGGAAAAGTTCAACCCAACCAACCTCCACCAGAACATCAAACGCAAACTACCACCTTGCCTCTCACAACAGGTTTGAAATTTTTCAGCACCGAGACATCACTAACCCCCCAAACCAGATGGAAGTTGATCCTCCTTTTGGCAAAGCAGTTTGGAGAGAAGATGACTCAGATGGAGAGGCTGCACACTCCGGAGATGAGAAATCCCCAACTCCAAGGAACCTTGCCGACGCCAGTACTTTTGCCCCAGACATAGAAGAAACCTCCGCTAACACCACACCATCACAAAATGCAACAGATTCATCCAAAGTTTTCAATGGAACTAACTGTCAATATCTCCTCACCGTTGAAATCCAACTACAACCTGGAATAGAACATCTACAGGTACTGTTCAATGAAACAAAAACACTTCTCTCCTATATCCAGCAGGTTGACACCCGGGCAAAATTCATGTCTAAGTCCCTGCAGCCAGACGGCACATCCTATCCTCCTCTAACATCTCCAACAGATAAACACTGGCCTACCAGCTATCTCTCTGCCCAGAACTGGTATCAAACCTCAATGAGCTATCTCTTTCAACAAGACCCAATAACAGACCAGCAGCTCTCATTAAGGCTAGAAGGGAAGAAAACTCTCCGAACAAGAGGCACCACAAAACCAGCAAAAAGGCAGGAGCACAACCCTGAGACCAAGGGTCCCACATCGATGTACGCTACAGTCAATCTCTACACAGCCTTTCCAAACATAAACAAACTAGTGGAATCAGTAAATGTTGACCTACGAAAGAACAAAGTCAGAATTTCCCTAAAAGAGTTGCAATGCTGGGAATCAACTCCCAAAAAGATGTTATGCGGAGTAAACAATGGCTTGTGTGCAATAGGGGTTAGACAAGTTCTGCTACACAAACTTAAAGAATTGGAGAAAAAGATGTGCAGGCATGGCAAGCTCAATACGATAGAATGGTACGACGAACCACTCCCTGAACTGAATGTCACCCTGAAAGGGATTAGGCCTCTTAAATTACCAGCCGATGAAGAGGATCGTGCGCGCTTGACCTTCGACACATTTCCATGGGAGAGCAAATTAGCATATCACCTGGAAGCCAGTGATAACGCATGGTATCGACTCGAACCCCTGCTAGACCTGTTAGTAGAAACCAATATACTCGCATCCACTTTTGGACCATCAGCGTGTATCATGAACGTTCCGGGAATCAAAACTTCTGTTGAACGGACGCGCTCCCATCATCGGATAGGCCGAATCAGTATGGGTTACAACCTCAAAACAACAATCCTGGAATGCAATGAGGTCCAATTGTATGATTACGATGTTAAAGTGGCGATGGAACCCATTGAGGAAACAGCAGCGGATGGGACAATCACCTTAACAAAACCCAAGCCACCATACGCCCAAACAAACCTTCGAAAGGAACTTCAGCACGTACGCATAAATGGAGAACAGCTTTTTCACACCGCAGTCATGACTTGTAAGGGCCCGGAGGCTGGCATGTCTAGGATAGTAATATCCTATGACCCGTCGGATCTTGACAGAGCAGAGAAATTTGCCTTCGCAAAACAAACCATCACTAATCTGGCATGCTTCATGCACCATTGGTGGTTAGAATGTGGCTACAACGAAAGCACTCGGAAACGACTCATGCGCTCCTTCTATGTGGAGAAAGCAAGTTTGGCAGAATATTCCTCCTGGGACTCGGACACCAAAACAGCAACATCACACTTTGCCACAAGATCGTCCACCTACCTTGAAGACAATGAACATTATGACCCTCCACCTTTGTCAGACAAGCGGAAGCGTACCAGCGATCCACCCCTATTGCAGATAAGTGATCAAGTAAGGACCAGTCTACTGAACCACCTTGGCCGGCAGAGTGACAACCCACAGGACATTGATAGCAATATCAGCAATGTTTCACTTCACACCGGAGATGGGAATACATCATGCGCATCCACAGTTAATTCAGCCAATTCTACTAACAAAATTCTCAAGACAAAAGATTTCGCATTGCAATTAGCAGATTCCAGGGCCAAACAGGCACAACAAGAGAACTTGATAGCCCAACTACAACAACAGATGGAAGAACTCAAACGACTAAACAATACAGCTGAGTCCGGAACTCAGCAGGGTGCCCCCCACCTCAGTGGAAGCGGAGCCTCCCCCCCCCGTAGATCCTGGGGGTGGTGAGGCTCTGCAGGGATTATAGGCCTTAGGCGGCACCCATCCTTTCCGAGCACTGAAGGATGGCGTAAACAGTCAAGTGCCCAAGAACCTCCGGCGGACTCGGGTAGAGTGGACCGCACGGAGCAACATACGAACCTACCAACACATTGTGGTCTGCCAAAAGCAGGAGAGAGAACAATAAGACCACATTCGGGGATACCAAGGGGAACAAGTCAGGCGAAGGGCCGTAACACGACAACAACACAAGTGATAACACCAACAGATGATGGCACCCGGCAACGATACAAGGGTCGCACCAACACCAAAAGGAAGAGCAGAAGACAGGCTAGACAGGATACATGGCAACAAAAACCTGTGATGGAAATCAAGACCAAATACAGAAGCTTTCAGAAAGGAGCCTTGAAATTCAAGAAACGCATCGCTCCCTCCCATGAGGATCTGTCCCGCTCCACACAACACGGACAAACGATGCTAGATAATCCACACTACTATGAACCTAACGGAGACTCAGTGAGCTCCAACCGACTAGCTCTTGCAAAAGATCACGAATGCAGAGAGATGCAAAGAACAATCGAGCTACTCGAAGATGGAGGCATCGGGTACATGCCGGAAAAGAAAACTCATGGATGGGTCCGTATCATGTTCGAAAACTGGAACAGTCTAGGAATACTCACACAAAGTTGGAAATTTGACAGACTAAACTACCTGGTAAAAAGCCTAAACATAGATATTGTAGCGGGTTGTGAATGCCAAACAGACTGGTCAAAGGTGGACACCGACAATCAATTCCACAGCCTACTAGCACCTGGGAGAGCCAAAAAAGGCATAGCATCGCACAATAACACAGAAAGGATACACAGAGACCAACCAGGAGGAACAGCAATCACAGGAGTTGGAAGAATCTGTGATGTCATCCAGGAGGTGGGCTCAGACAAAACTGGACTGGGAAGATGGTCATGGATCACTTTACATGGTGGAACTACCACCACGCGCATCATTAGTGCATACCTTCCACGGCGACCAAACAGACACTCAAAAGGGAGAACAGTATGGGAACAACACACACGCTACTTCCAACAACAAGGAGATATGAGGTATCCATCGACGATTTTCATTGTGGACCTACTTAGACTCATTAAATCGTGGATATCTTTGGGAGAACATGTCATCTTAGCCATGGATGCTAATCAAGATGTCTACTCCGGGAAACTGGCACAGGCACTTGCAACGGAACCCATCAACATGAAATGCCTGATGGAAAAAGCAATAGGAGAAAAGGTCCCAAATTCACACTTCAGTGGAAAAGGACAAATATCAACAATATTCGGCAGTCCGGGAGTGGTAACAGGTAATGGCATGTGCTACCCTCACTGGTATGGAGTAGGAGACCACAGGGTCATGGTGCTCGAGATAGCTGCATTAAATGCGTTTGAAGGATCATACCCAACCATCTCCACACCAACAGCACGAATCCTGAGCTGCAGAACAAAACGACATAGAGACAAATACTGTAAGCGGCTTTGGCAGCTGGTTGAGGAACACAGAATGGACAAGCGACTCCAGGAAATCAGTTCACTAACCGGAGATCGATACATCTTAGCCCACAATCAATGGGATAATGAGCTCGGGGACTACATGAGGAGCGCGGAGCTTCACTGTTCACACTACAAAGATGGATCAATTGAGTTTAGTCCCACAGTCGGCCAGTGGCTCCGTAAGCGATCCATCTTGAAATGGATATTACGTTGGAAAGAAGGCAAAGTACCAGATGTACGAAATCTTCTGAGAGCTGCAAAACGGATGCACATTGACAAACCACTTGAACTGAGCGCACAAGAAATCGAAGCACGACTGGTCTCTTGTATTAATGCAATATATGACCTGAGACACAAAGCACCATCCCTACGGGATAAGCACCTCAAGTGGCGTTTAACTCTAGCCTACAAAAGAGAAGACGACGCCGCGGTTCAGGAGATAAATAGGATCAGGAGGAATGAAGCCCAGAAACGCAGACAGCGAACCATCAACAGAGCAATTAAGGATCCAAAAGGACAAGCAGTTCTACAAGTTGACATCCCCACCCAAACAGGAGGAACCTGTACACTGGATACCCAACAAGAGGTGGAACATCATGTGCGACAAAACCTACAACAGCGGTTCTCCCTAGGCAAACGTGCACCATTTAATAGAGGGCGACTCCTGGCAGACTTTGGTACCTTAGGAGACACCGAAGCAGTGACACAACTATTCAAAGGAAACTACAACCCTCACTCGAACATTGATCAAGCCACAGCAGACTACCTAAGTGAAGCGGCACGTATCCAAAAGGACATTGCTACTCTCCCACCTATCCCAACAGAGGTAACTCCAGAAGAATACATATCTTTCTGGAGCAAGGCGAAAGAAAATACGTCATCATCGAAAAGCGGAAGACACTTTGGACACTACAAGGCAATAAGTTCAGACCCAGATCTAGTAGCTCTACATCTGACTAGCATCAACCATGCCGCCACGAGAGGGTCTCCCTTATTGCGATGGAGTAATGGAGTTACGGTCCTTCTGGAAAAAGTCGCGGGGACGAGACGTATAGAGAAACTTCGGGCTATATGCCTCCTAGAAGCCGACTTCAACTGGTGGCTAAAGGTGATATTCGCACGTCGAATGATGTACCGGATGAAAGAAAAAGGAGCTATACCACTAGAACAGGGAGCAGTCAAAGGCAAAACGACGACAAGTACCACACTCATCAAACAACTATACTTCGATCAGGCCAACATCTTACATGAAAACTGTGCCCTCGCTAGCACCGATGCAGCTAATTGTTACGATGCCGTTAATCATGCAGCGGCAAGCATAGCATTACATGCCGTGGGAGTCCCAAGAGAACTTATTCAATGCTATCTCCGTTGTATCCAACACATGAGGTACTACCTAAGAACAGGATATGGACTTTCCACGACGAGCTATGGCAGCTCTCAGGACTCAATATGCATGGGACTCACACAGGGTAGTGGTGCCTCTCCGGCTGTATGGACCGCAGTCAGTACGGTGATCATCGGTGCCTACAAACATCGAGGTTATGGTGCACAACTCGTTGGAGGATGGTCACAAGACCCAATCGCCATTGCAGCTCTGCTTTATGTCGATGACACCGATCTCCTACACAACATCGTCAGCACACAAGATGACCAAGAAATGCTGGTTCCCTGGGTACAGCAAGCAACAACTCACTGGGCAAACCTATTACAAGCCACCGGAGGAAACCTAAACCCAGCAAAGTGTTATTGGTACCTTCTACAATACAAATTTGAAAAAGGAGAAGCCAGCCTCACTTCAAAGCGCCAATTGCTGGACAAACACCTCACAATCCCCCAACCGAACGGCAGTGAAGTTGAGATCACACTAAAGGATCCAACAGAACCTTCCGAAGTACTCGGAGTTCTGGTAAGCCCTACTGGAGATGGTGAACCGATGTTGCAACACATGGTGGACAAGGGATATAAATGGTCACGGCGGGTCCTGAACAGCAAGCTCCAAGCAAAGGATGCATGGTTCAGTTTCAGAACACAGGCCATCATGTCAGTTAAATATGGACTAGTACCGCTCATGGCATCTTGGTCCTCAATAGAACATACTGTCTCCAAATGGTACTACCATTGCCTTCCAGCTCTGGGCGTGAACAGATCCATAGGGCATGAGTGGAGAATGCTACCCGTTGAATACCAAGGCCTAGGCTTACCCAACCTAGCTCTGGAAAAACTGGCGGAATCTCTACAGCTTATTCAACACCACTGGAGTCGAAGAACTAAACTAGGACAAGCACTGCGTCTCGCCTTCGAACTGGTACAGGTGGAAACTGGCCTACGGGGTAACTTCCTTTTACGAAACTATGACACCTACGGACGCTTGGCAACACACACCTGGTTCAAACAACTGTGGGAGATGGTACACCATTTCCGAGTAGAAGTAGTATTAGCAGATGAATTCATAGTCCCACCAATACGTGAGAATGACAAAGTTCTTGTGGAAGAAGTATTACAGATGCTACCATACCACCAATGGGTACCCTTCAATAGAGCACGAAAGTACTTCCAAATCTACTTCCTCTCGCACCTGGTGATGTGTGACGGATCGACGGTGAATCCATCAGCCGTGGAACCATCATTTACAACACATCGTTCCACGAGTATGAGGTTCCCAAAAGAACAACCCACAGACGCCGACTTCGACATCTGGAAACACACTATACGAAGGCTCACCTCACCTACCCTGACACTATCGCCTCCTCTGGGAAGATTTCTACGCACTTGTCCAGAGTACGACACTTGGCAAACCAACACGGACCGATCCTACATTGTGCAACAAAACAATGATACAAGCTATAGAGTATACTACCCAGCCCAACAACATTACCGCACCAGGGGACACAACTACTTTGAATATCACCATACCACACCGCATCCACCACCGTGCACCCTAACGGCATCTGTCCTTCCCCACAACACATACAAAGTGGTTCTCCACTCAACAAGCTCTCTCAAACAGGTTACACATGCCCCCACAGAACCCTTTTTAACCAAATTACAGAAAGGTTTCCAAAGCCTGATATGGCGTAGCAGCAAATTCGATGAAGATGGAGAATGGATCGTCAGAGCGATTAAAAGAGGAACTCTTCTTATTGTGCATGATGGATCCTACATGCCTCAAATTGACAAATCTATATGCTCAGCGGGGATAGTACTTCTTTGCACTCAAACAGGACGGATGGGTACGATGCAATGCTGTGAAAAGACAAACTCTACGACAGCATCCAATTACAGAGGCGAGCTACTAGGCGCACTCCTGGCCAGCCACATCCTAACAATAGCAAGTGAACAACACATCTCCAACAGGACTGTTAAGCTATACTGTGACAACTTAGGAGTTATTAATCACGCCTTGCATCCAGAATCCACCCTTAAAACCAATCAACCACAAGCAGACATCCTCCTCATGTTTACACACAACTTAGCTACAACCACAGTCCCCTGGAGTTACCAACATGTGTATGGACACCTTGATGAAACAATCAGATTCCAATCCCTGTCCCTACCTGAACAACTTAATGTGATGGCAGATAAGCTAGCAAAAGACGCTCTATTGGAAGCAGTGGAAACTGGACAGTACTGCAAACCCTACTTCCCTCACGAGAGTATCCGACTCCTCGTTAACAGGCACAAAGCTACAACATCAATCAAGGCGCACCTATACAAGGAGTGGGGTAGGGAAGTTGCGAAAGACCTCTTCCACCAGAAGCAGATCATCCAACAACAACACTTCGACTACGTACACTGGGATGGGCTACGTCTAGCCATGGCACAGCTACCACAAATGTACAAAGTCTGGGTAACAAAACACGTTTCTAGTGCATGTGCCACCAACAGACATCTCTCAAAAATGGACTCGCGAGTGCTCAACAAGTGCTCCTGCTGCGGCCGCCGCAACGAGTCTATACTACACATTACGAGGTGCACCAATGAAGGAAGACGACTTATGTTTCAACAAACAGTACAAGAATTAGTCCAATGGATGGCACGGTCTCACGGGCACCCAGAAATCATCCTAGCGGTCGAGTCTTACCTGACACACAGAGGACGGGTCCCAATGAAGCGGATATGTCAAGACTCCAGCATTCTTCGAAGGTTTGCACGGGAAACTGATCAACTCGGATGGAGAAACTTCACAGAAGCCAGAATATCAACTACCCTATTTACCATACAGGAAGGGTGGTTAAAGCAGCGAAGGTCAAAGTGGCATATGGAGACATGGACGCAGCAATTCCTGACAAAAATCCTCGATATTACTCATAAACAATGGTCATACAGGAACTCCAGGATTCACATTAGACAGGTAGAAGGCCTCTCGCTCAGCGAACATGAGAACATACTACAGAAAGTTGAGTCCCTTATTGGAACCGACCCTATGGAGCTGCTTCCGCAGCACCATTCCTTGCTACAAGTAAATTTCGAATCCTTGGGTGAAGGGACATCCACTGATCGGCAGTATTGGATCGCACAAATGGAATCAGCCATCAAGGCACGGAAACGACGGAGAGATAGTTACAATGTAGATCTTAACACAAAGCAGCAACGTCGATAGTAGTGGAGCCTTGGACAAGGTATCCACAGTTGGTCCGCCATAGGACCGATGACGCCCTCACACGGGTATGAAGGAGATGTATAAATTTGACTCCTGTATGGCGGTATACGCCATTGCTCTGCACCTAGCGGAAAAGAAAGACTTTTGTCCGTGCCATCATTTTATTTGTCTAGATATAGTTATAAGCACGATTTACTAATAAACACTTGTTGTTGTTGTTGTTGTTGTTGTTGTTGTTGTTGTTGTTGTTGTTGTTGTTGTTGTTGTTGTTGTTGTTGTTGTTGTTGT
>JACCEC013022782.1_pt1 | contig 11447 bp, 8 predicted proteins | sample 7450121 | NCBI WGS metagenome assembly JACCEC01 (sample SAMN15323455, study PRJNA562643) | freshwater metagenome | isolation source: river surface water | place: USA:Blue River Watershed | collected 2017-08-18 | reverse complement strand
GGCGGAGGCTTTGGCGGATTTTCAGGCGGCGGCGGCAGCTTTGGCGGCGGCGGCTCTTCGGGGAGCTGGTGATGACGGACGCACAGCGGCTGAGCGCTGCGGATCAGGCCCGGATTGCGGCGGCCGTGCAGGCGGCCGAGGCGCAAACCTCTGGCGAAATTGTCACCATTATTGCGGAACAATCGGATGATTATGCCGATGTCGCCTTATGGTGGTCGGTCGCAGCGGCGCTGTTGGCGCTTGGCCTGGCGTCGATCATCCCAGAGATGATTTTGCCGCGCGTGGATGCGCTCACGGGCCGCTGGGCGGTGGACTGGACTGCGCATGCGGTGCTGGAACTGGGCTTTGTGATCGCTGCGTCAAAATTCGCGGTCTGCTGGCTGATCCTGTTGTGGCGCCCCGCCCGACTTTGGCTTGTGCCCGCCCCCATCCGTGCGCGCCGGGTGCGCCGCCGGGCGGTCGATTGCTTTAAGGTGGGGGCAGAGCGGCGGACCACCGGGCGGACGGGCATTTTATTATATCTCTCACTGGCGGAACGCCGGGCGGAAATCGTCGCCGATGCCGCGATCCACAGCCGGGTGGCGCCCGAAGACTGGGGCAAGGCCATGGCAGATCTGGTGCAACCGGTGCGCGATGGTCGCATTGCCGATGGTCTGGTGGATGCCATTGGCGATGTTGGCGTGCTGCTGGCACAGCATTTGCCGCGCGCAAGCGATGATGTGAATGAGCTTCCCGATCGGATGATCCATCTTTAAGGACGGGCAAGACCCATCCCGCCAGACCGGAGCTTGCCGCATGCCCCCCAGCCAACTGCCCGAAGACATTGTCTGGCAGGGCCGTTTCATCACCGTCAAAACCCGCGGCACATGGGAATATGTGTCGCGTGCGCGCGGCATCAAAGCGGCGGTCATTCTGGCGATAGAGGACGGCCATGTCCTGCTGGTGGAACAATATCGCGTGCCGCTGGGCGCGCCCTGTCTGGAACTGCCCGCCGGTCTGGTGGGCGATGAACAGGCCGGTGAAGCGGTGACGCACGCCGCCGCGCGCGAGCTGGAGGAAGAAACCGGCTATCGCCCCGCGCATGTCCATTTGATGGGCGAATATTATTCATCCCCCGGCATGGTGAGCGAAAGCTTTTTTCTGGTTCGCGCCACGGGTCTGGAACGCGTGGGGGCCGGTGGCGGCGTTGGCGATGAACATATCCGCGTGCATCGCGTGCCGATCAACGGGCTGGCCGCCTTTATCGCCGATAAGCGCGCCCAGGGCTGTGCCATGGATGTGAAGCTGCTGATGCTCTTGGGTCCGGCCCTGTGGGCGGATGACCCGGCGGGTGGACCGGACGCGCGTTTTTAACCCTGCCGATTTGCGTTGCGCCGCCCTTTGTGGCTAGCTGAGGCCAGCGGGACATATCCCGTTGAGCAGGAGGCGGTGTTCCGGTGCAGCAAGGCCCCGTCCAGACCAAGGCGCACTGGCTGGCCCGACGACGGGCCGGGCCGCCGCAGCTGAGCGCGCCTGCCTTTTTCGTGGTGCTGACCATCGCTTATACCCTCTTTGCCTATATCGGGCTGAATTGGGCGGTGGTCGCAGGGGCCGGATCACCCGTGTGGCCGGCATCGGGCATTGCGCTGGCGGGATTGCTGATTGGCGGCCTGCGATTCTGGCCGGCGATACTTGTCGGGCGGGTGGCTGCTGCTGTCCTGTCGGGATCGCAACAGCCGCTTTGGGCCGATACAATGATCGGCTTTGCCAATGTTCTTGGGACGATTGCGCCCATCCTTGTCATCCGCCAGCTGGGCGGCATCGATACCCGGCTGCAATCGGTGCAGGATGTTGCCCGGTATCTTTTTGGCGGGGCGGCCTTGGGCGCAGTGATTGCGGCCTTTATCGGCGCCACCACGCTGCATTTTTCCTCGGGTGTTCCGATGGAGCAACTGCCCAGCCTGATGACCAATTGGGCGATCGGCAATTTTGCAGGTGCTGTCACCCTTGGCCCATTGGTCATGTCCTGGTCGGACCGGACCCGCCCGCTGAACTGGGACCAAAGGCTGCATCTGGCCGCCCTTGTTGTCACCGCACTGATTGCGGCGGCGGTCGTGTTCCTTGGATCAAGCGGTGAGCCGCTTCAGACATGGCATTTGCTGCCCATTCTTGTCTGGGCGGCGCTGGCCTTTGATGTGCGTGGGGCCTCCCTCGTCATGTTCATCGTTTCGGCACTGGCCGTCTGGGCGACGAGCCGGGGCTATGGCCCGTTGATCGGGCAAATGTCGGCCGAGGCGCAAAGCATCCCCTTGTTGCAGCAATTTATTGCCGTCACCGCCCTCACGACATTGTTCCTCGCCACCATTGCCGATGAACGCCGCGCGCGTGAGGCCATGCGCGCGCGTGAAGAACGGTTGCGCGTGGCGATAGAGGCCAGCGGTGCCGGCACATTTCGCTGGCAAATCAGGGATGATCGCCTGGACTGTGATGAAGCCATGCTGCAGCTGCTGCGGCTTGAAGGCCGCCGCACACCGGCGCAGCTGGAAGACCTGATTGCGCTGTTTCACCCCGATGATCGCACCATGGCCTTGCGCGCCTTTGACGCCTGTTTGCGCGGGGGATCAGACTTTACCCTGACGGTCCGGCTGGGGGATCATGGCGATGCCGCCCGCATATTGCAGTCGCGCGGCCGGCTGGTCACCGATGGGCAGGGCCTGCCCGATTATCTGACCGGCGCCTTTGTGGATATGACCGAACGGTCGCGGCTGGAACGGCGCCTGCAAAAGGCCGAAGAAACCTATCGCGCGGTGTTTGAACAGGCCGGGGTCGGCGTGGCGCGCCTGACGCTTGATGGCGCGATATTGGAGGTCAATGACCGCTTTGCCGAAATTATCGGCCGCCCGCTCAAAGACCTGCTGGGCGACAATTGGCGCACCCTTGCCCTGGCCGATGATCATCGCGCGACGCAGGATCAGATGGACTGGCTGTTGCACCGCGAAGGCAAAAGCCGCCGGATCGAAAAGCGATACGACCTGCCCGATGGTGATATTGTCTGGGTGGATGAAAGCATGACATTGGTGCGCGATCAGCTGGGGGCGCCGGCATTTTTCCTGGCCTTTGTGCAGGATATTCAGGAACGCAAATTGGCCGAAGACGAGGTGCGCGTGCGCGCCGAAGAACTGGAGGCGGTGTTGAGCGCGGTGCCAGCGGCCATCTGGTTCGGCCATGATCCGGCGTGCCTTGAAATCACCGGCAATGTCTTTTCGGCAGAGATTTTGCGGCTGTCTGGCCCCGGGGTCAACATGTCAAAATCTGTGCCAAATCCCAGTCCTGTCGCGCATTTCCGGGTATTTGATCGGGATGGCAAGGAATTGGCGCCCAATGATCTGCCTGTCCAGCGCGCGGCCAGAGGGGAATTGATCCGCAATTTTGAAGAACGGGTGACCTTTAACGACGGCAGCTCTGTCTATCTGCTGGGCAATGCCCGGCCGTTGATGAATGCGCAGGGCAAGATCCGCGGCGCTGTGGCGGCGTTTATTGATATCACCGATCGCAAGCGCGCCGAGGCGCGCGAACAATTGTTGACCCGCGAGGTCGATCATCGCGCCAAGAATGTGTTGGCGGTGGTGCAGGCCATCGTCCAGCTGACGCAGGCGGATAGCGTCGGGACATTTCGGCGGATGGTGGCCGGACGTATTCAGAGCCTGGCGCGCACGCATAATCTGTTGGCCGAAAATCGCTGGGAAGGGGTCGATCTGCAACGGCTTTTGTCCGATGAACTGGCGCCTTTTGGCATGACTGAAGCCGCCCAGATTGACGCCAGCCGCTTTGACCTTGCCGGGCCGATGATCCGGTTGAAACCCGCCGCCGCGCAGGCGCTGGCGCTTGTCATCCACGAATTGCTGACCAACGCCGTCAAATATGGCGCCTTGTCGTCACCTGAAGGCCGCGTGGCCGTGCACTGGGCCCTGACGCAACAGGCAGATGCCAGCCGCTTGGTGCTGCAATGGGTGGAACAGGGCGGGCCCGCTGTTGTCGTGCCGGACACCAGTGGCTTTGGCTGGACCGTCATCCGTACATCGGTTGAAGATCAGCTGAATGGCCAATTGGCGACCGACTGGGGCGTGCAGGGCCTGCGCGTGACGATGGACGTGCCCTTGGCGGAGATTGGCGACCTGCTGTCCTGAGGCGCGGACGATGTTCTGCGAACCGGGGCACGGGGTAAACCGCCAACGGCCCGCAGAACACCGACCAGATCCGCCAAGACGGATCTGGGCAAATCGATGCGGGCGCAGCCCGGGTCCCAAAGGGTCAAAGCGGCCTGTGCAGACCGCAAGATATGGGGCGGATGAACGCCAGCCTTTGGGTCATGAGCCGATCCCATCACCGGCGCGATACCCCCAAAAGCCCATAGTCCAAAAAGCCAAAGTTACACCGGCCACACGGCAAATTATGCTTTCCAAATCATGGGTAAGCTTTGTTCATAAGGTCGGGACAGAAACCATGTTCTGGGTGATTGTCATGGGCATCCTGTTTGCCATCAACGCCTATTTCAATCCGCGCTTATGGTGCGCCCTGCCGGTGATTGGGGCGATTGCGATTTGGGTAGGCGTGCCGGAGTCGCTGGGCACAGGGGCCTATCTGGTGGCGGGTCTGGAGGTGCTTGGCGGCCTGGCCTTGGCCGGGCTGAGCTGTGCCTTGCACCGTCGGTTGCGGACCGCGCGCTAAACGACGCGGGGCTTAGCGCCGAAAGGCCTCTGCCCCCAATTTGCAGGCCAGTGCCGCATCCTGAATGGCAGAAAAAATCGGCCCGGGATCACGCACCCAGACACGCGCTGTCAGGCTTTCGCCTTCATAATCGCCAATCTCTGCCCCGGGGTGACACGGCCCTTTGGCGCTGCCATCGCGATCGATGAACCGGCAGGACGCATCTTCGGTTGTGGCCCGCCGATCAAAAATCGCCCAGCCACGATACCAGCCAGTATCCTTTCGCCGCGCGGGCATGGCCATGATGTCGGGCATGCCATCGGCATCTTCATCGGCGGCCTGCCAAAATCCATAGCGCATGGCCTTCATCACCCGCGCCATCATATCCGCACCTTCAATGCGCACCTGATCGCCAGCGATATTGGGCAGGCGCGGATCATGCGTATCCGGCTCTGTCGGCAGCGGACCGATCAGGAAGCTCATCCGGTCAATCCGGCCATCGCCATTATGATCGTAAAGATAGGCCCAATCCTCAGTGGCCGAGGTGGCGGCGCGGCCTTTGCCGGGGCTGGTAAAACGGGGGCTGAGCCAAATGTCCTTGCGGACATCCTTCAGCGGTTTGGCAGACAGGGCGGCCAGCAGCACCTTGCCCTCGCTGCCCGCGACAAAGCTGATGATCCCGCCTTCGGTTTTGGTTTTGCACAAGAGCTTCAGATGCGCTTCGTTGCGGTCATGATCGGCATCGGCCGCAGCGGCGATCACGCCGGCATCGCTGGATGTCACCAGCGCAGCGGTGGCCGGGCTTGCCGCGAGTGCCAGACCGGCCATCCATAGTCTCCACGTCATTGCGCCCTCCGCTTCATCACACACCCTGTCTTAGGCAGACGGGCATCGCCATGTCTTAACCTGGATTACATCTTTGCCAAATTTCTTAGGACCGGCCATAGGTTGGTAACTCCCAACGGCGCAAAAGCGCCCCGCCGCGCAGGATCAGGCCCGCCGCGGTCGCCAGCCCAGCGGCGGCATAGCCGGGCACGCCATAGACGGTCAGCGCCACCATCAGGCCAGAGGACAGCGCCGCCGCCGTGACGTAAAGTTCTGGCCGCATGATGATCGATGGCTCCCCCGCCAGCATGTCGCGGATGATGCCGCCCAGACAGGCCGTAAACACCCCCATCAGCGTGGCCGGAATGGGCGCCAGGCCATAGGCCAGGGCCTTGGCCGCGCCATAGGTGGCAAAGGCCGCCAGCCCGGCGGCGTCGCACCACAGCACGACCCGACCGGTCCAGAACCGCACCGGCGTGACCCAGACAAGCAAGGCGACCAACAGGCACAAGAACAGCGTCAGATTTTCCCGCGTCCAGAAGACGGGGGCGGCAATCAGGACATCACGCACCGTGCCCCCGCCCACCGCCGTTGCCAGCGCGAAAAAGGCAAAGGTCACCAGATCGCGCCGTTTTTGCGCGGCAAGCACCGCGCCCGATGCAGCGAACACCGCCGTCCCGGCATAGTTCAGCACTTCCAGAACCGGGGCGATGGGGATCGGAAGAAGATCGGTCTGCATCCGTGCCTTATAGGGGGCTTGTCCGTGCAGCGCCACCATCTGCCACGCCCGCCCAAAAATGGGTGGGCGGTTCAGCGCGGGGGCTTGCGCTTGCGCGGTCCGCCTTGCGGCGGTCGTCCGCCATGGCTTGGCCGTCCCCCCTGGTTTGGCCGCCCCCCCGGGCTTGGCCGGGCGCCATGCGTTGGCCGCGGAGCATGGCGGGGGCCGCTGTCGCCATCCCCGCGCGCCCGGGCCTTGGCCAGATCACGCGGCTTGCCGTCCAGCGGCTGAATGTCGACGCCGTCTTCGTCGTGGGCGGTGCGGCGCACCGCATCCATAAAGCGTTTGCCCAAGGGGCCGGATATTTCGAAAAAGGTTTCGCGCGCGCCAATGCGAATGGCGCCAATATCGTTGCGCGTCACATGGCCGCGCCGACAGATCAGCGGCAGTACCCAGCGCGGATCGGCATTTTGCGACCGCCCAATATCCAGCCGGAACCATTGGCTGTTTTCAAAGCCAGCGCGATGGCCGCGGTCTTCGGCCGGCGCATCGCGGGCCAGCAGGTCTTCCGGTTCCGGCAGGCGGGCACGATGGGCATGGACAAGCGCGGCGGCAATGTCTTGCGGGCTGCGTTCCTGCAACAACCGCTCTGCCAGGCTGCGATCAAGATCGCTCAGCTCAACCGGGGCCAGCAGGGTCGCCAGCAACCGGTCATTATCGGCGCGGCGAATATCCTCCGCCGAAGGCGGGGTCACCCATTGGGCGGCAATGCGCGCGCCGCGCAGCATGGCATCGACGCGTTTCCGCCGGGGATAGGGCACGATCAGAATGGCGGTGCCCTTTTTCCCGGCGCGGCCGGTGCGGCCAGACCGGTGCTGCAATGTTTCAGCATCGCGGGGAATTTCGACATGGACGACAAGGCTGAGGCCCGGCAGGTCAATGCCGCGCGCCGCGACATCGGTGGCCACACACACGCGTGCACGGCGATCGCGCAGCATCTGCAACGCCTGATTGCGCTCATTCTGGCTATGCTCACCCGAAAGCGCGACCGCGGCAAAGCCCCGTTCGGTCAGGCTGGCATGCAGGTGGCGCACATTATCGCGCGTGGCGCAAAACAGGATGGCGGTTTCGGCATCGTGAAAGCGCAGCAGATTGACGACCGCATTTTCAATATCGGCCGGGGCCACGGTCATCGCCTGATAGTCGATATCGCCATGGCCGCGATCCGCGCCAACGGTGGAGATGCGCAGGGCATCCTGCTGATACCGCTTGGCCAGCGCCACGATGGGCTTGGGCATGGTCGCGGAAAACAGCAAGGTCCGGCGGCCTTCGGCGGTTGCATCCAGAATTTCTTCCAGATCATCGCGAAAGCCCATGTCGAGCATCTCGTCCGCCTCATCCAGCACCGCAACGCGCAGCGCCGACAGGTCAAGCGCGCCGCGTTCCAGATGGTCGCGCAAGCGGCCCGGTGTTCCCACGACAATATGGGCGCCATGGTTCAGCGCGCGCCGTTCCTTGCTGGCATCCATGCCGCCCACGCAGGTGGCAATGCGCCCGCCCGCCTTGCCATAAAGCCAGGTGAGTTCGCGGCTGACCTGCAAGGCCAGTTCGCGCGTCGGCGCAATCACCAGCGCCAAAGGCTGCATCGCAAAGGGCAGCCGGTCTTCACCGGCCAGCAATTCGGGCGCCATGGCCAGGCCAAAGGCCACGGTTTTGCCAGAGCCGGTCTGGGCCGACACGATAAGATCGCGGCCCTGGGCCTCGGCCTCCAGCACGGCGGCCTGAACGGGGGTTGGGTCGGTATAGCCGCGCGCCGCCAGGGCGTCGCTGAACAAGGGCGGCAAATCTGAAAACAACATGTTTATCCGTACATCACAATTGGCCGCATGGTGGCGGCAAGGAAATCGGTGTCCACTGGGGTGCAGGGCGACATCGGGCTGGGACCGTAGGACAGGCCCGGGATCAGGCTTGTCACATCAGCGCTTTCACCCTGCTATACAGCGTTTGCGCCGCTTTGCCTCCCCTGTTTTTCATATCTTTTTTTCGGCACGTCCGAAGGCTGGCCGGGGCGGGCCTAGCCGCGCGCCTGCGCCTTTTTGGTTTTAAGGCTGGCGGTCGCTTGTGCTGGATCATCGGGCCAGTGATGTTTGGGATAAGCGCCGCGCATATCCTTGGCGACATCGCGCCAGCTGCCCGTCCAAAAGCCGGGCAAATCCCGGGTCGTCTGGATCGGCCGACCCGCCGGAGAGGTTAAGGACAGAACCAGGGGGGTCCGGTCCGGCCCAATCACCGGATGGGTCGACAGGCCGAACAGCGCCTGCACCCGCAGCGTCACACTGGGGCCGGCTTCGGCAGCATAGTCAATGTCATGGGTTGTCCCGGCGGGTGAGGTGAACTGGGCCGGGGCCAGCGTGTCGAGCGTCTGTTGCGCCTCCCAGCTGAGCAGGCTGCGCAGCGCCGTCACCAGTGCGCCATCGGCAATGTCCCCCAGGCGTCTTTTGCCCGCCAGCACGGGGGCCAGCCACAGATCAAGACTGGCCAGCAGCGCCGCATCCTCCAGCTGTGTCAGCCCGGCCCAGCGCGCGCGGGCGCGCAGCCGCTGGGCGGCGTCGGGCCAGGGGATCAGCGACAGGCCATGCGCCTGCACGCCCGCAACCAAGGCCGCGGTGATGGCATCGGGGCGGACGGTGCTGTCCTGCCCCTTGGCCAGCGTGATCGCGCCCAGATGGCGGCCGCTTTCGGCTTTGACGCTGCCGCTTGCCGGATCGAAGGTCAGCCGCGCGCCGCTTTCAATCCGGTCGGCAAACAGCGCCTCCAGCGTTGCCTGATCGGTCGGCACGGCAGACAGGATACGCGCGCCGGCGGCGGCACCCTGAATATCGGCCACGGCAAGCCAGGGGCTGCGCGCCAGGGCGGCCTGCGGGTCCAGCCGAAAGCCGCGCCCGCCCGCGCTGATCCAATGTTCGCCGCTGGCATCGCGGCGCTTGGCAACCCGATCGGGAAAGCCCAGCGCGATGATCACATCCAGCCCGGGGGGCGCCCCGCCCTGTGGCGGCCCGAGGACCGCCTCTTGCGCCAATTGCGCCCAGCGCCGGGCAAGGCCACGGGCCGCCTCTGCACGCGGGCCGGTTTCGCGCCGCCAGCGGGTCAATCGCTGGTCCAGATCAAGATCTGATCCGCCAAGGCCGCGTTCAGACAGCAGCACCGCCGCTTCGGCGGCCAACATGGCCCCGCCGCGCGCGGCCGCCGCCAACAGCATATGGGCGCTGCGGGGGGGCATGGGCAGCCGGGCCATGGCGCGGCCATGCGCCGTTGGCCGGCCATCGGCATCCAGCGCCCCCATCTGCATCAGCCGGGTGCGCGCTTCGGCCACAGCCGCCGCGGGCGGCGCATCCAGCCAGCGCAAGCTGCCCGGATCCGTCACGCCCCATAAGGCGCAGTCGAGCAGCAGGGCCGACAGATCGGCCTCCAGAATTTCAGGCGGATCAAAGGGCGGCAGGCCGGTGGTCGCCGCCTCTTCCCATAAGCGATAGGCTATGCCCGCCTGTTGGCGTGCCGCGCGTCCGGCCCTTTGGGTGGCGGCGGCCTGGCTCACCCGTTCGGTCACCAACCGTGCGACACCGGCGGCGCGATCATAACGCGCACGCCGCGCCAGCCCGGAATCAACGACAATGCGCACGCCATCAATGGTCAGGCTGGTTTCGGCAATGGCGGTCGCCAAAATGATCTTGCGGCCCTTGGCGGGGCGCAAGGCCGCCCGCTGATCGGCGGGATCAAGGCTGCCATAAAGACGATGGACCTGCGCCGACACGTCCGACAGGCGTTCGGCCGTGCGCTCAATTTCCCCCATGCCGGGCAGAAAGGCCAGAATATCGCCGGCCTCTTCGGCCAAGGCCCGGCGGATGACCGCCGCCATATCATCTTCGATCCGCGTTTCGGCCCGGCGACCCACATGGCGCAGCGTCAGCGGGAACATCTTGCCCGCGCTTTCAAGCGTCGGGCCATTGAGAAGTGCTGCAAAGCGCGCGCCATCCAGCGTGGCCGACATGGCAATGATGCGCAGATCAGGCCGCAGGCCAGCCTGGGCATCCAGCGCCAGCGCCAGCCCGAAATCGCTGTCGAGGCTGCGTTCATGCACCTCATCAAACAGCACCGCCGACACGCCCTGAAGTTCTGGATCAGCCTGAATCCGGTTGCGGAAAATCCCTTCGGTCAAGACAAGCAGTCGCGTGGCCGCCGATTGCCGGCTTTCCAAGCGGGTGGCATAGCCCACCGGCCCGCCCAGCGGCACATCCAGTTGGGCCGCGATCCGTTCTGCGGCCGCCCGTGCGGCCAGACGGCGGGGGGACAAGAGGAGGATCTGGCCGGAACACCAGGGCTGATCCAGCAGGGCCGGGGCAATGGCGGTTGTCTTGCCAGCGCCGGGTGGCGCGATGACAACAGCATTCGGCCCCGCACACAGCGCGGCCAAAAGATCTGGCAAAATGGCGTGAATCGGAAGCGTCACAGGGCCTTAATAGGCGCGTGCGATCGCAAATTCGACAGCCTCGACAAGCGCGGCCTTCGCCTTGGAGGGCGGGAACATGCCCAGGGCATCAATCGCGCGCTGGCCATAAAGCCGGGCCTTTTCAAAGGTGTCGGCAATGGCCCCGGTTTGGCGCAGCAACTGCTGGGCATGGGCCAGATCGGCATCAGAGGTGCGCCGCCCCTCCATCGCATCGGTCCAAAAGGCGCGATCCGCGGCTGATCCGCGCGCCATGGCCAGGATCACCGGCAATGTCATCTTGCCATCCCGAAAATCATCGCCAACGCCCTTGCCCATGGTTTCGGCGTCGGACGTATAGTCAATCGCATCGTCAACCAGCTGAAAGGCAATGCCCAGATTGCGGCCATAGGCGTCGAGCGCCAGTTCCACCGTCTCATCGCGTTCGGCAATCACGGCAGAGATGCGGAGGGCCGCGGCAAAAAGCGCGGCTGTTTTGGCACCGATAATATCGAGATACTGGTCCTCATGCGTCGCAACCTGACGCTGAGCGGTCAGCTGATTGACCTCCCCTTCAGAAATGATCGCACTGGCGCCCGACAGGATTTTCAGCACCTTCAGGCTGCCATCTTCGACCATCAGTTCAAAGGCGCGGCTGAACAGGAAATCGCCCACAAGCACACTGGCCGAATTGCCCCAGATGACATTGGCGGTTTTGCGGCCGCGGCGCATATC
>JACCEC011645462.1_pt1 | contig 11448 bp, 15 predicted proteins | sample 7450121 | NCBI WGS metagenome assembly JACCEC01 (sample SAMN15323455, study PRJNA562643) | freshwater metagenome | isolation source: river surface water | place: USA:Blue River Watershed | collected 2017-08-18 | reverse complement strand
TGCTTATTCCGATTCTTTATGCGATATTGATTCCAATCTGTATCAAAAAAATACCATTGAAAAATACAATATACTATTATGTATCATTTCTATTCTATTTAGTCTTTGGTAGTTTTATTAAACTTGCAACTTATTTTTATTCACTTTATTATATGGATTCTATCAATTGGGGTAAAACCCGTTCAATTTTAAAAACAGCAGACCTAGAAGAGGATATTGAAATAATTTCAATCAATAATTATGAAGAAAGCCAAGAAACCCAAGAAACTAATAGCAACATAGAAACCCAAGATAATAATAGTAGCAATCTAGAAACCCAAGATAATAATAGTAATCTAGAAACCCAAGATAATAATAGTAATCTAGAAACTCAAGAAACCCAAGAAAGTAATAGTAATCTAGAAAACAATGTAGAGAAAGAAGTTAAAATAATTAATCTAGATACAGAAACAATAAGATTTACACCATATATAACTTTTACAGAAGATAGTAATGATAATACCAAATTCTTTTTAAGTGATACAGAAAGTTATATTTCGATTGCAAGTAACTCATTATAGTAAGTTTGATTTAATCAATAAAAATATTCGATAAAACATAAATGAGATATAAGATTGGTATTTGCGGACATGGATTTGTAGGTAGTGCAATTAGTAATTTTTTTATAAATAAAACAGAGGTTTGCATTTATGATAAATATAAAAACATTAATACATTTGAAACACTATTAAATACCGATATGATTTTTATCTGTTTACCTACAAATTTTGATGAAGAGATAAAAAATTATAATATGATGGCTATAGATGAAACAATTAATAAATTGAATGACGCATTATATAATGGTTTAATAATTATCAAATCAACTGTCATGCCTGATTATTGTGCCAAAATTAATCAACAGTATCCTCAACTTAAAATAATATCTAATCCAGAATTTTTAAGTGCTAAGACAGCAGTTGAAGATTTTGCGAATCAGAATCATATTATTCTAGGATATACAGAGTTTTCCAAAAATTCGATTAATATTGTCAGAGATATGTATTCTGAACTGTTTCCTAGAGCACATATTTCTATTACAACTACTGAAGAAGCAGCGATGGTTAAATTAGGCTGTAATAGTTTTTATGCAACTAAAATACAATATTTTACAGAATTGTATTTATTATGTCAGAAGATGCAGATTGATTATATAAATGTAAAAAATATGATGTTACAGAATAATTGGATTAATCCAATGCATACGATTGTACCTGGAACAGATGGAATGATATCATTTGGTGGTATGTGTTTACCTAAAGATATCAGTGCATTAAATGAATTTATGAAACAAAATGAAACACCTAATCTAGTTTTATCTGCCGTGATAGAAGATAGAAATAAAATTCGTGGTCCTATCATAGTAAATAAAAATTGACTTAACATTAACTTATATATAAACAATTAATAGATTAATATCAATATCATAAATGGCTTCAACCCGTGAATTTCGTAAAAACCCAACTCATGCCCTTAAAATGTATAGTCAATTCTTTATTCCTATGCAAAAATTTCTTGAAAGTCAAATTACTAAACTTAACCTTAATGTAGATATCGACCAACTTTATCCAATTAATGATGCATGGGCATATTTCTGTAGTGATAGTATTACAGTCATTAACCGTCGTAAAAACCGTATGAAACGTAAGGATGCTTATGATGGTCATCTCAAACGTCCTAAGACTGCATTCATGTGGTTCATTGCTGAAAAGCGTGTTGATTTTGTTATAAAGAATCCTAATGCTAGTATTACCGAAGTTACAACTGAACTATCAAAAGTATGGCGTTCACTAAGTGAAGCTGAAAAGGCTGTTTATACCAAAAAACACGAAGAAGATAAGGTTCGTTATGAAAATGAACGTAAGGAAGCTTATGACAAAGTTAAGGCTGATGATCAAGACCAAAAAGATTCAAAACCTAAAAAACCTCTTAACCCTTATCTTTACTTTATGAAAGATGATACTCTTAAGGAAACTAACAAAGCGGAACATCAAAAAATGCTCGCTGAAGGTGTTAACAAGACATATCTTCAATTCCTTAGTATTAAATGGGAGAAGATGGATGCTAAAGCCAAAGAAAAATATGAGAAACTTGCCGAAGAAGATAATAAACGTTTTCAACAAGAAATGACTGAATATAATGAAAAATACAAGGATAAAAAAGAAACTGTAGATGAATAATAATCCAGATACATTTTAATTAAAAAACTAACCTAATTTTTATTTTTGATTTTGTTTTTGTCTAGATAACTAGATAACTAGATAACATTGAGAAATTGAGCATAAGCTTCTTCAGGCTGTGGCCAGTAGTAGTTATGTTTGTCCATTGCCTCATAAGTAAAACCAGGGGGAGAAAGGAAACTACCAGATGAATAAACAGCCATTGCTTCAGAAGGTGTATTGAATGCAGACAAACAACAAGAACCCTTAACAAAGTAAGAAATACTTCCATTCCCTAGATGGTAAGGTTCATATCCCGGAGGATATCGAGTTCCATTATACATCGTAGCATGACGAATCGTAAATGACTGAGTGGACATTTTGATTTTGATATTATTATTTTTTATTTAATAAAAATAATCAATTTTTCATATATACAAATAAATCTAAAAATACTAAAATAAAATATCTAACTATAATAAAGAAAAATGAATAGATGTCAAGATCAAAATAGAGGTACAGTTCAATATTGTCAACCTTTATATAATAAAGCACCTTACGTAGGGGACTACCCAGCTGATGTTAAAAGTAATGTTGCACCTGAATTAAGAGCAAGCACACCATATGAAACTTTACCAGCTAGTCCAGTTAATGGAGGTTTATTTTCAGGTCCTCCAGCCAGTGGACCATGGGGAGCAATTCCAATTCCTCCTAGCAGTACATATTATATTCACTATAACTTAAGATCAGCACATCCTCCACCAGGTGCAATTTACCATTACATTGGATATAACAGAGAAGGTAATTCATATCAAACAATGCCAGGAGTATTTTGGCTTAATGATAGTAATAGTAGATATCCTAGCGATAATAGATATCATATTAAATTCATTAAAGACACACCTAATTTTTATGGTGAACGATAAATGATGAACTATATTGAAGTTGTAGATGCGATTAAATTAGTGTTTTGTTTTTTAATATATTTTTCTAGGACTCTTATTAATGATTTCTTTTTAATAGGTTTTAAAATAACATCATCAAAAATAGTAGGTGAAATATCTGTTGAATCAATTGATGATGTTGCAATAATTGGAATAACAATGTCTTTTTTACGTAATTCCAAACAAGTTTTATTACCATCCATATTAGGCATACAAATATCCAAAAATATAATATCAAATGAATATGAATCAGTGATTAAGAAACATTCTTCAGCTGATGATGCTAATAAAACTTTAATACCCATGCTAGAAAGTAACTGATGTAATGCTATTCTATTATTTGGATTATCATCAATTACTAAACAGGTGACATCATTATAAATTGGTATTGGTGGTGTTTTAATTAGAATGGGTTCAATTGGTGTTTGATTTTCGATATTTATATTTTTAGTGTAAATAGGATCAACTGCTTCAATCGAAAGAGTAAAAGTAGAACCATAACCTAGAACAGATTCTGCTTTTATATTTCCCTTTAATAGTCTAGAAAGTTGTCTAGATATTGATAATCCTAAACCTGTACCTTCATATTTACGACTTATTTTATTATTAACTTGAACATATGGATTAAATATCTTTTCTAGATGACTCCGAGGAATCCCTATTCCTGAATCACAAACCGAAAATTCCAAATAAATTTTAATACCAATTCTATTAACTAGTCTAATATTAGTTTTAATAAAACCCGATTCAGTGAATTTTACAGAATTTGATAATAGATTAATAAGAATTTGTTTGAGTCGTTTTTGGTCACAATAAATATTTTCAGGGATATTTGAATCAATTGAATAACTGATATCAAGATTTTTACCGTTTGTTTTAGAAATAATAACATCATGGATTTCTTCAATACATTGTCGTAAATTAAAATTAGTTGGATATAATGTGATATTACCTGATGTAACTTTTGCATAATCTAGAATGTCATTTAAAATATCCATCAGTTGATTACTACATGAAGAAATAATATCGACATATTCTTGAAAATTATTATCGATTTTATCATGTAAAATTTGAGCCATACCAATAATACCATTCAGAGGTGTTCTTATTTCATGACTTATATTAAACAGAAAACATTCCTTTTCTAGGAGGTTGTTTTCATCATAACAAATATTTTTACTAGTACTAGGAGTTATAATATATGTTTTTGTGTTATTATTATCAACTATTTTATAATTAAAAGAATTAAAATCGTTTATTAATGTACTAATTGTTTTACCTATCACTTCATTCTTATTAACTTTAAATAATTTTTCAGCTGAATTATTTATATATAGAATATTGTTATTAATATTATTAATAATAATGATAATATCGTTAATATTATCTAAAATATTGGTATATGGTACATCATCATTATTGTTCATTTGAACAATCAATATTATCTTTATTATCTTTATTTAAAAAAGAAGATTTAATTTCTAAGAATATGAATAAAAATGAATACCTCTAGTTGTTTATTATTTTTATTATTACTAACTTTAATAATAATAATTGCAATTTACAAACAATCCCAACGTCAAATTAAAGAAAAATGGTTAGATGTTGATATGAATTCTTTTGCACCTATGTTTGATACATTAAAGTTTTCTGGTTTAAATATTTCCAAATTTTCAAATGGATTCACCCTAGAAGACGATAAAACTAAATGTGTCTGTCAATGTAGCAGAAAATGTAAACCACCAACAGCCACTTCAACCACTACCCCAACACCTTCATCTGGTTTAGGTATGGGTGTAAGATTAAATTATTATCCTTGGTTTGCTCAAAGAGAATAAAAAATAAAAAAATTTCTGTTAAATATATAAAAATAAAATGAATAATTCACAAGTAATCTTTGTATTATTTTTAATTCTCATAAGTTATTATTATTTAATGACCAGACAAAACGAAGGATATACAAGTCTAGGCTATGGTCCATTCAAACCAATTCCTGAAACACCTTTAGTAGACCCGCTCGTTTGTTATCCAGGTACATATTGGCGTAATGGAACTTATTATGATAGTTGTATTAAAAAAACAACAACAATGCCAATGCGTATGAGTGTTGATGGGAAACCGTTCAGAGAACCAGAAGCAAAATACAAAATGGTATGTTTTCCGGATGAACATCTAAATAGAAATTGTCAATTCGTTAAAGTTTACGAAAAATATGTATGAAAACTGAATGAGAATTCTAGTTTTAAATCATGATTTTTAAATTTTGAATTTGTATTATTTTTAATATCAATTGGAAAGTAATATTTTGCATTTTTTAATTCATCAATATTATAAATATAATCTGATAAATTAGGGATTGTATGATAATAAGAAATATAATTCAAAAATTGACCAGTATTATCTTTTTGATTCGCATAAATTCTAGTTGAAGAACTTATCACACAATCTTTTTTAATATTTGATTGCCAAATAACACTATAACTAATATCATTACCATATTTTTTGATAATAATATAAAGTACAATATTATCATTATTATGCTTATAGTTGACAGTTTCAACATGAATCGAATTATTTAGAATTGGATAAATATGAATGATATGCTTATCATACAAGTTATTTTTAACGGTTACCAGATTATATTTTGAAAGATATTGTAAATGGTCTTCTAGGTTTTTATGTCTAACTAAGTTATTGAAAGGTGAATACCATTCTTTATGAACACAGTCATGAAGATGATTTTTAAATTCATCCAATGTAAACGTTTTATTACAATCTGAATAATAACATTTATAGATTGGAATATTTGCCAGAATAGTTTTAGCCATGTTTTCCATAGTTTTATTATTGTTAAAAACATATGTTTGACAAACAGTACACATATTCGTTTTTTTAGAACAATTCAAGCAAATTTGATGATCATTTGTACATGTTACAATTTTTCCTATAATACTATTACTACACATCAAACATTGATATTTTTTAATCATATCATTTAAGAATTGTTGAGATTCCATTAGGTTATTATTTTGTTCTTTTGTTTTTTGTTCTCTATTTATTCATCAATTCAATTTTATTCAATTACGCATAAAAAATCAAAATAAAAACTATACAATAAATAATAAATAATAACAATGTCATCAGCAGAAAAAATCGCAAGAACAGTATTTCACAAAGAGCCTAAAGCACCAGGTTCTATTTCATTAGCAATCAGTGAAGAAATGTCAATCAAAGAAGTATTTGAAATGCTTTTAATGATTTTTACAGAAGGTATGAAAATATTATTTGGTGATAGTCAAGGTAAAGTAGATTTAAACAATCTTAAAGAAAAAGACTTTATCCTAGTACAAGAATACTTTAAAAGTTTTGGATTTCTATGCAATTATAAAGTTTATCTCCCTAGTCAAGCAGCAAATATGGATTTTGCATCTAGAAAATATTCTAATATTACAATCACAAACACAACACCATTAACTGACCTTCGTTTACCTTTAAAATGTGGTCCTAGAGTATATGAAATATCTTTTGCTTTCTATATGCCTTAGTTTCTTGGTTCTTTTTGTTTCTTTTTGTTTCCTTTTTCATTATTATTTTATTAAGTGTATAATAAAGAAGATAAAGATGATTTATTGGATTTTTGATATGGATGAAACACTTTATCAAATTAATGGAAGATTTTCATATGAATCATTAAAAATAGATATCGAATTAATAAATTTAATAAAAAAATTAAATGGTTTTAAAATATTATTTACTAATGGAACTCACCAACATACTAATGCTGTCTTAGATAAAATGGGATTAGCATCTAGTTTTGATTTAATACTAGACCGTAATATTCTAGGAGTAATGAAACCATCACCAATTGCTTTTATGAAATTAATAAAATGGTGTTCAATTGGTCCAAATGATACCTGTTATTATTTTGAAGATTCAGTTTATAATTTAATTGTAGGTGCTTCTCTAGGATGGCAGACTATTTTAATATCTCCTTTAAAATCTTCAAATAATAATATTATTGAATTCGATTTTATTAAAAATGGTATTAAAACAAAAAAAAGAGTTGTTATCAACTATACATTTAAAAATATTAAAGAATCACTTAGACATTTTGTAAATAGAATGCCATAAATCATAATTATTAGATTAATTTTTTTTTGATAAAATTGAAAGACAAAAAATACAATCACTTAGAATAATAGAAAACAAAAACAAAATGGACTCACTTAAAAGTTCGTTGCTAGAAAAGATAAATGAAATTAATACCTCTAATAAGACCCCAGTTATCTTCTTTTTGATTGGAACATATCCTGGATATAGTAATATTCATCAAACACCACCATATATTTGTGATGTAATTAAAGATGATAATATGGCACCAATTGTTATTTTGTTTGATAGTTTTTATAAGAATAAGAATAACACCGAATCAAACCCTTTGGCTTTTTTGACAAATAAAACTGAATTAAGTGAGTGTAATGAGGGTACTTGGTATTATCCTCATTATATTAAAAATTTGAAGAATAGTTATATGGGAAAAGTTGCATATCAATACTATGCTGAAAATATGACGGAAGAATTAATGAATGAATTGTTGAATATGGTAAGTCCTAATCTATCATTTGTTTGGAGTTTCACTTCAATTACTTTTGGTAAAGATTTTATTAAGAAAGAAAATTGTCATATCCCTGAAGGTAATTGCATGGCAAATTTGAAATTTCAATCTGATTATTTTCCAGTAATAAAAATGAAAAATAATAATCAGTACTATATTGAATCTAATAGTATGACTTTAACAGAAATTGTTGATGAAATTATTAAACTTCAACCATTCAAAATTGCAACAAATCAAGAACTAGAATATTTTAGTAAACTAGAACAACTATATGGCTTCGTATATTATTATGTTTCTAGATGGTTAGAAGAATTCAAAAGTTATAAAACATGGGAGATTCAAATCCGTTTGTATGACCCAACAAATAAACTTAAGTTGACAAAGTGGTCTTCCAGTGAAGATTGGAATCATTTAAAATATCGTGTAGGTCCTTATTTTGATGTTGATAAAATGATTAAACAATTCAAACTATCTGATTTTGATTCACTTGAAGATTTTATCAATCATTCTATCTTTGAAAATGGTATGCAACTAGTTAAACTAGATAGTATTGATTTATCAGAATCAAGTAGAGAAACACAGTTTAGTAGTTTTTATGAAGAATATGAACAACTACTTAATAGTAATAAATTACCTAATTTGTTTTCCAATTATCTATATCGATTTAATACAAAATATAATAAATAATGAATAATGAATAATGAATAATGAACAATGAACAATGAACAATGAACAAAATAATAAAAAAAGAACTAAACTAAAAATAATTGAATGACTTTTGCATAAGGCTTTTACGTAATTCTCTTAATTCTTGTGCGGTCACTGCATGTTGTGATTTATCTTTATGATTTGTTATATATTTTTTTGTAATCATGCGAACTTTAGTAGGAATATCATTTAATTCAGGATATTTGTGATGTTTATCTAGTGTGATGGCTTCTTCGGCTAAAGCTTCAATTGTTAAAAAATGTTTACAAATGCAATCATGACAACGTTTTTCTTTTTGAAATAAATGGTCTTCTAGGAGAATAAGTTGTTTGCACATTTCTCTCATGTTATACATTGGATCTAGAACAGGTAATAAATCAGTGCATGATTTACATCCACCTTTATCACCACTACCTCCAGATGTACATTTGGAATTGCATTGAGTGATTTTCTCAGATGCAATTTTCTTATCATTTTTAATTGACATCACAGCATCTTCCTTTGTAAAAGTACATTTACTATCATCTTTCTTAGTGTTGATATTATTGTGGCTAGTGTTGCTAGTGTTATTATTGTTTTTGCTGTTATTTTTATCAATGCTAACAAATTTTAAAATTAAACCCATGATAGCAATGAATAGAAATAATTTTAACCATTTTTCTGAATTCATTTTTACTATAATAATGATATAAAATTTCAATCTATAAAATTAACAATTTGAAAATCCTTAATCGTTTCTCTGCAATATGGACATTTATTTGATGTATTAATAATCATGCTAGAACAGGACTCACATGAAACACTATGTCCACAATTAAACATATACATTTGTTTCTTATTAGTTTCCAAACAAACCATACATGACAATGACACATATTTCTCTTTTTGTTTCTGTTTCTTTTCTTTATCTATGATATCATTCCACATTTCATCTTTATCATTCAAAATATACGGATTCGCACCATTTTTAAGCAAAATATCAATAATTCCTTCTGCTGCTGTTTTTTCAACTAATCCACGGGCTGCATAATGGAGTGATGTATAACCATCATATTCACCATCAATCGTGTTTTTACTTTGAACATTCAAATTTATATTATGTTCCATAAATAAATCAAATAAAAGGATTGCTAGATATGAACCTTTATAGATTAGAAATGACAAACAATTTGCATTAAAATTTGATAACGTATTAACATCTGCACCTGCTTTAATTAGTAATTTAATAATAGTTGTATCTTTTGTATTAATTGCATTGATACATGCAATACTAAGTGCTGTATGTGAATTATGACATTTTAAATCCAGATTTGGTTTATAACTCAGCATTAATTTAATAGCATCAATTAATTCTGTTGTCATACGATTTGATTTGGAAACTAAATACATCAATGGTGTATATCCTTTACTATCTTGATTATTTGGATTGACACCTAGATTAAGAAGATATTGAATAGTTTCATATGAACTAGAAATACCTAAATAATAGCAAGCATATGATAACATATTTTTTTTAGATTTGAATTGCAGATTCAGATTCAGATTCATATTCATATAACATTTTTCAATCAATAATTTAATTTGTTTAAGACCATAACCACTAGAATTCGAATTTTGAATCGCCATAATTATAGAATTATGCTTTTTTTTATTATTCAAAGTAATATTTGCACCAGAATCAATTAAGAGATTCATAATATCAATGACATTATTAATATTATCAGATGTAAATTCATCATGACGTAAACAATTTTGAACTACCATTAAAGGTGTATAACCATCCTTATTTTGATGATTAACATTCGCACCGGCTTTAATTAACATCTTTATAATATCAATATTATGAAGATAACATGCAAAAATTAATGCAGTATCCTTCTTTTCATTTTCCATATTCACATTAGCACCTGAATTAATTAGTTTCTCAACTGTACATATATGACTTGTTTTATCAGCTAATATAATTGATGCAATTAATGGTGTATGTTTCATTTGACTATCTAAATAATTTAAATAAACACCCTTTTCAATCATACGGTTTATTTTCATATTATTATCACCAATTCTAGAATTTTTAACATATTTCATAAATTTGCTTGAATTAAGCATTTGAATATTATAATACTAATGAAATAAAAATTGAAAATTCAATTTTATTAAGATGAAAAGAAAAACAAAAATATTCATGAACTTTCTAATTGCAATCTCAATTATTTATCTAATCTATTTTGGAACAATTTATTATAAAATTCTTATTATTGTTCCAGTGATTTATAAATTCTGTTCGCTTATCAACGAATACAAACATCAAATCTTTAAACTTAATTATTGTTATGATTCCGATAATAGCGATTTAGAATCTGGTAATAGTTCAGATTCAGATATGGTTGTAGACGATTTATATATTGTTAATGATTATATGGAATAATGAAATCATAATTCAGATTCTTTTGCACGTAAAGATTTATTTTCCTTAAAAACAATTGGATTAAGAACTTTCAATAGTTTCCAGAACAAATAATGCTGAAATTTATTAATATTAAAATCTTGTGTTTTTTTTTCACTTTCTTTACGATAAACTAAAGTAAAAGAATAACTTGAATCATTATTATTTTCTTTATAATTATTAATTTGTTCAAGATTAATAAAATCTATATCATTGATTGGTCGATATAATACTGCAAAACGATGACGATTACGAAATTTAGATTCCTTGTCTAGTGTAAATGATACTTCAAGTTGTTCACCATTTTCATATAAAATTATATGGTCATATCTTCTAGGTAATTTATCTAAATTAATATCCATAACAGCTTTGATATTTCTATAATCAATACCTGATGTTTTAGAAACCTTTGCACCCATATTTAATTTTAGTTCTATTTATTTATTATTATCTATTTTTATTTTATATTATATTTTCAGGTTGTTTTGTTTCATATTCCACATGTCCATCAGGAAAATATTTCGTTACTTTAATCTT
>JACCEC012186656.1_pt1 | contig 11449 bp, 9 predicted proteins | sample 7450121 | NCBI WGS metagenome assembly JACCEC01 (sample SAMN15323455, study PRJNA562643) | freshwater metagenome | isolation source: river surface water | place: USA:Blue River Watershed | collected 2017-08-18 | reverse complement strand
CTCTCCGCCGAGGGAATCGACCCCCAGCGCGTACGCCTCGTCGCCCAGGACGGTCCCGAGGGCGTCACCCTCTCGCTGGTGCCCTGAGGCGGGTGGGCTACGCGGCCTGCTCGCGTCGCACCGGTCGGGCGCGCTCCGCGAGGACCTCGTTGATCACAGCGGCGGTCGCGACACTGGCCAGTTCGGGGTCACCGTAGGTGGCGAGCATGGATTCGTAGACGACGTGGACGACCTCGCCCAGGGTGGTGGTGTCACGCTCGGGGTGCTGCGGCATGGGGCCCTCTCTCACAGACTCCATCCTGCACACGCGCGGGGCTTCCGTCCGTCGCGTTTCGTCGCGAAGCGTCCCGAACCGTCGCGGTCGGTAGGGCGCGCGACCGACGCGACCCGGAACGGGTTCAGGCGAGCCACACGACGCGCGCGGGGAGCGCGTCCGTCTCGCTTCCCACCCAGAGAACGGTGCCTTCCAGCCGGAGCGCGGGTCCCCAACTGCTGTCGGACCGTGTGACGTCCACGATTCCCCCGACGCGGATCTCCCCCGACGCCGACCACTGGAGCACGAGCGTGTTCGCCTCGATGTGCCCGTCGAGCAGGCACGAGACCTCGTCCCAGGGCCGGCCGCTCGGCGCGTCGTCGACGAAGAGGCGGTACTGCCGCAACGCGGGCGCTCCCCCTCGCTTGCCACGCAGCCACGCCTCGAGGACCGCGTGTGCGGCGGGGTCGAGGGGGTGTGCGGCCGGCGCCGGACGCGGTGGTTCCGCGCGACGCGGCGCGGTCGCCAGGCGGTCGATGGCGGCGGCGAACGCGAGGAGGGCAGGCTCCGCGAGGCGCCAGAGGAGTGCCGTGACGGGCCTCGAGCACGGAGAGCACGCTCAGGCCCCGGCTTGCCGCACCAGCTCCGCTGCGGCACGCCGCGCCGCCTCCGTCACCGTGGCGCCGCCCAGCATCCGCGCGATCTCCTCGACGCGGGTCTCCGGGTCGAGCCGGTGCACCCTGCTCCGCGTGCGCCCGTCCCGCACTTCCTTCCGCACGTGGAGGTGCGTCCCCCCGAAGGCCGCGACCTGCGGGAGGTGCGTGATGCAGAGCACCTGGTGGTGCTTCCCGACGTCCGCGAGCTTGCGCCCGATCGTCTCCGCCACGGCCCCGCCCACGCCCGTGTCGACCTCGTCGAAGACGTAGGTCCCGACGGGCCCGAGCCCCGCGAGGACCCGCTTGAGCGCGAGGAGCGCCCGGGAGAGTTCACCGCCCGAGGCCACCTTCCGCAAGGGGCGGGGCTCCTCGCCGGGGTTCGTGGCGATGAGGAACTCGACGCGGTCCATCCCCGTGGGCCCGAGGCGGGCGCCGTCGACGGAGAGGTTGCCGTCTCCTTCGAGGGGGGCGACGGCGACCTCGACGCGGGCCTCGCCCATGCCGAGGCTTGCGAGCTCCGTGGAGATGGCCCCGCCCAGCGCGCGGGCCTGCTCCTGGCGGCGGGCCCGCAAGGTCCGGGCGATGGTGCCGGCGGCTTCGAGCGCCTGCACCCGCGCGATCTCCAGCGCCTCCAGCCGGTCCTCCGCGCTCGCGAGTCCGTCGAGTTCGCTCCGTGCCGTGGCTCGGTGCGCGACCGCCGCCTCGAGCGAGCCGAACCTCCGCGCGAGACGACGGAGCTGGTGGAGCCTCTCCTCGGCCTCTCCGAGACGCTCGGGGTCCACCCGCACCGTTCGGATCGATTTTCCGATGCTCCTCCCTGCGTCCTCCAGCTCGGCACGGGCTGCCTCCACGGGCGCGACGAGGGCCTCCAGGGAGGGGTCGATCCGCGCGGCGGCCTCGAGCTCGGTGCAGATTCGCGCGAGGGCCTCGGTCACCGACCCGTCGCCCGTGTAGAGCGCCTCCTCTGCGCGATGGAGGTGGGCGCGGAGGGAATCCGCGTGCCGCAAGCGGGCGATCTCCCCGACCAGCTCGGGCTCCTCGTCGGCGCGGGGATCCAGCTTGTCGAGCTCCGCCAACTGGAAGCGCAGGAGCTCCTCCCGCTCGAGCGCCGCCCGTGCGGCCTGCCGCAGGGCCTCGGCCTCCGCCACCCGCGCCGCCAGCGCTGCCACCGCGACGGTGACCTGTTCCCGCAACCCGTCCAGGCCCGCGAAGGCGTCGAGGTAGCCGAGGTGCGTGCCGGGGTCGGCGATGCGCTGGTGTTCGTGCTGGCTGCTGATGTCGACGAGGCCCGAGGACAGCGTGGCGAGCTGCGCCAGCGTGACGAGCCGCCCGTCGAGGTAGGCCCGCGTTCGCCCGCCGCTCTCGACCACGCGCCGCACGACCAGCTCGTCCCCGGGCTCGATACCGGCTTCCGCGAGGCGCGCGAGGAGCGCCGTCTCGCCGCGCAGGTCGAAGAGGGCCTCGATCTCCGCGCGCTCCGCGCCCGTGCGCACGGTCTCCGGGCGCGCCCTCGCGCCGAGGACGAGCTGCAGGGCCCCCACGAGGATCGACTTTCCCGCGCCCGTCTCGCCGGTGACGACGTTCAGGCCGGGCCCGAACTCCACCTCGAGCTCGTCGATGATCGCGAAGTTGCGCACACGGAGGAGGGTCAGCACGGTCAGCTCTCCAGGAGGCGCGCGGCGGCTTCGGCGGCGGCGCGCACGGAAGGGTCGGGGTCGCCCACGAGTCGGTGGACGTGGGGGCGGGCGAGATCGGGGCGCAGCCCCCGCATGGCCACGCGCGCGAGCGCGGTCACGCACGCGACGCGCACCTCGGGATCGCCATCCCCCGCGGCGGGGGTGAGCGCGGTGAGGGCTTGCACCTGGCCGACGGCACCGAGTGCGTCACAGGCGGCGGCCCGGACGAGCGGAGACGGGTCGACGACCCAGTTGCGGAGGCGCGAGGTCCAGTCGGCGCGTCCGGCAAGGGCCGCCCAGCGACAGAGGCCCACGGCGACCTCGACCGCTCCGCCCGCGCGGTACGCGAGGCTGGCCTGCACGAAGCCCCGCACGTCGTCGGGGGAGCCCCAGGCGGCGTGGAGGGCCCGCGCGTCGGGCTCGGGGACTGCGGCGAGGAGGGCGAGGCGGCCGTTCGCGTCGAGCGGGAGCGTGTCGGGGACGGACCCCGTGGCGCCCGGCAAGCCGGGGAGGCGCGGCGCAGGCGCGCTGGACGACGCGACCGTGACGCGAGGTTCCGGCTTGCGCGAGGACAGGGGCGGTGGCGCGACCGGCGTGGCCCGCGGACGGGCAGGGGACGCCGACGGGCGTGTCTCGAAGGGGTTTTCGTGGTCGACGCCCGTCACGTCGGCCGACGTCGGGCGCGCGCGGGGCGTGCGGGGGGTGCGCGGCCCCCCGAGGAGGTCGTCGAGGGTCAGGGGGGTCTCGAGGTCGTCGTCTTCGTCCTCGTCGTCCTTGCCCACGCCCGGGGTGCCCGGGCGGGGCGCGGCGCCGATCGGAGCCGTGCCGACGGCCTGCGGGGCGGGGGACGGATAGCGCGGCCCGCTCGCCGTGGGGGTGGCCTCGACGAGGGGGAGGGCGCTCTCGGGCTCCGGGGGAGGCGTTGCGGAGGGCACGCCGCCGCGGTTGGCCCCGCGAGGGGCCTCGAGCTGCGGGGGAGGCGTTGCGGAGGGGGGCGGGCCCCCCTCCGCCCCATGAATCGCCGTCATCCGTCGTGACGCGAGAATCTCTTCCACGACGGTCGCGGCGTCATCCCCGCCCGTCCAGGTGCTCCCTTCCGGGGGAGGATCCGCCGCGGGGTCCGCCCACGTGCCGTCCGCCGCCGGGAGGAGCGTCATGAACTCGCCCCCTCCCCGTGTCGTGCTCCCCGAAGCCGTCGCGTCGTCCGGCGTGGTCTCCAGCGCGTCGAGGAGCCGGAAGAGCCCGTGCAGGTCGGCGCGGTTCTCGGTCTCGGGCGCGAGGAGCGCGTCGAGGATGTCCTGCGCCGCCGCCCAGGACGCACTCCCCGTGCGCTCCAGCTTCGGCGGGAGCGTGCTCAGGAGTGCCTCGTAGGCCGCGACGAGATCGTGTCGCTGCTCCTCCGGGAAGGGCGGACGCCCCGCGAGGAGGAAGTAGAAGATGGCGCCGGCCGCGTAGAGATCGGTCGAGGGCGCGGGGGTGCCCCCCACGAGTTGCTCGGGTGCCGCGAACTCGGGCGTCCCGATGAACGCTCCCACCCGCGTGAGCCCTTCCCCCAACGTGCCCGAGAGCTTGGCGATCCCGAAGTCGGCGACGCGGATCCGCGGGGTCTCGTCCCGCTCGCAGAGCTCCCGCAGGAGCACGTTCTGGGGCTTCAGGTCACGGTGGACGACCCCCCGCGCGTGCGCGATCTCCAGCGCGAGCGCCAGCTGCCGGAGCACCCGTCCCGCGACGCGCGGCGAGAGCGTTCCGACGCGGTGGACGTGCTCGGCGAGGGTGCCCCCCCGCTCGAAGGTGGTCACGAGGTAGGGCGGCGCCCCCCGTCGGTGCACGAAGCCCCGCGATTCGACGATGTGCTCGTGGGCGAGCTGCTGGAGCACCTGCGCCTCGTTGGCGAGCCTCCGGACCTGCTCGCCCGTGTCGCGGTGCGCGTAGAGGACCTTGATCGCGAGGTCCGGGGGCACGTCGCGGTCGTCGGCGTCGAGTTCGCGGGCCTGGTAGGTCACGCCGCCGCCCGCGAGCGCGAGAATCCGGAGGATTCGATAGTGCCGGTCGAGGCGATCCCCCACCGCGAGGAGGCTCGGCCAGCCCAGGCCCGGTCGCGGCGCGCCGCAGCTCAGGTTGGGGCACCGCAGCGTGTCGTCCGTGAAGGTCGTCAGGCAGGCCGGGCAGTAGAGGGTGCGGGACACGGCGGGAGTCTAGCCCTTGACGCGCCCCCGTGCCCCTGTTCCGCTGGGGCATGCCCGCTGCGCCGCGTCACACCCTCGACCAGCTCCTCGTCCTCGAGACCATCGCGCGCACCGGGAGCTTCGTCGCGGCAGCGCGGGAGCTCCACCGGGTCCCCAGCGCGGTCTCCTACGCCGTCGCGGGGCTCGAGAGCGCGTTGGGGGTCGCGCTCTTCGACCGGTCGGGGCACAAGGCCGCGCTCACCGACGAGGGGCGCCGGATCCTTTCCGCGAGCGAGGCCCTCCTCGCGGCGGCGCGGCGCCTCGACACGCTGGGGCAGGCGCTCTCGGGCGGGTGGGAGCCCACGCTCCACGTCGTCGTGGACGGCGCCCTCCCCCTCGACCCCGTCGTGTCGGCGCTCGCGGCGTTCGCGGGGCTCGGACTCCCGACGCGGGTGCGCCTCGACGTGGGGTACCAGGAGGGGACGGTCGAGCGCTTCCTCCACGAGCGGGCCGACATGGTCCTCGCGTTGGACCTCGAGCACGCGGGGGCCGTGCGCGCGGAGCCCCTCGCCCCGCTGGGGATGTCGCTCCTGGCGCGGTCCGAGCACCCGCTCGCGCGGGGGGAGCCCATCGAGCGGCCCGCCCTCCAGGGGCACATGGAGCTCGTCGTGCAGGACTCCTCGGGGCGCTACACCGCCGCTCCGCGCGAACCCTGGTTCGGGAGCGCCCACGCGATGTACCTCCCCGACTTCGCCACGAAGCGCCTCGCCCTCCTCGCGGGTGTCGGCTTCGGCTGGATGCCCGACCCCCTCGTCCACGACGACCTCGCGCGGGGGAGCCTCGTGCGCCTCCCCCTCGTCGAGGGTGCGACCTGGACGTACCGCCCGCAGCTCGCCCACCGCGCGGATACGCCCCTCGGGCCGGCGGGGCAGCGCCTCCACGCCCTCCTCCTGCAGGCATCGTTCGAAAAGAACGAACGACCTGTTGCATAAGGTTTGCTTTCGTCACATGAAGTTTTCACCGATGATGTCCTCACCCCCGGAGCTGCCATGCGCGTCGTCCTCCCGCTGACCCTCGTCCTCGCGGCCTGTACCGACTACACGATCGCCTCGCAGCCGAAGGACACGGCGGTTCTCGAGGACACCGGCGCGGGCGTCGTGGACACGGCCGTGGAGGACTCCGACACCGGCGCCGACACGGCGGCCGAGGATACGGCCGATCCCCAGATCGACGAGACGGGCGCGGACACGGCCACCGACACGGGGAGCAGCACCGACACGAGCGGCGGCGGCGAGATCGACACGGGGGGCCTCCCCGATGGCGGCACGGACACGAGCACCGAGCCCCCCGACCCGCCCCCCGTCGGCGACTGTGACACCACCGACGACCGCATCTACCTGATCGACAAGGACACCGCGGACCTCTACCTCTTCGACCCGGGCACCCTCTCGATGGACGCCCTCGGCACGCTCGACTGCGACATGTACGGGCAGCCCGCCTCGATGGGGGTCTCCCGCGACGGCCACGCCTACGTCCGCTACAGCGACCAGACCGTCTACGACGTGGCCCTCGACACGATGCGCTGCACGAGCACGAGCTACAGCGAGCGCACGACGCGCTTCGGGGCCTTCGGGATGGGCTACGCGACGAGCACGGCGGGCACCTGGCGCGACCAGCTCTTCATCGCGAATGGGCGCACCCTGGCCACGCTCGACACGGGGACGTGGCGGGTGACGAACGTCGGGACCATGCCGAGCCAGTCGGAGCTCACGGGCAACGCCGCGGGCGGGCGCAGGGCCTTCCTCCCGCTGGAGACCCCGGCGGAGGTCCGCCAGATCGACCCCACGACGGGCCGTACGGTGACGACGCTGAACGTCCGTGGTTTCCCCGACCCGTCGAACATCGACACCTTCGCGTTCGCGGCCTGGGGCGGCGAGCTCTACGCCTTCGTCCGCGAGTACGGGATGGGGAGCTCGACCGCCGTCTACCGCGTCGACGCGAGCGGGAGCCTCACCCGCGTGGTCGCAGCCCTCGGCATCAATGTGGTGGGCGCCGGCGTCTCGACCTGCGCGCCGACGACCTCGCGCTGAGGCCTTGAACGCCGCGGGTTCTCCCCCGCGTGCGCCACCGCACCGTGTCCCGCCTCCCGACGGGCTACATTCTCCGCATGGCCGTGGTCACCGAACAGGCATCCAGGATCGTCGCGGTCCCGCTTGCCCGTGCGTGGGAGGTGATCAGCGACACGGAGACGCTGAACCGCGCGGCGGGGCTCGCTCCGATGGCGCTCACGCCTCTCGACGACCCGTCGACGCCGGCGCGCTTCACGGGGCGCACGCGGTACAGCGGCATCCCCGCCACCTTCGAGGAGTATCCCTACGAGTTCGAGCGGGAGCGCTTCACCGAGGTGCGTCGGCGGGTCACGCGCGGCGTCCTGAAGGACATCGTGGCGCGGGTCGATCTCGAGGCCGTGGACGCCGACCACACGCGCGTCACGGGGAGCTTCTCGGTGGAGCCGCGTTTCCCGCTCATGGACGCCTTCGCGCGCCTGAACTTGCAAGCGACGGTGGGGGCCTTCGTGGAGGCTGTCGAGCGGCTCGCGCTCGGCGCGCGACAGGGGCGTACCCCCGTCGACTCCGACGCCCTCGAGGCTGCGGGTCAGCGGCTCGCGCGCGCTGCGGACGCGCCCTGCGCGCAGGCTCTGGTCCGCTGGGTGGCAGAGGCGGACGACGTCAGCGTGCAGCGCATCCGTCCGTTCGCGCTCGCGGACCACCTCGGGCTCCCGCGCCGGGACATGCTCGCCACCTGCGTCGCCGCCGCGGACGCGGGCCTCGTGCTCCTGCAGTGGCAGCTCGTGTGCCCGAGCTGCCGGACCGGTTCGACGACCGTCGAGGAGCTCGCCGACATCGACGCGGACGAGGGGCGCTGCCACGCCTGCGAGATCGCCTTCGCGCTGGACATGGACCGCGCGGTGGAGGCAGTTTTCGTGCCCAGTCCCGTGGTGCGGACGGTCGAAGAGGTGCGCTACTGCGGTGGGGGGCCGGCGCGCACGCCCCACGTCGTGGCGCAGGCGAACGCGCCGGCGGGCGGGCACGCGCTCCTGCGGGCGCCCGCGCGACCGGGTCACTACCGTGTCTTCGTCCGCGGCGGAAGCTCCTGGAACGTCGACGTGATCCCGACGGATGTCCCTTCCGCGCTTCCGCCCAGCGCGGCCCCCGTCCCGTCCCGGTCGGACGACGACGGGACGCAGGGCGCGACGGTCGACATGGCTGCGGTCGTGCTGCGGATGCCCTCCGACGGTGGGAAGACTGCGCGCGTCGCCCCGCGGGGGCTCCTCCGCGTCGTCAATCCCACCGATCGCGCGGCCCACGTGAAGCTCGAGGCGCTGGAACAGCGGGAAGACGCCGCGACGGCCCTCGACCTCGCCACGCTGGACGGATTCCGCCGCCGCTACGCGCGACAGACCCTGCGTCCCGGGTTGTCCCTCCGGGTCGGTCGCGTCGCGTTCCTGTTCTCCGACCTCTCGGACAGTACGCGGCTCTACGCGGAGCTCGGAGACGCCGAGGCCTTCCGGGTCGTGCACGACCACTTCGACGTCCTCTCCACGACCATCGCCGCCGGCGGCGGGACCATCGTGAAGACCATCGGGGACGCGGTCATGGCCGCGTTTCCCGACGAGGGCGCGGCGGTGCGTGCGGGCCTGCAGTGCCTGGACGCCTTCGAGCGGTTCCGGGCCGCGGACCCGGCACGGGCGCGCACCCACCTCAAGCTCGGTGTGCACGTCGGGCCCTGCTACGTCGTCACCGCCAACAAGCTCCTCGATTACTTCGGGCAGACGGTGAACGTCGCGGCGCGCCTGCAGGGGCTGGCGGCGGGGGGAGAACTCGTGGTCACGGAAGCGTTCGCGGACACGGCCCGGGCCTTCGGCGGCCGGGTGGGTGCGCCGGAGGACGTACGGCTGAAGGGGGTCGCGGAGGACGTACGCGTCGTGCGCGTGCGCCTCGCAGGGCAGGACGCGACCGAGGGGGCGTCCGCCGGAGGGGCGCGACGGTGAGCCTCGTCACCGTCTCGGCCGAGCTCGTCGTGCGGGGAGAACCCGAGCACGTCTGGACCTACGCGAGCGACAGCGACATCATCAACCGTGTCGCCGGCCTCCCCGCCATGCGCTTCGAGCCCTTCGAGTCGCCGACCTCGCCGGCGCGCCTGATCGGCTACCTCCCCGCCCTCGGAAAGGTCGTCTATTTCGAGGAATACCCAACGGTCTTTGCGTTCGCGCGCTTTGCGGAGTGGCGACGGGTCTTCCCGCGCGGCCCCCTCCGCGAGGTGGTGATCCGCGCCGAGCTCGAACCGGCCGGCGCCGAACGAACGACGGTGCGTGGGGTGGTCCAGTGTGACACGCGCTGGCCCCTCCCCGTCGGGCTCCTGCGGTGGGTCCTCGGACGCGCGGTGCGGGACCTCCCGGCGGCCGTGGCGAAGATGGTCGACGGCGCGCGCCCGGACGTGTCGGCTGTACGACCCGCAGCCTTCGACGCGGCGTCCGAACGACTCCGGGCCCACACGGACGCGCCCTGCGCCGCGCCGCTCCTGGACTACGTGCGGGAGGCCGACGACGTGAAGGTCCAGCGGATCCGTCCCTACGCGGTCGCGGACGCGCTCGGGGTCGCGCGTCGGGACATGCTCTCCACCTGCGTGGCCGCGGCGGAGGTCGGGCTCCTCGAGCTGTCGTGGGTGCTGGTGTGCCCGAGCTGTCGGAACGGCACGGAGGTGCTCCCGAGCCTGCGCGACGTGCGGTCGCCCGAGGGGACCTGCCCGGCCTGCGAGGTGCGCTTCACCCTCGACATGGACAGCGCCGTGGAGGTGCAGTTCGCCCCGAACCCCTCCGTGCGCACCTACGAGACGGCCGTGTACTGCAGCGGCGGCCCCGCGCGCACCCCGCACGTGATCGCGCAGGCGGTCGTCGCGCCGGGGCAGGAGGCCGCGCTCCCGGCCCCTACGGCGCCGGGGCACTACCGTGTCGCGGCACGGGGCGGTCACAGCCAGCTCCTCGACGTGATCCTCGACGGTCCCGGCACGGCCGCGTTCACGACCGTCGCGGAGGACCCGCCCACCACGACGGTCCGGGTCGGTGGGTCGGTCGTGGCCCACAACGGCCAGGACCGCGCCACCTACGTGAAGATCGAGCGACTCGACGTGCAGCGGGACGCGGCGACGGCGCGGGACCTCAGCATGATCCCGGCGTTCCGGCGTCGCTACGCCACGGAGACCCTCCGCCCTGGTCTCTCCCTCCGCGTGGGGCGCGTGGCGCTCCTTTTCTCGGACCTCGCGGACAGCACGCGGCTCTACGGAGACATCGGCGACTCGCTCGCCTTTCGCGTGGTCCAGGACCACTTCGAGGTCCTGGAGCGGGCGATCACCGCGCGCGGCGGCACCGTGGTGAAGACCATCGGCGACGCGGTGATGGCCTCCTTCCCCGACGAGGACGCCGCCGTGGCCGCCGGCGTGGACATCCTCTCGGCCTTCGGGCCCTTCCGCGCGGGGGGGGAGGCGCGCGCGCGGACCGACATCAAGATCGGGGTCTACGCGGGGCCCTGCTACGTCGTCACCGCCAACGGGATCCTCGACTACTTCGGGCAGACCGTGAACACGGCCGCGCGGCTCCAGGGGGTCGCGGCGAGCGGCGAGCTCGTGGTCGAGGCCCGGCTCGCGGCGCGGGCACGCGGTCTGGGCGGGAGCGTCGGTCCGGCGGCGCGCGCGGAGCTCAAGGGCGTGAGCGAGCGCATCGAGGTGGTGCGGGTGCGCTGGCCGGCGTCGGCTCCCGTGCCTAGCTCCCTCCCATGACCGCCCTCCCCGACGTCCGCGCCGCCCTCTCCATCCCCATGACGGCCGTCGCGGTGGACGGGCGCATCGATCTGGACTCCCTCGCCCGGCCGGAGGGCTGGGAGAGCGTGCACCGGGGGCCCAACCTCGTGGTGTGGCGCCAGCAGGGCGTGCGGGTGCGGTTCTTCGACTTCGGGGCGGCGGTCATCGAGAACCGATCGGCGCTCGACGCGGACGTGCGCCAGCTGGTCGAGAACGCGACGGGACGCCAGTGCCTCGACGCCACGACGGAGAGCACGCTCCTCCTCGTCGACCCGAACCGTGACTCCATGCGCCCGCGCGTGGGCTGGGACCGCGTGGTCGTGCACGACGCGGAGACGACGACGCGGGAGGCGGTCTCGCACCTCCTCGCGCAGTCGGCGGCCATGGACCGCTACGCGAAGGAGGCCGACGGGCTCCTCGGCGAGCTCCTCACCCTCGCACGCGAGCTCGAAGCGAGCGGGGCTCTCCCGCGGAGTGCGCGGAAGCTGAACATGCGGGTGGGGCACATCATCGCGCGACGGCTCGAGCTGGCACGGTGGTTCTACACGCTCGACCGCCCCGAATCGGCCTGGAGCGACCCGCGGATCTTCGAGCTCCACGAGGCCCTGGCGGACAACCTCGAGCTCAAGGAGCGCCACCAGTCGGTGCTCCACAAGCTCGAGGCGGTCGAGGAGGCGGTCGACACGGTCACCGACCTCTGGCACGGGCGGCGCTCGCTGTCCCTCGAGTGGACGGTCGTGGTGCTGATCCTCTTCGAGATCGTGATGGCGTTCGTACAGCGGCACTGACGGACGCGGGGCTAGAATGGCAGCGTGTCGTCCGCGCCCCGCCTCGCCGTCGTCG
>JACCEC012631596.1_pt1 | contig 11450 bp, 24 predicted proteins | sample 7450121 | NCBI WGS metagenome assembly JACCEC01 (sample SAMN15323455, study PRJNA562643) | freshwater metagenome | isolation source: river surface water | place: USA:Blue River Watershed | collected 2017-08-18 | reverse complement strand
ACAGTGGCTGGGTACCCTGGCCTTGATCACGATGTATATAGTAATGAGCTTTTACCCTGAGGCCTACCCCCTAAACATTGTTATGGGTACCCTAGGTGGTAGCTTTTATCTAGCTTGGAGCATACGTACCCAAAACAGGCCCCAGGTCATAGTTAATGCTGCGGGTATCCTAGTTTGTTTGCTGGGCTTGTACAGGGCTTGGGCCTAACCAGTAATTGCCAGCTACGCTTACCCGTATGCGATCAGTAGAGTAAAAAGGGTCTACAGAGTGTGCTAGGCTCGCAGGCCATAAACATAACTGAGCGTGCGGGCTAGAGTATACGCCCATGGGCCGAGTTTGTATACGTCCCTGGCCATCAGCCCAATGAAAGCAAAAGTCCCCGGCTAAATTATTAGCTTCAGGTATCCAGGGTCTAGCTGCCAGTTCTTCAAAACGTGTATAGGGCACAATAACCCACAAGCACCAGCTGACAACACCCCCGTGATAGTGTATGGGTGTTGACTGCCCAGGCCCAACAAAGTTAGCCCAGCAATCCTTAAACACCAGTGTACCCTGCCCTAACAAGTCCAAAGGCCTAAACTCACGTACATAACGATTTAAATAGGGTTCTAATAGTTCTTCTAGGGCCGCACGTGAACGAGTCAAGGGCACACGATGATTAACGGGCGTGATCGAATCCTGTACATCAGCCAATTCCGCTAGCAAAAACTCCAGACTGCGTAAGCTGATTTGATGTTGTTGATATTGTAGTTGCATAGTAAATATATGTATATGACGCCCGAACATCAACGATTGGTAAGTGACGTAATGCGAGCTATACAAACTATAAACCCTTATAGTTCACAAGAAGGCCGCATAGGTTATCTATGGGCCAGCGGATATTTGGCCAGTTATCTAGCCAGTTTAGCCGAAGAAGATCCCTATATACTCAAGCGTTTTCTCAAGCACACTGAGCAAGTCAAAGCCCGTCGTCGCCAGAAACCGAATAAGAAATAAACTCTCTAGCCAGTACCCATTCAGCGTACTTGAGTTCCATTACAGTAAGCGCACGATCAGACTCTCCCCAATAGTTAACATCTACATAGGGCATATTGCCATAGCCTAACTGACCATTAGTAGTGTTATAAGCACCCCAACGAATGTTAAGAGTATCAAGTACACTCGCAGGCGTATCGGGCTTAAACCAATAACGGCGTATATAAAACGTAGCAGATACTTGCATGTTAGAGCAAAGCGACTGCGGTTCGCAAATTTTCTATATTACAAGCACAACGACGCATTAAAGTAGTACCTGTATGTTCATCGTATACACAAAGTGAGTTAGACCCGTCCTCTACTACTAATAGAAGCTGGCGACTATCAACACTAGCTATAACGTATACAGTGTATTTCATAAAGATATATCCCAAACAATAACAAGTTCTGCCATATGCTAGTTTAAACAGCGACTAGACTTGTTACTATATGTATATGCAACAAGTGTATAAGATAGCAAAAAAGACTACAATCTAAATGGCAAAACTAGCCGTAGTAAGTAGCAGCTATACTAGTAACGAGATCGCCAAATTGCAATAAAAACATGCTAGACTTACTGCTATTAAGATCAAGTTCAACTACCCATGCAGTAGTACTAGAGCTTATACGAGACTTATACATAGGAATATCAAGAGCTTGATACTGTGTATAGTACCATATGCGATCAATAGCACGATAGTCGCTAGTAGTAATCATGTATAAGCTACAAGTAGTAGTGGGCATGTGAGTATTTAACGTACAGTAAAAGGCCCCGCTGTAAGGGTTAGGTGCTGTGGGCATAGTGGCCTATACAGTGTAGAGCATAGTAAGTACATATAGGCCCCGCTGTGCGGCCAAGGTATACATGCGTAAACTAGTGTGTGAGCGTAGGTTTACGGTCAGGGGGCCGTGGTTGTAGGTGGTTTAAACGGCGATTTAGTATTCATTGTCGCATTACCTGTCTCGACCACGATCAACCATTGTTTAAAGCCTCTATACGCATGGTACCCGACCTTGATTTTGAATCGTTTTCTAGGTTTGGTCACACAAAATCACACTTTGTCACACTTTTCTGCACTTTTCTGGAACTCTGCCTGCGCTGTTGACCGCTATAAGCGTGGCCAAGAGATCTAGATCACACTTTATCACACTTAGATCACTGTGCTTATATACAGTGAATACCAAAGTAAATTTTTCTGTGTGAGAGTAAATACTATATGGCGCACAAAGAAATCGTTTCCATTGCACATGTAGCAGTTAAGGATCGTGGCTTTAACGTACATGTCAGTCTCAATATGCTTAATCATGCTCTGCATGTATTCAAGTACAATGAAGATTCTAGTGTATGTCAGTATGAGATCTTCACGGATCATAGTCACGCTCGTGCATGGATGGAGCATCCGTTGCCAGAATCCAAACCAAAACACTATTAAGAATAATTCTTATTTGCATTCGCATTTAGGTGTTGTTTTTTCGCCACTGTTGTAATAATGCCACGTTGCGTTTTCGCCACTGTGGATAACCTGTGGATAACTCTTGTGGCGGGAATACAACAGTGGATAACCTGTGGATAACTCAGGTCTAGATTCAAACTTTCATTTTCCAAAACCGTCAACCAAAATTTTTAGCCCCGAGTGGGTATTGAGCTGATCACTGTGGGGCGATAGGTTAGCCCCACGCTGGAACTCAATGAAGGTTGTGGGGTTTAGCCCCACGGCCTGTTCTGCAGAGACTCTTCAGCTAGATATGGGGCTAGCTAGTGGTTATCACTGAGCAAATATTTTGGTTGACCAAGTGCGTTTTGGTGCTATACTAGAGTCAAGTTAAGAACAACGGAGCTCACAATGACCCGAGAAGAAATGATCTACGCACTAGAAAACTACTGGTACGATTTCTACAAGAAAAACCCTGATGAGCCCATGGGTGACATCCCTGCTGCTGTACACTGGTATCACTCACTCAGCGATCAGCACCTGTTGTGGGAATACAACAATTGTTTTAACTAAGGAGCGAACTATGCGTGTCTATGTATACTATAATCTTCACAAGAAGTGCTTTAGCGTCAAGGCGCTAGAGGGCGAGCATAAAGGGCGTGTGATCGCACATCGTGATCAGCTTACCCTGCGTGATGTTCAGTTTCGCGTATCGCAGGCCGGTCGTGCTCGTGTTATACGTGAGCAGAAGAAGAATGTCCATGCTGGCGTCGTTGGCGAGTGGTCAGGGGCATACGATCCTACTATTGCTGATCAGTCGGATGTCGCAGTCACTTACAATCCCTACAAGTATTCCACGTTCGTTTACGCGGATGGTGAATACCCGATCTTTTCGGCGGGTTATGCTTGGTTGACCCGTCGTCGAATCTATGTATAATTAGAACTTGAACTAAAAAGGAGCGAACTTTGAAGTTACTTACAACAGGCAATGCCAAGACCGTTAAGGGTCGCAAAAAAGGCTATCAAACCTATATCTTGCATCTTGCACCCGCAGATCTTTCAGGTGTTATGAATACCTGCCCTAAGGCTACTGCTGGCTGCAAGAGTGCATGTCTTAATCTTGCTGGGCGTGGCGGTATGTTTAAGGATGGTGGTACCAACACTATTCAGATCGCCCGTATACGTAAAACCCGCGAATTTCATGCTAATCGCGAGGCCTTTATGAATCAGCTGTACGATGACATCCATCTTGCTGTGCGACAGTGCGAAAAGAAGGATATGATTCCATGCATTCGACTCAATGGTACTAGCGATCTTTCGTGGGAAAAGTACCCGGTCATGGGCCATAAGAACATCTTCAAAGCCTTTCCTAATGTACAGTTCTATGACTATACCAAGGTGCTCAATCGCAAGGTAGAAGATCTTGGCAACTATCACTTGACCTTTAGCCGTGCTGAGTCTAACGAAAAGGACTGTATCAAGGCACTTGAGGCAGGCATGAATGTTGCTGCTGTATACGATCGGATTCCAGATGGTATGTACTCTGCGGACGAAACTGATCTACGCTTTTTGGACCCAGTAGACGGGCAAATCATCGGACTCAAAGTCAAAGGCCATCGTGCCAAAAAAGATACGTCGGGTTTCGTAATTCGTACGATTCAGACTGTATAATTCAACTTCCATTAACTTAGGAGCCAACTATGCTTACACCAGTGACTGAAGACGAAGAACTTGAACTGCAAGAAGAGTTCGACGAGCTGGATCTGTTTGACGCAGACGAAGATCGCATTGTACACGAAATGACTGATTGGGTCAAGTACGAACTAGACAACTAATCAAAAGGCTCTTCGGAGCCTTTTTTTGTGACTTGCTTAGCCCCGGAAGCGATTTTGACGTAGCCTGTGGGGCTGTTGTTTTTTAGCAACTCATGGAAACTACTGATAAAAATCTTTTGATTTTGGCTAGATCGGTGCTATACTAAGATCACTGCAATAAGCAGGGTTACATGGAGCGAATCATGTTTAAATTTGAGCGTACACTGCAAACATCAGGTGATGGCTACTGGAGCAATGTCATTGCACCCGTTAACACTACAAAACTCACAGTTGACTATGTCAACGACGAAGAGGACTTTGGCGAGCTGCGTGTTCACTTTGACAACAGCTGGGTCGTTAAGACGGACGGCTTGATCTACACCGACAAGCAGTTTATCAAAGAGCTGCGTCGAGAGCTCAAAGCCGTAGGATTGCCTGGCGCTGATGTTGACTACAGTGAGCAAGGCATGCAAGGCAACGATTACGTGTCGTTGGACGTAGGCAAAAAGTTTATCAAAGCCTGGCTGAAAAAGATCGACTCTTTGATGCCTGTACTGTAAAAAACGGTTGACAAGGGCTTAGGCCCTTGTTATAATATACACTTCACAACACACATAGGAGCGAACTATGGCAAGTCTTAAAAAGTGCATCTCGCAACACTGCAAGAACTGCACCTACGATCAAGAATCACCCGGCACTTGGCGCGAGCAGGTTGAAAACTGCACCGTGGTCAGCTGTGCTCTGTACGAAGTCCGTCCAATGACAATGACTACTATCAACGCAAATCGCAAGACTCGTGGTGTAGAAATTGTTGAAGAAATGGACGCAGACGAAGAAATGGCTGTATAATCTAAACTTCAACAACGCAATAGGAGCGAACTATGGCATACATTACCGCAGACGACGTAGCAACAATCCGCAAAGAACTCAAAGACACTTTTCCTAAATGGAAGTTCTCTGTTCGTAAAGGCGCAGGCAGCTTGTCAGTTGACGTAACTATTTTGAAGGGCACTTGCTCTTTTGACGAGAACTTCCAAAACGGTCGTCGTCATTGTCAAGTTAACCCTTACTGGATTGACTCGCATTGGACTGACTTGGAGAATCAACAAGCTCTGATCAAGATCAATGAGATCATGCACAATGCGCCCGGTCGTGCTAATGCAGCTCGCAAGTTCTACGACAACTCGGACGCGATGACAGACTACTTCGACACCGCATTCTACACGCATCTGAGCATTGGTGCGTGGAATAAAGACTACGAGTGCATCAAGGGCTGATGCAGTAACGGCAGTGGGCCTCCGATATGGCCCACACAATTTCAACTTTAGGAGCGACAAATGGGACTTGATGTATCTTTGAAATACTGTGCAAACCGCAGCCAAGCACTGGCAGCTCAACAAGCGGCTGAGGAATTCTCTAATGCTGCCTGGGAAAAGGCAGGCAAATACGAAGACCTGAGCGACATGCAAAAGGATACCGTGCGCGAAGCCGTGAAGGCTTACAATGAGTCGAACGGTCTGGACGAATGGGGCAGCTCTACCGATATCCAAGGCATTGAAGAGAACAGCCCAACCTTTCCGGAACACATGTTCAAGATCGGTTACCTTCGCAGCTCTTACAACTCGGGCGGCATCAACTCTGTGCTCAAGCGTGCAGGCTGTATGGACCTCTACGACATCTTTCAGCCCGAAGACGGCGAATACTATGTCAACATCGACTGGGCTGCGGCACAAGAACGCTGCCAAGAAGCCATAATCCAATATCGTGACTTCCTGACAGGACCCATGGCGGGGTATGATGTTATGCGTGTCAGCGACTACGGGCACGGTGGTGTTAATGACGAAGCGGCTGCACTCAAGCTCTTGGAACAGCAACTGGAACAGCACAAGTCTCCAGACTTCCGCAGCTATGGCAACCGTGACGGCGACTGGTTCCTGGATGGTGTACAAGTTGTTGGTGTTGTGCCCAATCGTGGCTTTGGTGGCGGTGTGTTTGTGCTTACCAAAGAAAAAGAAGCCAAACCAATCAACGAAGACTGGTACATGCAAGCCCTGATGGTTACTAAGGAAATGATTGATCACGTCCTTAGCCAAAAGGATCCTAATAACTACTTCCTTGGCTGGTCTGCCTAAGTAAGACTCGACGGGCTTGACAACAGGCCCGTCCTGTGTTACAATTATATCTTTACACATAGGAGCGACAATTAATGCCTAAGGTATGGACATTAGAAATGGTTAATGCGCTAGAGCTAGCGACTGCAACCAAACCCACTCACGTCGAAGTGCGTAGTCTAGCACAAGAAGAAGTCGTTAAAGACTTGAGCCAAGAAACTGACGAGCAGATCATCGAGCGCCTGCGTACTCGTTTCAGTATTCTTGATGACATGACTCGCGCATGTAAGGCTGGGCATGTCCGTGCTATGATTGTCAGCGGCCCGCCCGGGGTTGGCAAGAGCTTTGGTGTTGAGCGTGTACTCGAAAAACACGACGTATTCGCTAACGTTGCAGACGATTCTAAGCTCAAGAAGTATGAAGTCGTCAAAGGTGCAATGTCAGCGATCGGCTTGTACAAGAAGCTCTATGAGTTCCGTGACAAGAAGTGCATTCTGGTGTTTGATGACTGTGACAGCATTCTGCTTGAAGACTTGTCGCTGAACATTCTGAAAGCAGCACTCGACAGCAGCAAGAAGCGTACCATTCACTGGAATACGGACAGCCGTAGTCTGCGTGATGAAGGTGTACCTAACTCATTTGAGTTTGCCGGCGGGGCAATCTTCATTACTAACATCAAGTTCGATCATGTACGTAGCAAAAAGCTTCGTGATCACTTGGAAGCACTCGAAAGCCGTTGTCACTATCTTGATCTGACAATTGATACGATGCGGGAAAAGATTCTGCGTATCAAGCAGATCATTGGCGACGGCATGCTCGATGTATACGACTTCAACGATATTCATAAACAAGAGATCATCGACTTTATTGATGTAAATAAAGCCAAGATGCGTGAGCTCAGCTTGCGTATGGTGCTCAAGGTTGCAGACTTGCGTAAGTCTATGCCAAATAACTGGCAAGCTGTAGCCGAAATGACATGTATGCGGCACTAAGATCGCAAACCATGTGCTAGACAAGTGCGATTCGCTCCCGTCAGTTCTAGCTTGCCCGCCCTGGATATAAGCCCGATTCGCTCCCGGCAATCCAGGGCTTTTTTTCGACTCTACAGCCCCACACCCATAATCAATTAGATCTGTGGGGCTTAAAAATATTTTGACATTTTGGTTGCACACTTGCCAAAAGGTGTTATACTTTAGACACTGCAATAACGCAGTGAGCACATGGAGCGAAACATGAACTTTGATCTTACAGACGACTTTGAACCTTCTTGCTTGCAAGGCAGCATTGAAACAAGCTATGCTGACTTGGTTAATTGCTTCGGAGAGCCTAACAGCGACGGTGATGGCTACAAAGTACAAAAGGAGTGGATGATTAAGTTTTACGATGGTACCTATGCTACTATCTACGACTGGAAGGAAGGCGACAGCTACAACGGCGAAGGTCAAGGCACACACTACACCGACGTCACTGACTGGCACATTGGCGGCATGAGCCAGAAGTCAGTTTCTAGCGTACACGCCGCAATGGAAGCATACCTGCGGAGCACTTGCTACAACGAGCCCAAGCAATTGACCTAAATTGGTTGACACAGCCTTCGGGCTGTGTTATAATTTAATTTTACACACACAAATCGCAAGGAGCGAACCATGCAAATCACTATCACTATTTCGGACAAGACTATCAAGAACGCCGTTGAGAACATGCTCGACGGCAACATCTACGAGCAGTACGACACAGACGTTCGCGATGCAGCAGGCGTACCTAAAAAGGCTGCGCTGCTCAAGACTGTAATGGCAGACGAAAAGTTCATGGCAGCACTGGCTAAGGAAATTTCCAGCCGTGTTGATCCTGAAGATTACTTGTACGACTATGTCTGGGACGTTCCTTGCAAGCCAGTGGCAGAGCTTCTTAAGAAGTGCGATGCCGCATACGACACAGTTGATGCAATCCAACTGAAAAAAGAAGCAGAAGAAGCAAAGAAACGTGAAGAAGCAGCAGAAGAAGCAACGGTTGCCCGTCTCATTGCTATCCTGAAGAAACAAGGTTACAAACTGACTAAGGAGTAAGGCATGCCCTATCCTGGACAAGTGTTCGAAGATCCGGACTACTACGACGACGAGGACTACGACTATGACGCAGTCCCTGAACTCCTAGAAGAAGACGAGAGCGACTTCGATCCGTTCAACACAGTTAACAGCTAGTTCGCTCCTAGCAATCGCGGGTGGGCCAGCGTAGAGCCCACGCCAATTCTTGACTTTGGATGCTTTTGGATATATACTACTATCATGATGCACTTGAAACAAATGCCAATCCGCAAAAAGACTCGCGCTCACTATGTGTTGTTCGCCGAGGATAGCCCTTTCAAGCCTAAGAAAGTAGAGTCCAAAAAGACATACCAACGTCGTCCAAAACACAAAGGACGTGACGATGGGTATATCGATTGAAGGTCTAAGTCAACGTCAGCGCATTATAGCAGACGTTCTTTGGTCAATGGACACACCTGAACAAGTAGCCTCGTTCATTGATTCTTTATCGGGTGACACACAACGTGAGGCCCGGGTTGTTATGACCATGATGACGTGGGCTATGTTAGACACTGTCAATGATACTAATTTAGCTGAACAAGTTCTAAGGAAATACTATGAGTAGATTAGAGTTTTATGCCCGTCCATTGGTAGCATTTGATCCCAAAAATAAAGATCATCGCAGATGGTACAACGAGTTCATGACTAAGAAGACGTGGGGCCGTTGCCCTGTACGTTTTATTTGCCCAGAAGATTCGGGTTCGGATTTAACTATGATGATCAAAAATCATTTAGTCGAATACTATGTCCAAAAGGAGTTTGCCCAAAAGAAGGCTCCTGTGGTTGACATAAAGTCCAAACGATCGTATAATGTAAGCAAGCTCAAAAAGTGAGCCCAATTTACTAACTCTAATTAAAGGCAAATAACTATGGCAACTGAACAGAAATTTAAAGTAGCAGGCATTTCAAAACTAGATGGCGATTATAAGGTTCGATTCGCCAATGACATTATGCGTATCAAGGTTCTGGCTAAGAAGGGTCACGAAGATATTCGTTTGTGTGAACTCGATGAGCCCATGGACAAGTACGCAGCAGTTCAATTGATTCAAGGTATGGACGAGTTCCAAGATGCAGCAGCACAGAGCGCAATTGCTGAGTACCTAGAAGACAAAGCACCTAAGGCCACTAAGGCAGTCAAGACAGCAGACCCCGCTGTGACCACCGAGGACGCACCACTCTAATGAGATATGGTAGCTCGCTCAGTGAAGACTACGGCCCAAATCAAGTGGTCGTACGTGATTTTAAATCAACACCTCCTGGGCGAGTCCTTTGCATTATTGCACGCGACAACAGGCACGAAGCAGAACAACTAGCAGTTCTAATTTCAGATCTATTAAACCAAAATGAGCAGCAACAACAAGTTCTATAAAGACTTGACCCGCGATCAAGTAATCGAACGCTTGACCGCACAAGATGTCCGTACTATTATCATGAACATTGATGACGGGGATTATGAATTCCTTGCCAACATTATTCAGGGTAACGGATTTACCCAATATCGCAACATGACGCCTAGTGCGCTTGAAGCAGAGTACGGGGAACGAGAAGATCGTATTCTTGATCTAATCGAAGACGAACTAATGCCCTATGATGTTTAAATAAAAAGCAGGGCCTATAGCTCAGTTGGTTAGAGCAGGCGACTCATAATCGCTTGGTCACAGGTTCGAGTCCTGTTGGGCCCACCAATTACCTGCCGTTAGCTCAGTTGGATAGAGCACTTGCCTTCTAAGCAAGCGGTCAGTGGTTCGAATCCACTACGGCAGGCCACCCCACCCACTCGCTCACGGTAGCCAGTACGGCTAAGTCAGTAAGTGCTAACTAACAGCCCCGCGCAGGTTGATTCGATATCAAAAAATCAAACGCATGGCTATAGCCCCACCCGAGCCTATCTGACATCATTCGATGCGACCAGTATGGCTTGATGTTGATACTCAGATTGTTAAAGAACGTGAACTCAGTTTACACGAGATTTGATTTCAAACAATAGAAATCTTTAGGATTATTTCATCAGTGATTTCACTAGTGCCCCGGGCTGCTGCGAGCTACGTGAAACTCTAAGAGTGGGGCACCAGATATAATAGTCAGAGTTCTGCTAGGCAATGGTTATATTGTATCAGAACCCCACAGACTAAGTCAACTGTGTTCGCGAGGAGTTAGGTTTTAGCCAACGGCCCCGCTGCTTACGTGCGTGCGTGTGCGTGCGTAATTAGATCTAAAACTCCTGTGCCCCATAAGAATGGTTTGATAACCATCAATGACCTATGTGGGGCCCCACAGCTGAATGATCGAAATCATTCAATCCTAACGTGGGGTTTATGCGTTAGCCTCACGCTTGGTTTCAAACCGTTCTCCGGGGTTCTTGAACCTTAGGTCCAGATCTTAGATGATCTTTGTCTTCTAAGATGCAGATCCTCACAGAATTGATTTGATATCATTCGAATCGCCGAGTGGGGCTTTTGAAGACAAATAAAAAGCACTCCGAAGAGTGCTGATTGTTTAATCGTATATTCCTTGAAGCTTGATCATTTCTAATGCGATACGACGTGCTTCATGTCGGTGAAACTCTTCTTCAGGAATCCCAGACAGCTTACTATAGGTTTGAGCTAAGTTGTCGCGGAAGTCTGCAAACTTACGAAAGCTAGTTTTTATCAACAAACTTCCTGTCTTGTTTAAGTCATCACAGAACATATCTAAGATCTCTGCTCTTGTTAGTTGCGTAGTCATAGTCGCTCCTTTATCGATACATGTATTGTAACACAACTAATAGTCGAGTCAACCTTAGGGTTATTGCCCCACGTTTGAACTCTGCAGAATGAATTCAATTCGAATGGGGCACACAGCCCCGGAGGCTACGTCAAAACCAATTCTGGGGCACCTAGCCCCACCCGTTTGATGCGACGCACGTGGAGATAAACGGGGCTGCATACGTGTTGTAAACGCCCCACACTGCACGCGGAATTTCGGCGGATGTTGAGCATGGCTAGAAATATTTT
>JACCEC011028041.1_pt1 | contig 11454 bp, 4 predicted proteins | sample 7450121 | NCBI WGS metagenome assembly JACCEC01 (sample SAMN15323455, study PRJNA562643) | freshwater metagenome | isolation source: river surface water | place: USA:Blue River Watershed | collected 2017-08-18 | reverse complement strand
AGTGATGCTGAAGGATTTTCAGTAGTTCAGACTGATCCTGCAAGAAGAGTATTAGCTCAAGGTCTAGGATTTTATTCTCTAAGGCCAGCGTCAGCTTTATTTGGTGATGACACTCAGAAAGAGACAGATGCATTTTGGTCTTATTTCCCTGACTTAGAACATATTGCTCCTGATATCGCTGAAGATTTAATAAATAATCCAGGGTCGTATAAAATACAATTAGTATCTCCTTTAGGATACTTTACTGAGATTTATACTCATATTACAGAGTTTGAATCAGCTATTAGAAAAGGCACTGATATGATAACATACGCTAGGATTCTAAGAGAAGATGGAGATAATATATTAGATCAAATAAATCCTTATGTAGGTGATTACTCAGGTATTTTTTCTCCTGAATATCCTACAGATCCAGATAGATATATAGCTTACGGAAGATATACAAATTCTATTAGTGGTGACTCTCCTGCTTTTAGTGGAAACGCGAATGGTAATCAATTATTTCCTATAGAGTCAGTGATAGAAACAACTACAAATTCCACTAGACAAACATACTTTAAGATAACAGTAGATGATTCAGTAACAGGTGCTATATACAATGAAGCTGGGATGAATAGCCAACCTAATGCAAGTAACGATGCTACTAATGATGGTGTTAACGAATGGAGAGAGCCTTTTTATGTTATCAATTTAGTTAGAGATGAGAACAACATAAATCCAGGAATAACAACTCAGTATAGATACACAGGTAATTACATTAAATTTAAATCATTAGTATTAGAATCTACAGGAGCAAATAATCAGTCTGCCGTGTTAGTTTCTGAAAGATGGGAAGATTGTATACCTCAGTTATCAGGACAGACGAATGGACTTTCCACTTATGGTGCTTTAAAAAGATTTGTTTACGTTGTTGATCAAAATGAAATTGAACAAAGGTGGATGAATATTCAATTTGAATCAGCACCTAATCAAGCAACAATATTAGCAGGAATTGCTGCTGCGGCTCCAGGACCTTATAATGACCCAATACTTACAGATGGATTTGATATTTATGGTGTATACAAAAGCACAGAGACATCAGGAGATACTGATGGTGTATGTAGAATATTCACTCTTAACTTTGATGCTATATTAGGATACGAAACATTCTCTACGGTTCCTTCAGGAAGCAAGGTTTATGTTAGGTATGACAACAGAATTCCTGTAAGAGTATTTGGTGGAGACACTTATGTAAACGAATCAATATGGTCTCCGATAGATAATGTTTATGAAAAAGGAGGAGGTCCTTCTAATAACGATGGTGGATGGTTATATCCAGATAATGATTTTAGAATGAATGCCCCATTCCCACTTAAGAGTTATGTGTATACAGATACCTATCCTAGATGGGAGAATACAGGAGCAGGTTTAGACCCTTGGAATTATGATTTTACTGGTGATTTTCAGTTTTGTAATTCTCTTAAATCAGATATAGCCAAGATAAGACAATTAACAACTGTTTGGACAGCAGAGACTAGAATCAACTTGTCTTTCATGTATAACATAGAATCTCCTGATAAAGCAGTTAGCGATCAAGCGTTTCCACTTATAAACTACATCCCTAGGCCTCACAAATGGGGAGCGTCAGATCCAGCGGATAGATCTCAATTTGAATCAGACAACAACCTGAGTCCTAACTATTTTGATGCTTATGGATATGAGTGGAATCTGTGGTCTTATGGAGGATTTAGATTTACGCCTCAAGTAAATATAGATTATTCAAAAAGACAGACAAATCAAACATTTGTAACTGTACCAACAGTTGGATTTGAGGAGCAACTTGATTTTTGTACTAGAATTATATGGTCACTTAAAAGACCTTCAAACGCACAAAACACTCCATCAGTAAGAACATTCTTACCTCAGAATTACTTTGACATATCAGATGATACAGGTGAGATTAAATTTGCTTGGAGCGCATTGTCAGGAGATAAGGGGAACAACTTATATGCTATGACAGATAGCGGTGTTTGTTTGTTAATGGTAGACAAAAGACTGCTATACGAGATAAATGCAAATGAACTAGCCACTACAGGTTCTGATGTTGGAGGAATTTTAAATCAGCTTTGGATTGATAAGACAATAGGAATGCATGATGAAACATGGAGGTCATGGGCTGAGTATTCGAATGTCTTATTCTTCTGTAACGGTATTAGTGCCTATGCATTTGGAAATAACGAATTAACTGAGATAGCTAGAACAGGATTCTTTGAACTACTTAACAGAAGATTTAATCCACTAATACTTGATGGTTATGGTTCTAGATTATCAGGAGGATTTAATGTGCTTACAAAAGAGTATGTAATGAATGTTGAGGCTGTAGTAAATAAAGAGTCTGAATTTAGCACATTGATATACGGAACACAGCAACAATCACTTCAATGTCAAAGCTCATATAACTACGATAAATACCTGTATTACAAGAATCATTTCTTTGGAATGAAAGGTTCAGGTACTTATGAGTTAGGCATTGGAAATCAAATAGATGGTAAAGACATGGAGTGTTACTTGACAGGTGTTGCTGATGCTAATATTATCATAGATAAAGAGTTCATTAGAATAAGAGTAAATTCAAATAGTAAACCAGAAAGGATTTACTTCTATAAGTCTTATGATGACTACAAAACAGATTCTTTTGATTCTGTTGTGGATGCTACATTGATTCCGCTAAGCATAAAGAATTACTTTGGATATGAGTGTTATATACCTAGATCCTTGTTTGCTCCGCATTATAGGAACCAAGGAAGGTTAATGATATTCAAGATTGTAAGTACTGAAGATGAGGAGTTTCTAGTTACATCTACAGCAGTACAATACAAAGGATTGAAATAATTATTAAATTTGAAAAAAATAGTATTATGGCACTAATGGATATAATCTCAAAAGGCTCACAATTAATAGGATCACTTGGTGGAAATGGACAGGGTTCTGTAGGCGGAACAGCATTAGGTATAGGACAAGCAATAGCAGGAAGAATGGCAGAGAAAAAATCTGATGCTTTATTGCCTCCATCTGAAAGCGTTATGGAGCGTCAAATGCTTAATACTATTAGACGTAGAAGAAGAGGTTTAGAAACAGGAACTGCATTCAATGCTCAGCAAAACGCTGCTAATAGAATGGCTAGTAACTATATGCAAAATGCTTTTAAAGCTGGAGGTCAAGCTAATCCTGCTGTATTGTCTCAGCTTATGGCTCAAAGTGCTGAAAACATTGCTGCTCAATCAGGACAACAATTAGGTCAGGCATTAGGAATGGAGCAAGAACAAACAAGTAAGATGGCTGATGTATCAAGAGATTTGTCTTTATTACGTTCTGCTAGAAAGTCAGCTAAAGGAGCTAGACTACAATCTGATGGTACTTCTAACTTATTAGCTAGTTTAGGAGGAATACCTAAAAAGAAAAACGATAACCAATCCGAATAGTATCATGCCTAGAGACGAAAGAAAAGGAAAAAAAAGATTAAATGAGTCTGAGGTTGCTAGTTCAGAAATGGAAGCGAACTTAAAGGCTATTGAAGAAGATGCAAAGAGAGCTGAAAGCGAAAGGTTAAGAACTTTGGCTCAGCCACAACCACAACAACAGCCTAAGCAACAGAGCTCTATCTCTGAAGAAGATAGAAAGAGAATTAGAGAATCTGAAATAGAACAAACAAAAAAACAAAGAAATCTTGAAGGAGTTGGTTCTAATCCATCTCAAATGCAATCAATTGAATCTAGTGTTGATAGGTATATGGCTGACTTATCTCCTGAAGAGTTAGAAGCAAAAAGAAATCAGTTAGCTCAAAGCCAGGCTATACAAAACTTAAACAATACGGTTTCAGCAAGTACAGGTGCTGCCTCTACTACGCTAGTAAATGCTACTGCTAATGACCCTAACTCTACAGCAGAAGATTTAGATAACGCTAGGAAAATAGGTGCTGAAGCTGATAATATTTCTGATAAAGAAATAGCTAACAACTTAAATAATGCTAATGCTCAATCCCAAACATTAACAACAGGATTAAGTACTGGGCAAAAGCCAACTTATGACCCTAGTACTCAGCAATTAGAGAAAGACCTTAAAACTTCTATTCCTGACGCTCCTGTATTAGCATTAGAGAAATTAGGAGTTCAAGATTATTATCCTACTGTAGGTAGAGATATTGCTGTTGGAACATTTACAGGAAGCAGGATAGGTAGTCAAACTATTTATACAGGCGCAGGAGGTTTATTACCGATGGGTCTTTATGACGAAAGGCAACGAGCTAAAGCTAAATATGTAAAGGAAAATTTAGCTGCTATTGATAAATTCCTAACTGTTCCTGATACCTACCAAGTTTATAATGATGTTGCAAGACCATATGCTGCTGGTATACTTCAAGATATTGCCGCTAGAAATGGATATGACTACAGCAAAATCATGAAAGACAAGGAAGGAATGATTATGCTTCAAAAGATAAAAGGAGGATTTGAAAAGTTTGCTAAAGCTGGTACAGCTGCTGAAGCATTGAAGACACAAATGATGGAAGCAAAAGGGGATATTTATATCCCTGAAAATGTAAGAAAAGATTTGATTAAATTCACTAATGCTCAAATAGATCCTGATGAAGTAAAGAAGTACTTAACAGGAGAAAAAAATAGTGGAGACTTAACTAAGAATCTAATTGCTTACGCTGCTGGCAGTAAGTACATTAAAGACATGGCTCCTACATGGTTTAAAGATGCTACTACTGTTCCTTTATCTGTAAAAACAGGTAAAGAATTAGATCCTAAAGATGCACAAAAAATGAAAGACGAACTTATCAGATTGAAAAAATTAAATTCTGATAATGATGCGTATATAACTTTTGCTAAAAAGTATTTTAGTATAGACCCAAGCATAATGGAAAACTGGGCGAAAGAACAAGGTGTTCCAGTTGATGATGAGATAATTGGTAATTGGACTGATCTTTTAACTAAGATGATTCCTGATGAAAGCGTAATTCCAACTATAGAGAGTATTGTAAATAACAATGCTGATAGAGCTTTAGGATATGCTAAATTAAAAGTTGAGAAAGATAGACTTGCATTCCAGAAAGAACAAGCTCTAACAGAACATGAGAGAGTTCGGAATAACTTTAACAATAGTGGATTTGCTTCTAATTTTGAATATACTAGTCGTTGGGCTAATCCAGAAGTATTTAATAGTGAGATAAGTAAACAATATAAAGCTATGGGTCTTAATCCTCAAGTAAACACATCTGGAGTTATGGTAGGTAGAAGACCTATAGAGGGAGATAAGACTCTTGTAGGTACAAATCCTAACAGCACATATATAGTCGTAGGAAAGAAAAACTATACACCTGAACAAATTCTTAATAATAAAGCCCTATATGAAAACGATCCAGATCTTAAGGCTGCTGCTGAAGCTGTAATTAATAATCAAGCAAAAATACAAGCCAATAGCATTGACTATTTAGCTTCTTATTATGATAATGATGGAAGTTTAAAAGCTGGAAATTGGAGGACAGGATTTGGTAAACAACCTAAAGACAGAATAACTTTAAGAGCAGATATAGAAGGAAATATAAGTCTTCCAGTAAAGGATAAAGGACCAGATGGTGAACCAATCATAACATATACAGTATCACCATATAGAGCTATTACGGTTGGTGATGTAAACTCAGAAGGAATGAGAGTCGTTCTTGATCAAGTGACTGGAGGTAGTGGTTCGGCTCCAGGTAAAACTACATCTAGAGAGAACTATAGTTACTCAAGCAGTAGTTCAGAATAATTATAAACTCATTATCATTATATTTGTATGATAATAAGTACTTATGGCAGAAAATCTAATGAATACGCAAACAGGTGGAGTTGGAGAAACAATTCAATTACAACCTGATGCGCCTCAATCGCCTGAACAATTTGATGTAAATATAAGACCTCAGCAGCAAGAGCAACAAATTATAAATGAAGCTCCTAGTTCTGAGGCTTCTAACATTACTGAACAACCTATACCATCAGAGACAGGTGTTCCAATGGGAGAGCAAACAGCCGAACCTACAGAAGTTCCAATAGAAGAGCCTCCACTACCAACTACTGGTCCATTAACAGAACAGCAATCTATAGAACAGGAAAAGAAATCTACAGGTTTTGATTTACTTTCAATGCCTGAAGACATATATAAGCAACCTATCAAAGTAGAAAGGAATGAGATATATGATCCTTTGAATGAGATAGTAGATAGGGATTATCAATCAGCAATAACCCTTAGAGAACTTAATCAACCTCCAATAGAGACTCCTAAAGTAGACCTTACAGAAGGACCAATGCTTAGTGGTGAAAAATTTCTTACAGGACCCCTCAAAGAAGTTCGTTCATTGCTTAATGACATGAATACGAATCCTACTAAGCCTATGTCTTCTATGAAAACAGAAGATGTATATACGGAGGATCCTAATTTATCAGATATTGATAAGCAAGATGCAGTCAAGAAAGTAAAGACATCTAGAGGTAATTTTGAGTATGAGTTTACATCAGGAGATAGATTGTCTGATGATGAGATTGAAGAAATGGGCCTTGAAAAAAGGAAAGAGAATTTAGGTGATGCTTTTGCTTCTGAAATTCAATTAAACGCTGATGAGAAAGAGCAAGCTAAAATCGATCAAGAGATTTCTATACTTACAGACGATGAGAAAAGAACAGCACTTGAAAACTTTGATGCTATAGTAGTTGAAAGAGAAAAGGCTAAGCAGGATTTAGAGATAGCAAAACAAAATCAAGATAAAGAAGCAATTAAAAAACTTAGAGGATTTTTAAACTCTAGTTCAAAAAGAATTAAAGAATTAGAAAAAGATCCTGTTGTAGCTGAAAGAGAGAAGCTAGAAAAGAAAGCTTCTAAAGGATATGCTGGATGGGTTTATGACGAAAAAACAAATGAGTTTGTAAGAAAAGGTCAGCAAGGTAAGGAAGTTAAATCTATGAAGGATTATACACTTCACCCTAAAAACTATAAGCTAGTTAAACCCTTAAGTGAGAATTCATTAAAAAAACTATATCCAGGAAAAACAGATGATGAGATACGAGATATTCAATTCTTATTTAAGACTCTGTTCATGAGGGATGGAGCTCTTCAAATGAAGATGAATGAGTATAAAAAACTTTCTGATCAATATGGATCAGTAAGAAATAGAGATGAAGATGACTTTGTTCAAGCGTACACACTTGCTCAAATTAGTAGGCTTAATTTAACTGTAGAGGATCTTGCTAAGCTAGACAACCATTTAAAAGGAGCTTTAGATTGGAAATATGCCAATGACAAAACTAGAAAAGATGGATTTAATGATTCTGAATTTAAAGTTGTACAATTACCAAATGGTTATTTACCAAAAATACAATACGGAGGCTACACATTCTTTGATAATGTACAGGAGAATAAAGAACAATTAAATAGAAACAAATCTCACTATGGATCTAGTGGTTGGTCTGAGAAAGCAGGTCAATATACAGAAACAAAATTAAAGCCAAATGCTGAGACATTGTTCATTCCATCTATAGTTCGTAAAGATTTAAAATTTAAGATACCAGGATTCTCTGAATCTACATTAAATCTACAAAGAACTCTTGCTTTAAAAAAAGACGAAAATGGAGAACCATTCCTAAAGTCTAATAAAGGTTTTTTTAATAAAGGTCTTACTGGTGTTTTGGACAGCGAAACTAAACAAGCTAAAGCTAAGTATGAGCAATTCCAAATGCAAAAGCAGAAAAAACTTCAGAATGAGGGAATCATAAAGCCAGGAACATTTGATTATGGTATTGGGGAGACTGAAGATTTAACAGAAGATGCAGAAAGCATGAAGAAAAATGAAATCAAAAAGTTTGCAGACTCTGGCTTCAAGAAGACAAATGCTTATTATGGAAAATGGGCTTTAAAAAACATTCCATTAAAAACATTTGGTAGTTATTCTGATGCTGAAACATGGGCTAAGAAAAATTTACCTGACAATAGAAAGACTGTAGATGTAGATTGGAGAGACATAGACAACATGGATCAAAATCAATTTGCTGACTACATAAATAGTTTGGGATTGCCTGTATATGTTGAAAAAGGAGGTAATGCTTTAGATTGGGATAACGTAACAATATATAGTAGCGGAGGTAGAGCTGCTAAACCATTTGAAGTTGATTTAGGTGAAAACGATTATCAAACAAGTAATGCGTTATCAAAAGGATTAACTAATTGGCTTAATTCTGTTCAAGTATCTCCTAGAGAAAAATTCTTAAGAGACTGGTCAGCTGTTAATGCTCCTGATTTATTTGTAGCTTCTCAAACTAGAGTTTTAAATGCTTTAGGAACTCAGTTTGCTTTTACCTTTAGAGATAGGGATGGATCTATAAGAAGAGTATTCCAAGATAATGAGGGTGCTGACAAAAGTAGCACAGGAATAAATGAGGTAATAGGTCTTATAGAAGATAATAATAAAAGAATAGAAACTCAATATAAATCTTTAGATAAAAAACAACAAGACTACCAATTAAAGGTTCAGCCTATTGTTGAAGAATATAACTCATCTAAGAAGCAGGCTCAATCTAAATTAAATGAACTGAACAAATCTCTTAATGCCTTAGAAACTAAAAGACAAAAAGAGGGGATGGCAGATGATGTATTCAAGCAAGAATATGACAATATATCACAGTCTATTAATCAAGTAAATCAATCTCTTTTAGCCGCTTCAGATAAGTATTCGAAATCAGTAAAGTCTTTAGGCAAGGAATATGAAGGGCTAGAAGAAAATTCAGAACTTATAGGTCAACTAGTTACTCAGGCACAATTAATGTCTGATGATATGGCAGAAGCATATAACGCTAGAGTTTCTTTTTTAAGCTCTGTTAATGAGGCTCCTAATACATCAGTTGGTAGATTGTTTAGTTATGCTATAGATGGATTTATGAAGCCTACACAAGCATTAGCTTCTTGGGCATTAGATATTGCTGATGCATCTATGGATTCTAAGAGTTTATATGGAAGAGAACTTACAGATGAAGAGAGAAGAATTGCAAAAAACGAATTCAAAACTGAAGTTATATACGGAAAATTAGCAGACGCTGTACTTCAAGGAATGGATTTATACATAAGTCCAGATGCTAAAGAAAGAATGCCGTTTTGGGAGCAGGCTGTAGGTGGAGCTGTAGAATCGGTATCATCTATGTTTAACCCTGTAAATTTAGTCACTAGAGGAGCTTTATCTGCTGCAACATCAATACCTAAATACATGAATACGATGATAGCTATGATTCCTCATAGTTACGCGTCTATAGATAAAGAAATAGAATCTAATCCTGAATTATCTACTCTTCCTGATTGGCAGAAAAAATCAATAGCTATACCTTATACTATTTTTATGGGAGCTATAGAAGGATATGGAATGGAAAAGGTTTTTGCAGGCTCCCCTTCTCTTACAAATAGGCTACTGAATAGTATTGTCACAAATGCAGCAAAAGACCTTCCAAAAGATTCTTCTTTAAAAGTTTTGCAACAAGCAATTAGAGGTGATATAAAATATTTTGTTCCTAGATTACTTTCAGCATTTAATAGAGGCGGTATTGCTGAGCTTGAAACGGAATTAGTACAAGCTGGATTACTAGACGTAGGTTTAAAAGAAACTGCTGATGCTTTATTAGGATTAGACGACTTTAATAAAGATTATGTAATGGCTGATTACATTAAGCTTTTAGGCGAGAATGCTATAGGAGGTTATATAGGAGGTATAGCTATGGGAGGTCCAGCTAGAATATACGAAGCGATAAAGACTGGTGATGTCAAAATGATTAATAAGGAGGATTATGAGATGTTTAGGTTAACAGCTGCTGATCCTGACTTAAAAAAGGTTTACACTGAATCTATAGCTAACGCTTTTGTTTCTAGGCAAATAACAGAAGAGCAAGCTAAAGAAATGGTTGAGCAGTTTGAGTCTATATCTAAGATAGAAAACTCTATACATCCTGATGTTACAAATGTAGAAGATAGAATAGCTGTATCCGTATTAATTAACGAAAAAAATAAGTTAGAAGAACAGGCTAAGAATGCCGATCCTAGTCAAAAGAAATTATTTGATGAAGATATAAATCAGATACAAGCCTCTATAGATAGGTATGTAAATACTGCATTAGAGAAAAAGCAAGAACAACAAAAAGCACAAGAACAAAATGATAAAGAAAACGAGCAAGGGATACCAAGTGAAGTCGGAGAAGGGCAAGAACCTGTCCAAGCCGAACCTGTCGTTGAAGCAGGCCAAGAAGAGGTTAGCCCTAGTGGAGTGGTTCAAGAAGAACAAACCCAAGTAACAGAAGAACCAGGTATAGAATTCGCAGGTATTCCAATAAAAGAAGAGGGAGAGCCTACAGCTGAAAGAACTGATATTACAGAGCCTATAGATTTATTTGCTCAACCTACTGAAGAAACAAACATTCAAGAAGTAGAGGCTGCACCATCGACTCCTGTTCAAGCTGTATCTGATATTGCTGACATAAAGAAAGTTAGAGGCGTTAAAGCTAAGCAAGAAAAGATTACTGAGTATAACGCTAAGTATGGTGAGGGTCAGTACGAAAGAATGTCAGAAATATATGCTAACTTTACACCTATAGTTAAAGCTTTAGAGAAAAATAACTTAATCAAAAAAGATTGCTAATGAAAAATTTATTGACTCCTCAAGAGGTAAAAATGTTAAACAGCCTTGGTAAAGAGGAATTGAAAGCTAGTCAAACGTATCTTCACCTATCCAACACAATGAAGACTATTGGGTTCTTCGGTGCTGAAAAGTTCTTTATGGCAGAGTCCAACAGTGAAAAAGAGCATTACTCTAAGTTAGAGACGTTTATGAATGATATGAATGAGCAGATAGAAGTACCTGCTTTAGAGGCTGTTAATGTAAATATCCAAGACTTGATGGATGCATTTGAGTACGCAATAGAAATGGAGATGGATTTACTTGCTATGTATGAGGATGCTTATAAGATGGCTAGCCCTAAGATGCAAGCATTGATTCATCATTTCTTAGAAATACAGACAGAAGCTGTTGGAGAGTATGGAGATTTAATTGCTAGATTGAGCAGAACAAACGAACCTATTTTAATTGATCAAGAATTAGGAAAATAATATGGCTAAGCCTTGTAGATACCAATTACCTGGACAAGACACATGGATGTCAGAACAGGAGTTAATGCAGAAATTAAATGATGGATTGTTAGATAAATTCATGTCTGACAACAACATAGCTGTTAGAAACTTTAAGTTTACTCCTAATCAGGATTTGGCTTCTAAATTCAGAACACCTGTAGAGACTGCTCCTAAAGTAGAGGGAGAAAAAATAACTGATTCTAGTAAATTTAATTGGGGAGATGCTAGAGATTTTAGCGATAATGTTTTAAATGAAAAAATTGAAGAAGCTAAGATAGACTT
>JACCEC013064305.1_pt1 | contig 11455 bp, 7 predicted proteins | sample 7450121 | NCBI WGS metagenome assembly JACCEC01 (sample SAMN15323455, study PRJNA562643) | freshwater metagenome | isolation source: river surface water | place: USA:Blue River Watershed | collected 2017-08-18 | reverse complement strand
CGCCAATCGCTGATGATGACAAGAACTTCTCCTCCAGTTTCATCTCGCCCCCGTCCTCTACAAGCCTATTCAAGCCCTGGATTTCCTCAGAGTATTGCACACCGAGTTCGTCCGCGCGGTCCCACAGATATTTCTCGTCAAACCCAAAGACGTTGTAGCCGATAAGAATATCAGGGTCCCGCTCGGTCATCCACGCACCCCACGCCTTAATCATTTCGGCCTCTGTGCGTGCCTCGTGAATCACCACGCCCTCCACCGGGTCACACGACGGCCACACGAAACAGTGCCGCTCCGTCTTCTCTGGCTGCCCCGCTACCGCCAACACAGTCCCAATCTGAATCACGGGGTCGCCGGCCAACGGCACACGGCCCACACGCCCCAGTGTGGCATCCAGGAACTGTGCGAGCCCCTTCACAGCATCGTCCTTGGGCTTCGCCGCATCACAGCCCTCCGCCAGTGCCCGCAGATTCGCCTCAGTCCCAAGCCACTTCCCTACTTGTTCGCGTGTAGGCCGAGCCCCACGAGGTTGGATGCGCGTCAGCGGTCCCTTTCCTTCAAAGGCGTCCTGTACGAGTCCCACCAACTCCTCGCCACCCAGATTAGCCCCGTGCAGACGCAAGTCCTTCGCCACTCGCATATATCCTTTCTTGGCCAACGGGAAATCGCCGCTCTCACTGAAACACTCAATATCCCAACTCGCCACCACGAAAGGTGCCACTGCACCCGCCGCAGGCCCCACATCCTGCCAATCACACTCCACCTGCATCCCCTCGTCCTCCGCCGGCATCTCTACACCACTAATTGTCACCCACCCACAAGGGTCAATCCCGCGCAAGTGGAAGAACCGCAGCATAGGATCCAGATTCGCCTCAAACACCTCAGGGGCCTCCTTAAAGGGCACACCGAGCTTCTTGCCGAACTTCAGGGCCGGCCTGGATGTCTCGTAGTCCAAGAAGCATCCGCGCAGGGCCCGAAACATTGATGTAGAGGCCACTGTAATGCGGGCGAACGGATACTTCTTCTCACGGTGATAGCCGAAGAACAGCTGCTTCTCCTCATAGGCCAGCTCGTACGTCTCGGGCCGCATCTTCACCTCCTTCAAGTAACGCCGAATGGCCTCAAAGGCGGCCCCACGGGATTCACGGGATGGGATGCGGATGTAGAAGAATGGCTTGAATCCCTTCACATCCACACGGACCGTATTGCCGGCCGCGGTTTTACCGAATAAATGTACAATCATCTCTTTGCGATGCGTCACGTCATATTGTTTTTTCTGCACACGACCCCCGAGGGAATCGTCAGATTCTGCACCAGAATCGTAGGCCACCTCGCGAGTTTCCCCGTCTTCCGCAATGACTGCTTCATCGCGGGTAAAGGTGTCCAGGATTTGGAATGTTAGGCTTGTTGGCTTGGATGTTGGGTGTGACATAACTCTTTGCTTGTAACGTCACGTATCTTCATTTAGGCAGCAGCGATGACATCAATTTTGTAGGGGAGCGTCCCGCTCCCCTAAAACCCCTACGGAGATAATAAGATTTAGTGGCCCTGTTCAGGGCCACGTAATTTGTTATATTATATTTATTGCATACACCACGCCCTAATAGTCAAACACTAGTAGGGTGTGTTGGGGTTTAAATTTGAGAAAATGTATCTAATAATATACAGACCACAAATGTCAGAGAAGCATACTATGATTTGCCGTCATTGTGGAGAGAACTTGGACGGTGGGGATGTGTATGAGGTCCTACGTGAGAACCATCCTGATGCGACGGACGAGCAGATTGTTAAGATGGCGAAGTCGTATGGTTGGACACGCGAAGCGCCCATCAGGTTTTCACACGAAGTTGTGGTGCAGCCTGATAGTCGCAGTGAGCCAGAATACACGGAGTGCCCTGCGTGTCGTGGTGTAAATCCGTGTGCGCCTGGACATTAAGCACGCCGGCGAGTCTGCTTGCGCTGCTTCTTCGCACCACCCTTATGAGTCTTGCGCTTGCCGATGCGCGCACGACGGGCGGCACTCTGCTGGGCTGCAAGTAGGATGGCTGCAGGGGCTGCGGCAGTGGCGAGCGAAGCGAGCACAGGTGATCCCGCGGCGTAGGTAGAGAGGCTTTCATAGAGGGAGCCGCCAATACGAGCACCGCCGGCCAGCACAGGAGGTGCCGCCTTACGGCTCCCCTCGCTCTCACCAGAGTCCAGGACTTCCGCACTAGGAGGCTCCGTAAAGGCCGGTGTGACGGGCTCTTCATATATATCGTCATTGTTCTCCTCATCCTCCTCCTGGCTAATAGGTCTGGACTTGGACTTGTCAGACTCGGCATTTAGGGCGGCCTGCGAGATTTCTGCGGGCTTTGCCGTGACACCCTTAGGGATTCCACTCAGTCCTGCCAGGCGCGTGGTGGAATTTAAGCTGGCCTTCAGGGAGGCGTTGGCTGAGCGAATGCTCTCTTCAGCAGTTGCAATAGGAATATTCATACTTGCAACATTTTTCGTGGCCTCCTCAGGAGATTTCTCGTTAGACGGGTTTTCAGCCTCCATCACAGAACCCTGGGGCGCGTTGTTCTTTAACATCTCTTCCATCGCATTCTCGTCGCGTGAATTCTGAATTTCTTCTGCCTCTAAGGAGCCGTTCTTGTTCTTCACGCTGACAACCGTAGGGAATGCATTGACTTCCATAGGGGAACCATCGGGCCCCTTGATATTATTGAGGAACTCCTGTATAGCCTCGCTCGTACCAGGCTCTTCAGATGCAAAGTCCATTTCCACCATTGGGGCACGGTTCGGGAGCTCCTTCAGCTTGTTCCATGTTTCCATATAGGAGTGACAATGAGGGCACCGGTTGGAAAATACTAGGACAAATGTCATTCCACAGTTCTTCATAATCTCCAGGGCATTGTCCGTGTCGGCTTCATTCCGGACACTAATACTCACATTGTTGAGCATCTTAGACTTGGGCTTTGACTTGGACTTGGACCTGGAATTGGACTTAGACTTAGACTTGCTGGTAACAGTCTTGTACGGGGTGACGCTACCATTGCGGCTGACGCTAATAATGGGCGGCATACTGCGAGAAAGGTTCTTCTTCGCCTTCTTGGCCACCTTTCCACCACGATGACGTTTAACTGTGCGCATACTACTAATGGTGGAGTTTTCTTGGGTCATATTAGACTAGGGACATTATGGATGTTATGAATATCTTCTTATTGTTCGCCATTGGGCTGGGCGTATATACATACTTTGCTGGACTTAGCGCAGGTCCAATTTTCATATCCCTAACTGTTCTTGGGATGATAGTGTTGTATGTGGGCGGGAAGCAGTACCTCCCTGAGAATTTTGCGGATGCAAAATCCAGCGACAAGCTTCGCTCGTCTGAGAATTTCGCCTCAGGCTCCTTCCCCGAGGAAGCCGGCCCCATTCCTGACATTATGGGCGTGAGTGAGGCGACAACGGTGCCCCGTTCCAAGGCGTTCCTTGGGGGCGCCAGCGGAAGTGATGTGATGTATGAGGATGAAGCGACCGGTGCAGTCTCGGACAAGCCGACGGAGTCTGAAATCCCCTTAGTGGATAACCAGCTTCCCTATGCAACATCCCCTATATTGGAGCTTTCGGACTACGATGACCCCAGCAGCAGCGGTATGTTGCTCGGCGACTTGAACCCCGATGAGACCGAGTTGGACCGTATTGCGGCCGAGGAGGGTGAGCGCGGCCAGGACGCTTCACGGGCAATTGTGAATAAGAAGATGATTGACAAGCAGTTTGAGTGGTCCCGCAACCTCCCGCCTTCTTCCATTGTCCAGCAGATTCAGCAGAGCAAGTGGAATGCTGGCCTCGGCGTCAGTGCGGCCCCCTTCGTGGATCCCAAGGCGGGCTCGGATCAGACCACGGAGGGTTTCGCTGGTCTGAAAGACCAGCTTAACCCAAAGCCAGCACTACGTACTGGCGAGGGTTTCAAAAGCGGAAGCTCGGCATCCTCTAAGAAGACCCCTTACGACGATATCAACGCGTCTAATCTGCAGCCCCCCGATTTAGACAAGGTGGAAGCCGAGGAGCGCAAGATTCTCGCCACGTATAACCCCAAGAACTCTAAGGATATGATGGAGTATGACCCCGATGACGTTAAGAAGCTCCTGGACAAGGTCTATAAGGTCCAGGGCAAGAAGCCGTCCTATTACAAGCGTGATGATGGTGTGATTGAAGTGTATGAGACGACCGACCTGGAGCCGAAGATTTGGTATGAAGGCGAGGAGGAGCCTCAGCGGGCCGGCGCTGGTGACGGCACAGATACAGTTGCGGTTCCCCAGGGTGTGGGCCGTTATGCGGCTGGCCTAGACCCTTTCTTTGAGGCCCGTCAGAGCACGCGCCCCGACCGCAATGACTACACAGCGTGGACACCTGGTCTGGAGCGTATGTTTGCTCCCACAAATCCTACAGAGGCTTGGTACTAAGGGAGCTGCGCTCCGCCGAAGGCGTTGGGGTTCGCACAAGTGCGAACCGCTACCCCTATGACCCCTAGCCCTTGAATCTAGCTTCGCATTAGGGAGCTGCTACCCCCTCCATTGAATCTAGCTCCGCACAAGCACAAAAAAATACACATCCTAATAGTCCCAATAGGAACTTTTAGGATGTGGAGTTACTACACTCCGTTTATTATTTTATAAATATTTTAAGACTTTAATCGTTTCGCCTAACGCACCTGATTTGGAACATACACCGCCCTACTAGATTCACTGAGTGTCATATTACGGGCAACAGGATTCATTTCCACAACATTTACCGTACGAGTGATGATTTTCTGTTGGCCAGCCTTGCGCTTACGTACCACCATAATAGCCCCTGCAATTCCAATTACACCAACCACGCACAGTGTAATGCCCGCGATTGTTGATCCATTAAGGGCGGCCGAAGGAGTTGGCGCTTCAGGACCTGTAGGTGCATTTGCCACAGCGGCATAACTCAATAGCTCAATAGGGACATCCACTGTGACTGCATTGCTATTAATAGCAGCAGCGTAGTCTTGAATAGCGGCAGTATTTGTGACCGTATCAACAAACGTATTTGGGTCAGAGAATAGAATTTCGGCCGGCGGGTCAAGAATCGCGTACTCAATTACGACTTGGTCATTTGACGTGATTTGTAGGCGGCGCCCACGAAGAGTTGGTGCAGGTGTTGCGGTAGTACCACTTGTGTAACACACAACAGACCCGTTACTATTCAATTGTGCAACCGATGCATCAAACGCAACAGTGTTGGGCTTACCAGTAGAATCTACGTAGGTGATATTTGTGATTTGAATATTTTCAAGCGGAGTTCCTAGCGCACAGGCAAGGGCCGCCTGGAGTTGCTGGAGCTGGGCAGGTTGTGTGACGGCGGTTGTATTTGCTCCAGGAAGTGTCACCGATGATCCAATAACAGCAGGTTTCAGGTATCCTGATGGGATTGCAATAGGCGTCTTGGATTTAATAGCGACGCGCGTAGGAACGAGTTGTATGTAGGGAGATGCTACTGGGTATCTCGTAGGGGCCTTTGTGCGGCTTGGGGCAGTGGGGCGAGTAGAGAAGTGTGGGTAGGTTGTTCTGGAAGGTGTAATAGAACGTGTAGGGGTTGGGGTGGGTTTATTGCTGTTGATATACTGGGCGTAATAGGATTGAAGAGGAGTGCGACTGGATGTGGGTGTGGCACTAACAGACTGTGATATCCGTTGATCAAACACAATTGAGGCTACAGTGGCTGACTCAGAGGGGCGCTCAACCATCTTCGGTGTCATTGTAGATGTCTCAGAGGGACGCTCAACAACCCTAATAGTCATAGTAGGAGTGAGTGTGGAGGACTCTGATGGCTTTTGAATAACCCTAGCTGTCATTGTGGCTGACTCAGAGGGACGCTCAACCATCTTCGGTGTCATTGTAGATGTCTCAGAGGGACGCTCAACCATCTTTGGTGTCATTGTAGATGTCTCAGAGGGACGCTCAACCATCTTTGGTGTCATTGTGGAGGACTCTGATGGCTTTTGAATAACCCTAGCTGTCATTGTAGATGTCTCAGAGGGACGCTCAACCATCTTTGGTGTCATTGTGGCTGACTCAGAGGGACGCTCAACTACCCTAATAGTCATAGTAGGAGTGATAGTTGAGGACTCTGATGGCTTTTGAATTGCCCTCGCTGTCATTGTAGGCGTCTCAGATGGCTTCTCAAGAATCCTCGGCGTCATTGTAGGCGTCTCAGAAGGCAGCTGGTCAGGGGGCACAACAACATCCGCAGGGGCCACAGTAGGTTCTTGTACATTAGGCGTTGCACTAGAAGACTCTGAAGGCCGTTCAGGGGGCATAATAACATCCGCAGGGGCCACAGTAGGTTCTTGTACATTAGGCGTTGCACTAGAAGACTCTGAAGGCCGTTCAGGGGGCATAATAACATCACCAGGAGGCTTTGTTGGTTCTTGTACTTTGGGAGTCATTGACGCAGACTCAGAAGGCTTCTCAACAATTCGCGGTGTCATTGTAGGAGTCAGGGAGGGCATCATAACAACCCTAACAGTCATTGTAGGCGTAGAACTTACGCTAGGCCTAGGTGTTGAACAACCCGCAGTAATCAGTGGAGTGCTTGCGGTTGTCCAAGCACTAGCATTAAGATACTGCACAGACATTGTAAGACTATTAGGGGTGTTGGCTGATTCTACAAAGCGAATAGGCGACGTTGTAATCCCAAGACCACACGACAATGCCCGTGTGAGAATGTAATGAGCGGTGTAATCCGTGTTTGCAAAGCTAATATTGACCGGTGGCAATGCAATTGTTCCAAATTTCATAACCGGTTGATAGCTCGCAGCACCAGTAGTAGTTCCAGATGTACTATATGTCACAGCAGGTAGTGGATAGAGTGATGGCATCGGCGTGGGGACTTGTGCCACCGTGTGGGCGACAAATAGACCTAGAAAGGCCAGTAGGAGACGTTGAAGCATTCTATTGGGCGTGGAGATTGTGATATATCATATAAATCCAGCGCCAGGTCAATTTTCCCCGAGTCCCAAATTACACATCCTAAAAGCCCCTATAAGGACTATTAGGAGACGTAGTATGGATTCTTGGGCCGCAAATCTCGTTGCACAAATGGATGATGAGGAAATTCCTACCGCTCCTTACAGTGTTAAAACAATCTCACAACCCCAGGCTCCGTCCCCGCCGCCAGCCCAGCCAACCGCAAAACCCCTACGTGTTGATATGCGGGAGACGGGGCTTAAAGCCGCCCTGGCCAGCTCGTACGTGAGTTGTGCGCTGCCTGTGGCGGATGTGTGGATTGGGTGTAGCGGGGAAGATGTTGCTGCTGGCGGTGTTCTCCTTGAGCGCAAAACCGTCGCCGACTTTGATGCGTCAGTGAAGGACGGGCGCTATCGTGAGCAGAAGGGCCGCCTCCTCGCCTACGCCCAGGAACGTGGGGCAAAAGTCGCCTACGTGGTGGAGGGCGACATCAGCCGCAGCAGCCTCGGCCCACGGGCCCTGACGAAACTCATTGCCCGCTGTGAGTTTGTGTATGGGATTCCTGTGTTCCGTGTGCGGAACATTCAGGAGACCGCCGAGCTCGTAGAGACTCTGCTTGCAATGTGGGCCGACGGCGACTTCACGGCCACGGAGCGCACACAGAAGGCGGCCGATGGGATTCACGTCGTCAAAAAGACGAACAATGCGGACCCGCACACATATGCCCTAAATGTCCTATGTCAGTGCCCTGGAGTCAGCGTAAAAATCGCGGAGGCCTGGCTGACGGCCCACGGCGGCTCCCTAAAAGCCGTCCTGGAGGCTGACGTGGCGACGCTGGCGAACCTGAAGGTGGGTGCGCGGCGCGTTGGCAATGCGGTTGCGGAGAGATTTAAGGTGTGCTTGGGGGGAGCGTAGCGCCCCTAACCCCAGCACTTGGGGGTGCCTCTTCGGCCTTCGGCCTCATCACGCCCCCATACCCCCAGCACTTGGGGGTGCCTCTTCGGCCTTCGGCCTCATCGCTCCCCCATACCCCCAGCACCATAAAGCCCATTCAAAATACTATTAGGAGTATGTGGCTCGCGCTCCTAATAGTGTTTTTATTGTTCTTCTTGTGCTGTATGACATATGTTATGTTACAATCATTTCGGACTTACTACTAAGGGGGCTGAGGGGGCCCCCTCCACCTCCTAACAGTCTCAGCTCGCTCCTGACACCACACTACATCGTCATCCCGTACCTGCATCAGCTCGGCCAACTCGTCATTGTCAATGACCCACTTGTAGTAGTGCGCCGGCACACGTGTAATAAGCTCCAGCTCCTCCCTAATAGCCCTACAGCGTGCAATACAGCGTAGCTTACTTTCTTTTATAGTTTGATATCCCATATCATTATATGACATAAACTCCCAACACCACCGTATATGTGGATTTGCATCAACAATGTCCCACGTAATGCTCGGATTGCAACTCACCATATCCCACGCCCACGGCTTATCAGGATTTGCTTGAATGATGTCCCACGTTACATTTGGATTCTGACTAATACAGCGCCAATGCCACGGCTTGTCAGGATTTGCTTGAATAATGTCCCACGACACATTCGGATTTTGGGCAAGTGTCCCCCAATCCCACGGATAGTCTGGGTTCGCCGCTATAATAGACCACGTAATATTCGGATTTCGTCCAATAATCATACTAGCAGGAAATCCAGGGTTTTTAAGGTGTGTGCGTATGTAGTCCCAACTATGATGGTCATTAAAGTTAACATACCCTTTATTCCAAGGATGCTGTGGGTTGTCGCGCACAATCTCCCACGTTATATTCCTGTTCATTGAAAGTATGCCCCAGTCCCACGGCTTATCCAGATTTTCACGCACAATGTCCCACGTAATATTCGGATTTGAGCTAATATGGCGGTAATTCCACTTGATTTCTGGATGAGCTTGTATGAAGTCCCACGTTACATTTGGGTTGGACCCAAAATGCGCAAACGACCACTGCTTCCAATGAGTCGCCTGTATCATATCCCACGTGATATTTGGATTCATACTTAACGCGTGCCACAGTTTTTTCTTCGTATCGTCGCAGATAAACTGCATCCATCGTCGTTTGTTGCGTTCATCTTCTAGTGACATATGTTGGCTTGTGCGTAACTGTGGCACACTCACCTACAAGTCCCATATATTCAAATTTACTGTACCAGCGCCCCCGGTATTTATACACTGAAATCTAATATGACCGTCTAGTAGTTAGTAGTTGATGTTTAGACCTAAAGCTACAAGTGTCAAGCCCCTAACCACATTATTGGGGGCTTTCTTTGAAAAGGCGGGCATTGCGGTGCCTCAGGAAACGTATAACGGCAAGACAATTGGAAAGCCACAACCAAATCTTGTCGGCAGGTACGAAGCCGCCCTTGCACAAGCGTCCTACATGTCCCGCTTGGCGTACGAGCGAAATATTGTTAAACTTGCGTGTGTGCAACTGTTGAATAAGAATCCCATTATTTTTAATACAGGTATTTCATTAATTAAACAAAACATTAACAAGTCAAATACTAGCGTACCTGCGGCGCCGTTTATAAGGACGGGCTCTGTTATTTACAAGCGTCAAGACTGGAATAAGGACGCCCCGTGCCATTTTCAGTTAATAGACTATACTAGTTACACATCTAATTGTCCTTATCCTGGCGAGCGTATATTATATATTACGTTCCGTGGTACGGCAAATATGAAGGCAATCGTCACAGATTTAAAGGCGGCTCCTAGCCGTTTAGATGTGTTGCTAAATAATGCATCACTCTATGGTATGAATGGAGCTACTGCATTTTCAAATGCAGGTGTGAATTTGCAAGAAACGGGATTTCAGGCACACCTTGGATTTGTATCAAGTGTTAAATTGGTGATATCTGAGTTGTGTCAAGAGTTGGAAGCGTATTTAAATGCTAGTAAGGAGCGCAACGAGCCCATACACCGCATAATAGTCACTGGACACAGTTTGGGTGGTGCAAAGGCTTCGTTGGCTGCAATGGTGTTGGCTGGATTCAAGCGGGCAAACGTGCCTGCATTGAATGCTACTTCCATTCATTGTATTACGTTTGGCGCACCGAAACTATTTTTAGATTATTCACGTAATGTATTTAACGCCTTATTGAATGACAAATATTTGACCCTTGACCGCGTTGCAAATCGCGCGGATAACCTGCTGTCATTTGCCGTGGGTACTATGACACCCATACTTGGCATAACTGTGGATTCAATTCCTCAACTACCGCCTGGCCCGTACGTGCATCCTGGGTTTATGATTTTGAAAACTGAGACTCATACACAATCTACATCTGGCCGCTCAAGAAATATGACAGATATACGCGAAATGTTTGGTGGTATTAGCAGGGGAAAGGGGGCGTTCAACGGCCTACCAGATTATGCGGAATTTTTCAACTCATTTGAAAGTGTGCCGTCTCTTGATGTCAATGTGTATGCTTCAAAAATACATCGGTCGCTATTTGGGCGCGTATTTAAGTCTGTTCGTGGGGCGGATCCTATATTTGATGAAATTAAAGCGCTTGTAAATACGCTTGTAACTGTTACTGTTGATACTGCAACAGAAGCGGAGGCAGCAGCTGAAGCAGCTCAAGAGAAAAAAGAGGGAGAAAATGTGGGTCCTGCTCCAGCGGGTGATGATGAAGGCGAGGGTAATTCTTCACAAAGTGCTACAGTTGGTGGCGGGAAATACACAGATGAATACAAAGCTCAAACTACAAACCTAGGACCAAATCACGTTGTGTATATGTGCGAGAAGAATATATCACTTATGTGCCACGGAGGATATGCGGGTACCAGTTATGCGGGTGTGTTAAAGTCGTGGGGAAATACATTTGAAAATGCTACGTATGTCATTTTGAAGAATGGACGGATGGAATATAAACCTGGCGGTTCGCTGATTTCTGCTGCGCCAGCGGCAGCACCTATGCAAGCACCTATGCAAGCACCTATGCAAGCACCTATGCAAGCACCTATGCAAGCACCTATTCAAGCACCTATGCCTGCACCTATGCCTGCACCTATGCCTGCACCTATGCCTGCACCTATGCCTGCACCTATGCAAGCGGCAGCACCTGTCACAAATAATATTCAATTAAATGCTGCAATGAACGATATTAAAGCAATTGAAAAAGCAATGATGAATGTTAAGAGTACAATGTATAATAACCCCCCTACTGCAGGTGGCAAGCGCCGCACTCGCAAAACCAAAGCCAAAGCCCGCCGTCGCAAACAGACACGTCGGCGTTAAAGCCTATATGCGAAAATATAATTAGAACTATGATTTGTATTATACTTCCAATTATATTCCTACTACTGTGTATTATGTATCTTACTATCAAATCCTTCTCCCACTACTACTAATAGCCATACCCACCTTGATGTGGCCGCGTGCTAGGTGCAGGAATAGTCCCCCCACCACCCCCATTCAGTCTGTAAAAGTCGT
>JACCEC011362330.1_pt1 | contig 11459 bp, 8 predicted proteins | sample 7450121 | NCBI WGS metagenome assembly JACCEC01 (sample SAMN15323455, study PRJNA562643) | freshwater metagenome | isolation source: river surface water | place: USA:Blue River Watershed | collected 2017-08-18 | reverse complement strand
GTCGCCCTGCACTTCGATATGCACATACACCCATTCGGACTGACCACTGTGGCATGACACGCGGGCGAGCTTGTCGACAAAGCGCGTACCCAGTTCAGCATCCTGCACCACCGCGCGCAATTCCTGATCGAGAAACAGATACGGTTGGCGCCAGTCGATACGCGCATGCGCTGCCGGAAAATAAAAATGCATGAAGTCTGGAAAGTATTGCTCGATCGCTTCTTTCCACGGACTGTCGAAGTGATCCGCCATCATGCGCTCCACGTATCGCAGAAGCGCGAATGATGCGGCAAGCGCTGACTATCGCAGGCATGTTTGCAGCCGAATTGTCACCGTGCAGGTAAATAAGAGGCGCACGGCGGCAGAGTGTCGCTTGCAAGACTATCGGCCGGTCGGCTGCTCTGGCAAGCGTCACACCTGTAGCGCCGCAGCAAGGATGCAGCGCAAAAAAAACGAGTCCCGCTGATCGCATGGACTCATTGAGGTTGTTGCATGGCCAGCGAACCGGCCAGACCAGCTCAGGGCAAGCCGCGCATCTGCGCCGCCACCCGACAGGGAGTCAGACTACCGCGCCATCCGTCTCGTCCTTCGGCTTGACCGGCTTGATCAGGTCCTCACGTTTGACACCCAGCCACATCGCGACAGCCGCTGCCACGAACACGGACGAGTAAATACCAAACAGGATGCCGATGGTCAGCGCCACAGCAAAGTAGTGCAGCGTCGGGCCGCCAAACAACAGCATCGACAGCACCATCAGCTGCGTGCAGCCATGGGTGATGATCGTGCGCGATATCGTGCTGGTGATCGCATGGTTCAGTACGTCCGGCGTGTCCAGCTTGCCGAAGCGGCGGTCGCGGAAAGCCTCGCGCACCCGGTCGAACACGACCACCGACTCGTTGACCGAGTAGCCCAGCACAGCCAGCACGGCCGCCAGTACGGTCAGCGAGAATTCCCACTGGAAGAACGCGAAGAAGCCCAGAATGATGATCACATCATGCAGGTTGGCGATGATGGCGGCGACCGCGAATTTCCATTCGAAGCGGAACGCCAGGTAGATCATGATCCCGACCACGACAAAGGCGAGCGCGGTCAGGCCATCATGCGCGAGTTCTTCGCCAACCTGAGGGCCAACGAACTCGACGCGCTTGAGACTGACCGAGGCATCCTTCGCCTTCAGCGCATCGATCACCTGCGTGCTGATTTGCGCGGTATTGACACCCTTTTGTACGGGGAGGCGAATTAGCACATCCTGGGCGGTACCGAAACTCTGCACCTGACTGTCGGTATAACCGAGGCCATTGATCACTCCGCGTATGCCCTCGAGATCCGCCGGCTTTTCATACGCGACCTCCATCACGGTGCCACCGGTGAACTCGATCGACAGGTGCAAGCCCTTGGCGAAGAGGAAAAATACCGCGGCAACGAAGGTCAGCGCCGAGATGACGTTGAATACCAGCGCATGCCGCATGAACGGGATGTCTTTTTTGATGCGGAAAAATTCCATGATCTGCCTCTTCTTTCGTGATCAGGCCGTAATACTCAAGCCTCAGGCCTCAGGCTTCCAGACTTGTCCGATGGAGACGCTGTTGAGCTTCTTGCGACGGCCATACCAGAGATTGGTCAGCGCACGCGCGACCACCACCGCAGAAAACATCGAGGTCAGGATCCCCAGGCAATGCACGACCGCAAAACCGCGTATCGGCCCTGAACCAAAGATCAGCAGCGCCAGGCCCGCGATCAGCGTGGTGACATTGGAGTCGAGAATCGTGGCCCACGCACGCTCAAAGCCCGCAGCAATCGCCGCCTGTGGCGAATTGCCCTGACGAAGCTCCTCGCGTACGCGCTCATTGATCAGCACGTTGGCATCGATCGCCATGCCCAGCGTCAGCGCAATCGCCGCGATACCCGGCAGGGTCAGCGTTGCCTGCAGCAAGGACAGCACCGCGATCAGCAGCATCACGTTCACGGCCAGCGCAATCACACTGAATGCGCCGAACAGCAGGTAGTAGGCCACCATGAACGCGGCAATCGCTGCAAAACCATAGAGTGTCGAGTTGAAGCCCTTGGCAATATTTTCAGCGCCAAGCTGCGGGCCAATGGTGCGCTCCTCGATGATTTCCATCGGTGCGGCCAGCGAGCCTGCGCGCAGCAGCAGCGCGAGATCCGTTGCTGCCGTCGGCGATTCCATGCCAGTGATCTGGAAGCGCGAGCCCAGCTCATCGCGGATGGTCGCGACGGTCAGCACCTCGCCCTTGCCCTTCTCGAACAGCACGATCGCCATCAGCTTGCCGATCTTGCTGCGCGTCGCCTCGCGCATCTTGCGGCCGCCATCGCCATTCAGGTCAATGCTGACGGCGGGCTGCTGATTCTGGTCGAAACTGGCGCCGGCGTTGGAGATGTAGTCGCCCGTAATCACCGGATCCTTGTACAGCACGACCGGCGCGCCTTTGCCGACCTTGAAGAGCTCGGAACCCAGCGGAACTGCGGCACTGTCTTCCGTGCCGCGGCGGACAGACTCGTCCACCATGCGTACCTCCAGTGTGGCCGTGCGTCCGATGATGTCCTTGGCACGCGACACGTCCTGCACGCCGGGCAACTGCACGACGATGCGATCCGCACCCTGACGCTGGATCACCGGCTCGGCGACGCCCAGCTCATTGACCCGCTTGGACAGCGTGGAAATATTCTGCTGAACCGCCTCTTCCATCGTGCTCTTGAGCGCCTGCGGGCTCAGCGTCGCCCGAAGCTTCAGGCCTTCGGCGTCGGCGCCGTCGGTCAGCGTCAGGTCGGGAAATTGTGCGAGCAGTACATTGCGCGCGGCCTCGCGGGTCTCCTCGTCACGCACGCGAATATCGACCCCGTCTGCATCGCGGGAGAGGCCCGCGAAACGCACGCGCTTCTCGACGAGCAACGCACGCACACCGGTCTGGATGCCCTGCAGGCGCTTGACCATCACGGCTCGGGTGTCGACCTGCATCAGGAAATGCACGCCGCCGCGCAAGTCGAGCCCCAGATACATGGGCAGCGCATGTAGGCTCTGCAGCCAGGCCGGCGTATTCGGCAACAGGTTGAAGGCGACCAGATAGCTCGGATCCGCCGGATCGCGATTGAGCGCCTGCTCGAGTACGCTCTTGGCCTTGAACTGCAGGTCGGTGCTGGCGAAACGGGCGCGGACCGTGCCGTTATTGCCCAGATCTTCATAGAAGATGTTCTCCGCTCGTATGCCAGCCTTGTCGAGCGCGTCGGTCGCCATCGCCACGGCCCGGGGGTCGAGCTTGACGGTAGCCTTCGCGCTGCTGATCTGTACGGCAGGCGATTCGCCGAAGAAATTCGGTATCGTGTAGATCGTGCCAAACATCAGCACCAGCGCGATCAGCAGGTATTTCCAGAGTGGGTAGCGGTTCATGGCATCACGCCTTGAAAAAAGAAATGTCCGGCACATCGGGCCGGACAGGTTGGGCGATTGCTGATCAGAGGTCTTTGATCGTGCCTTTGGGGAGCAGCATCGTCACAGCTGCTTTCTGCATCACGATCTCGGTGCCGCTGGCCACGTCGAGATGGATATAGCCTTCCCCGACCTTGCTGACCCTGCCGACCAGACCGCCGGCGGTCACGACTTCATCGCCCTTGGCGAGCGCATCGATCATCGCCTTCTGCTCTTTCTGCCGCTTCATCTGGGGACGGATCATCAGAAAATACAGCACGACGAACATCAGGATGATGGGCAGGAAGCTCATCAGGCCGCCGCCCGCGCCTGCGGGTGCCGCTGCCTGCGCATAAGCGTTGGAAATGAACATGAACGTCTCCGGAGTGAGGTTTTTCAGGACGCGGCATTCTATCACTCCGGAGATGTGCGGCACTGAGCCCGGGAAAGGCCAGCGCCGCAACACGGATCGGCCGCCTCAGTGATCGGCAAGTCGCGTAGGAGGCGCCAGCCCGGCGGCAGTCTCCAGGAAGTGCGCGGTGTCGGGATCGGGGGCGTAATCCAGCACGCGCATCCGGTCCACAGAGACTGCGTTAACGGATGCGCCGTGCCGCAGCAGCAGCTGCATCAGCGGCCGATTGCCATCCTGACACGCAAACATCAGCGGTGTCATCCCCAGATCGTCACTGAGATTGACATTGGCCCCATGAGCGATCAGCAGCGCGGCGACCTCCGTGCTGAGGCCGGAATGATTGAGCGCCCCGCCACCGAAGAAAATCCGCTGGTTAGGATCCGCGCCCTGCTGAAGCAAAAAACTCACTACAGGCAGGTTGCCGGCCAGCGCCGCTTTCAGCAAGGGGGTGCAGTTGATGTGATTGCGCACATCGATCGCAACCCCGCTATGGACGGCTGACTGCGCAATCTTCACGGTCACAAAATCGGCAAACAACAGCTCGGCGCCCCGCTTCGGCAGTCCGGACAGATCGGCCTCGTACTCGATCAGGCACTCGACGATGTCCGCATGTCCGCTGGCGATGCGCAGGTTCAGCACGGCCTGCAGCGGCGTCAGTCCGTTCATGTCGGGCAGATTGATGTCCCGCGCCAGCCCCGTCATTGCCTGCTGCTGTGCCGGTGAAGCGCTGGCCTGCAGGGCATTGCAGATCATACGGATCACGCTCACCTCGCTCTGGAAGCATGCCCAGTGCAGCGGGCTTCGACCATAGACCGGATCGCACTCGCGCGGATCGGCGCCTTCAGCGAGCAACTGCCGGACTTTATCGGTCCGGGTCTGGCCCGTGCGGGCGAATTCACTCACCGGGAGCAGGCAGGCCGCAGACAGTGGCGGCAGGTCCTGCAGGTCAATGGAGCCCGTCTCGATCCGGTCACTGGGCAAGTCCTTGAGCAATTCGCTGAGCGAAAAATCGCCGCCGAGGAAATTCTCGTCATCCGTGCTGCTCTCGCTGTCGGCAGACGGTTCCAACTTCGCCGTACCAGCAGGCAGTTGCCATTCCGGCAGACGCGCCCAGGGATTCATCTGCTGACGACGATGCATGATTGGCTTGCCCGTAGCATCCTCGGGCACCGAGGGCTGACCTCGCGTCGCCGTCCCGGTGGTTCTCAGAGTCCTCTCATGATTGAAACCAAAAAAATTCCTCAACTGCGCGCGGTCCGGGGGTGAACTGTCCATGAATCCTCCGTTGGGATGATGAACGCCCGTATCAGACCCGGTGCAGTCTGGCTCGGATCAGCAACGCTGACAGGAGCTTTCCAACAAGGCGTCAGACAGAGGCGTCGGATTGTCAGGCCTGACACGCGTCAGGCCGGGACAGCTTGTGGAATAACACCGGGAGGGAAGTTCCGGTCGCTTGAGAGTGCGCAACGGGGGAAGTACCTGATTACGACGATTCCTCAAAGCTTGCGCGCACGGTCGGTATGAAAACGCGCGCGGAACGTTGGGAAATCTTCGGCATCAATCGCCTCGCGCATCTCCTGCATCAGTTGCAGGTAATAGTGGAGGTTGTGAATCGTGTTGAGTTGCGCACCGAGGATTTCGCCGCAGCGATGCAGATGATGCAGGTAAGCGCGGGAGAAATTCCGGCAAGCGTAACAACCGCAACTCTCATCCAGCGGCTTGTCCTCATCCTTGTGCCGGGCATTCTTGATCTTGACGTCACCGAAACGCGTGAACAGCCAGCCGTTGCGTGCATTGCGGGTCGGCATCACGCAATCGAACATGTCAATGCCATTCGCCACGCCTTCGACGAGATCTTCGGGGGTACCCACGCCCATCAGATAGCGGGGCTTGTCCACGGGCAGACGGGGCGCGGTGTGCGCCAGAATGCGCTGCATGTCCTCTTTCGGCTCACCGACCGACAGGCCGCCGATCGCCATCCCGTGAAATCCGATCTCGCTGAGACCGGCGAGAGATTCATCGCGCAAGTCTTCGAACATACCGCCTTGCACAATGCCGAACAGCGCATTGGGATTCTCTTCGCGACGAAACTCGTCCATCGAGCGCTTAGCCCAGCGCAGCGACATGCGCATTGAGCGACCCGCCTCCTCGCGCGTGGCCGGACGACCGTCGATCTCGTACGGTGTGCATTCATCGAACTGCATCACGATGTCCGAGTTCAGCACCCGTTGTATCTGCATCGAGATCTCGGGCGACAGGAACAGCCGGTCGCCATTGATGGGCGACGCAAATTTCACGCCCTCCTCGGTGATCTTGCGCATCTCCCCCAGCGAGAACACCTGAAAACCGCCGGAGTCCGTGAGTATCGGCTTGTCCCAGCCGATGAAGCGGTGCAGTCCGCCGAACTGACGAATGATGTCCAGCCCCGGGCGCAGCCACAGATGGAAGGTATTCCCGAGAATGATCTGCGCACCGATTTTCTCGAGCTCGTCTGGCGACATCGCCTTGACCGAGCCATAGGTGCCGACCGGCATGAAGATCGGTGTCTCGATGACGCCATGCGCCGTGGCCAGACGCCCCCGGCGTGCCAGTCCATCAGTTTTCAGCAGCGTGTATTTCATTCCCGGGTATCCAGATCGAGCAGCATGGCATCGCCATAACTGAAAAAACGATAGCGCTGTGCGATCGCATGCGCATAGGCGCTGCGGATACGCTCATAACCAGCGAAGGCCGAGACCAGCATCATCAGCGTGGACTTCGGCAGATGGAAGTTGGTCACCAGCCGCGAGACGGTTCTGAAACGATAGCCCGGCGTAATGAAGATCTGCGTGTCATCGCTGCCCGCCTGCAGTTCACCGGACGCTGACGCGGACTCCAGCGCGCGAAGGCTGGTGGTGCCGACGGCGATCACGTTGCGGCCGTTTTTTTTCGCCTGATTCACCAGGGTCGCGGTCTCGGCCGGCACATGAAACCACTCGCTGTGCATCTTGTGCTCGGCAAGGTCCTCCATCCTGACCGGCTGAAAGGTGCCTGCTCCCACATGCAGCGTCAGCCAGGCGAGCTGCACGCCGCTGGCCTGCAGGCGTTCCAGCAAGGGCTGGTCGAAATGCAGGCCTGCGGTCGGTGCCGCCACGGCGCCCGGCGCGCGCGCGAACACGGTCTGATAGCGACGCTCATCCTGCTCGCCCGCATCATGGCTGATGTAGGGCGGCAGCGGCAGTCGCCCATGCGCATCGATCAGCGCAATCGCGTCATCCGGAAAATGCAGGATGAAAAATTCACCAGCACGTTCGCCGACGCTGACGTCGAACGCATCGGCGAGCCGCATGCGCGTGCCGGGGGGCGGCGACTTCGATGCGCGCACCTGCGCCAGCACCGTCGTCGCGTCCAGCACCCGCTCGACCAGCACCTCGACCTTGCCGCCAGTCTCCTTGATGCCGAAAAAACGCGCATTCAGCACGCGAGTATCGTTAAAGACCATCACATCGCCGGGCTGCAGCAGCTCGGGAAGGCGGGTGAACACCAGATCGTACAGCGCATCGCGCGTCACGTGCAGCAAGCGAGAAGCGCTGCGCTCGGGCAGCGGCGCCTGCGCGATCAGCTCAGGCGGCAGGTCGAAATCAAAATCGGAGAGTGCGTACATGAATCGCGGGCAGGTGGGGACGAAGCGCCCCGAGGCGCCGGCCGGCGTACTGGCACGCTGGCGGCAAAAGCCGGTATTCTACGTCGCGCCCGCGATTCCAGCCTGCCATGCCTCCACCCCGAAAAAAATCCCCGCCCCAGAAAAGCCTGCGCACCAGCGACAAACTGGCCCGGCTGGGTCTGTCGACCGACATGGCGCTCGTCCTTCACCTGCCGATGCGCTATGAGGACGAGACACAGCTGCTCACCCTGCACGAGGCTGCGGGCAAGCCCGGGCAGGTCGTGCAGGTGGAAGGCGTGGTCAGCGACTGCGATGTGCAATACCGGCCGCGCCGTCAGCTGGTGGTGAAACTCAGCGACGGCACCGGGCTGCTGACCATGCGCTTCCTGAATTTTTACGGCAGTCAGGCGACCCAGATGGCGGCGGGCAAGCGGCTGCGCGTGCGCGGCGAGCTGCGCCATGGATTTTTCGGCGACGAAATGGTTCATCCGACTGTCAGGAGCGTGGACGAGGACACGCCGCTGCCTCAGGCGCTGACACCGGTCTACCCGGCCGGAGAGGGTTTGTCGCAGGCCCTGCTGCGCAAGGCCATCGTCAACGCTATGACTCGCATCGACTGGGGCGATACGCTGCCTGAAGCGCTGCGACAGACACTCGGCCTGATCGCCTTCGAGCCGGCCGTGCGCCTGCTGCACAATCCGCCGCCCGATGTGGATGAGCATGCGCTGGCAGAGCGCACGCACCCGGCGTGGATTCGAGTGAAGTTCGACGAACTACTCGCGCAGCAGTTGTCGATGAAGCGCGCGCAGCTCGCGCGCCGCCAGCAGGGGGCGCCGGTGCTCGCCGAGGCCGGCGCGCTCACCGCTGCGTTTCTTCGGGCGCTGCCGTTTTCGCTGACGGGCGCCCAGCAGCGGGTGCTGGAACAGATACGCGCCGACCTGAAAGCACCGTTCCCGATGCAACGCCTGTTGCAGGGCGATGTGGGCAGCGGCAAAACCGTGGTCTCCGCGCTGGCGGCCGCGCAGGCCATCGACTGTGGCTATCAGGCCGCGCTGATGGCACCGACCGAGATCCTCGCCGAACAGCATTTCCGCAAGATCGCCGCCTGGATGGAGCCACTGGGGGTACGGGTGGCCTGGCTGACCGGCAGCCTGAAAAAACGTGACAAGGAGGCCGCGCGCGCGGCCATCGAGTCCGGCGAAGCTGCGCTGGTGATCGGCACGCATGCGCTGATCCAGCACGACGTCGACTTCGCGAAGCTGGGGCTGGTGATCGTCGATGAGCAGCACCGCTTCGGCGTTGCGCAGCGGCTCACCCTGCGCAACAAGGGCGTGGACAGTGTGCCGCATCAGCTGATGATGTCAGCGACGCCCATCCCGCGCACGCTGGCGATGACCTACTTCGCCGATCTCGAAGTCTCGGTGATCGACGAGCTTCCGCCCGGCCGCACGCCGGTCGTGACCCGGCTGGTCAGTCAGGACCGGCGGGAAGAAGTGATCGCTCGCGTGCACGCCGCCGCGCTGGAGGGCCGGCAGGTGTACTGGGTCTGTCCGCTGATCGAGGAGTCCGAGGCACTGCAGCTGCAGACCGCCACCGAAACCTTCGAGCTGCTGTCGGCCGCGTTGCCCGATCTCCGGGTCGGGCTGGTTCACGGCCGCCTGAAACCCGCCGACAAGCAGCAGGTGATGGACGCTTTTGCCCGGGGCGAGTTGCAGCTGCTGGTCGCGACCACGGTCATCGAGGTCGGGGTCGATGTGCCGAATGCCTCGCTGATGGTGATCGAGCATGCGGAGCGATTCGGCCTGTCCCAGCTGCACCAGCTGCGCGGCCGCGTCGGACGCGGCACGGCGGCCAGCGTCTGCCTGCTGATGTACCAGGGGCCGCTCGGGCCGGTGGCCAAAGAGCGGCTGGCGATCATGCGCGAGACGGCAGACGGCTTCGAGATCGCCCGCCGCGACCTCGAGATCCGTGGCCCGGGCGAGTTCCTCGGCGCGCGCCAGTCCGGACAGGCGATGCTGAGGTTTGCCGATCTTGAAAGAGACCAGTGGCTGGTCGAGAAGGCGCGCGATCTCGCGCAGCGCCTGCTGACTGACGGCCCGGCGATCGCTGACGCGCATCTGGCCCGCTGGATGGGGGCGAAAGAGGACTATCTGCGCGTCTGATCCGGCCCGGGCGTCATTGATGCACCTGTCGTCATCTTCTGTGCGACACTAAGCAACATGACATTGACAGAACTGAAATACATCGTCGCGGTGGCACGCGAGAAGCATTTCGGCCGCGCCGCCGAAGCCTGCTTCGTCGCGCAGCCCACGCTGTCGGTCGCGATCAAGAAGCTGGAAGATGAGCTGGGCGTGGCGATCTTCGAGCGCGGCGGTTCAGAGATCTCAGTCACCCCGATCGGCGGACAGATCATTGCGCAGGCCGAGCACGTGCTCGAGCAGACCGCCTTCATCAAGAACATCGCCAAGCAGAACAAGGATCCGCTGGTCGGCCCGCTGCGCGTCGGCGTGATCTACACGATCGCGCCCTACCTGCTGCCGCTGCTGGTGCCGATGCTGATCGAACGTGTCCCGCAGATGCCGCTGGTGCTGCAGGAGAATTTTACCGTCAGACTAATCGAGCTGCTGCGCGCGGGCGAGCTGGACGCCGCCATCATGGCGCTGCCCTTCAACGAGCAGGGGCTGATGGTGCGACCGCTGTATGACGAGCCCTTCATGGTCGCGCTGCCCCGCCATCATCAGTGGGCCGATCGCTCGAAGATCAGCACCGAAGAACTCAAGAGCGAGACCATGCTGCTGCTCGGCGCGGGGCACTGCTTCCGCGATCAGGTGCTGGAGGTCTGTCCGGAGATGTCGCGCTTTTCCAATGCCGGCGGCGGTATCGCGCGCACCTTCGAAGGCTCGTCGCTGGAGACCATACGTCACATGGTCGCGTCGGGCATCGGCATCACGGTACTGCCGCAAGCCTCCGTGCCCGCAGCGCCCGGTGCTGACAACATGCTTCGCTACGTTCCGTTCGACGAACCGGCACCCTCGCGCCGTGTGGTGATTGCCTGGCGCAAAAGCTTTACCCGCAGCGGCGCGATCGAGGCCGTGCGCGAGGCTGTGCTGTCCTGCAAACTCAATGGCGTGACCATGCTGCCGGATGCAGTGATGGCCGAGGGCTGAGAATGCTCGCGATCGCGACACACGCGTGACTCCCTTCTGATCCGCGTTATCCAAGTTATCCGCGTCACCCGAGCACGACACTGCACCCATGCGGTGGGCAGGTCTTACAATGCGGTACTGACCGCCCTTTCATACTATCCTCCCCGCGATTCATGGACACCCCTGCAGAAACGCGCCCGAACCGGCTCGTGCTTTATGCCCGCCTGATACGACTGGACAAGCCCATCGGCATCCTGCTGCTGTTGTGGCCGACCCTCTCGGCACTGTGGCTGGCCTCGGATGGCCGCCCCGACCCGGTGCTGGTGCTGATCTTCACGCTGGGGACGATACTGATGCGCTCGGCCGGTTGCGCGATCAATGATTTTGCCGACCGCGATATCGACCGGCATGTGAAACGTACGGCAGAACGGCCGCTGACCTCGGGGCAACTCCGTGCATGGGAGGCGGTGGCCGTGGCGGCCGCACTGGCGCTGATCTCCTTCGCGCTGATCCTGCCGCTCAATCAGCTGACAAAACAGTTGTCGGTACTGGCGGTGCTGGTTGCCGCCAGCTATCCGTATTTCAAGCGCTTCTTCGCGCTGCCGCAGGCGTATCTGGGCATCGCATTCGGCTTCGGCATTCCCATGGCCTATGCCGCCGTACTGAATCAGGTACCCACTGAGGCCTGGGTGCTGCTGCTGGCGAATGTGTTCTGGGCGCTCGCCTATGACACGGAGTATGCGATGGTGGATCGCGATGATGATCTGAAGATCGGCATACGCACCTCGGCAATCACCTTCGGCCGCTTCGATGTGCTGGCCGTGATGCTCTGCT
>JACCEC012325073.1_pt1 | contig 11461 bp, 9 predicted proteins | sample 7450121 | NCBI WGS metagenome assembly JACCEC01 (sample SAMN15323455, study PRJNA562643) | freshwater metagenome | isolation source: river surface water | place: USA:Blue River Watershed | collected 2017-08-18 | reverse complement strand
TTTGCTGAATTCTGGCAAGACGCGTAAAATAGCACGAAGTTTTCACCGCCGAGTTAATCAGACAACTTGCGAGGCGGTCTACAAATTTCGCTAAAGCGTCGCAGGCTCACTGGGTTGACCGCGACACGTTGTCAATCTTTTTTGTGGAGCTTGCATGTCAAACGAATACCTGTTTACCTCTGAGTCGGTGTCCGAAGGTCATCCGGACAAAGTCGCCGACCAAATTTCCGATGCAATTCTCGATGCGATCCTTGAACAGGATGCGCGCGCACGCGTTGCAGCCGAGACGCTCTGTAATACAGGTCTGGTCGTGCTGGCTGGCGAGATCACCACGACAGCCAATGTCGATTACATCAAGGTGGCTCGCGAGACGCTGAAAGGCATCGGCTACGACAATACCGATTTTGGTATCGACTACCGCGGATGCGCGGTCATGGTCTGCTATGACAAGCAATCTCCGGATATCGCTCAGGGCGTGGATGAGGGCAAGGGCATCGACCTCGATCAGGGCGCTGGCGACCAGGGCCTGATGTTCGGCTACGCCTGCAATGAGACGCCTGAGCTCATGCCTGCTGCGATTTATTATTCGCACCGCATCGTCGAGCGGCAGTCGCAGTTGCGCAAGGATGGTCGTCTTCCATGGCTGCGTCCCGATGCGAAATCCCAGGTCACGCTGAAGTATGTTGATGGCAAGCCCGTCGCGATTGATACCATTGTGCTCTCCACCCAGCACGCGCCCGAGATGGAGCACAAGCAGATCGAAGAAGCTGCCATCGAGCAGATCATTAAGCCGGTGGTTCCCAAGGAGTGGCTGAAGAACACCCGCTACCTCGTCAACCCGACCGGACGTTTCGTGATCGGCGGCCCACAGGGCGATTGCGGCCTTACCGGCCGCAAGATCATTGTTGATACTTACGGCGGCGCGGCGCCCCACGGCGGAGGCGCATTCTCCGGCAAGGATCCTTCCAAAGTCGATCGCTCGGCAGCCTACGCAGGTCGCTATGTGGCGAAAAACATTGTCGCTGCCGGTCTCGCAGAAAAATGCCAGATCCAGATTTCTTATGCGATCGGCATTGCCAAACCAACCTCGGTAATGGTGACTACCTTCGGCACGGGCAAGATCAGCGATGAAAAGATTGAAGCGCTGGTACGCGAGCATTTCGATCTGCGCCCTAAAGGCATTGTGCAGATGCTCGACCTGCTGCGTCCGATTTATCGCAAGAGCGCTGCATATGGTCACTTCGGCCGTGAGGAGCCCGAGTTCAGCTGGGAGCGTACCGATAAAGCGGCTGCACTGAAGGCCGCTGCCGGACTCTGATTCAGTAGCAGGCAACCGTAAAACGGGCAGGTTTGCATCGCAAGCCTGCCCGTTTTTTATTCAGTTGAACTGAACCCGAATTCCCTCTCATTACCAGCCTGAGAAAAATTTTTCCGCTGCTACAGTACCTCGCGTCTGTTTACTACTTTAATGTGGCGGAAAAATTGTCATGCGCATTACGCTTTCGCGGCAGAGCCTGCTCGTGCTCATATCGGCCGCGCTGGCTGTTCTTTACTTTTGCAGCTCACCCTTACTCGCCCAATCTGTCGGTCCGCGCCTCAAAGCCGGCTCTCAGCTCAACACAATGGCTGGCCGGTCGCCAGCAGCACAGACCAATGCGCGCATTGACCGACTGATCGTCACGCCCCACCTGACACACGGAGGCAAGCTCAGCGCACAGCTCGCCAATCAGGAGCATGGGCGGCTGGCAGCGATTGCCAGCGTACCGCTGTCGGTCGAGCGCACTTTATCTGGTCGTTCCCATCTGATACGCCTGGTCCAGCCGGTCAGCATCGATGAAGCACGAGCTCTTTCGGCAAAGCTGCGTGCCAGTGGCGAGGTCGAGTCTGCTGAACCCGATTTGATGATGCAGATTGACACGCTGTCATCTGGCGGTCCGCTACCGAATGATCCTGGCTACGCCAGCATGCCGGGGCAGTGGCACTACTTGGCGCCCGTGTCATCGAACCTTGGCGGCGCCGATTTACCCGCTGCATGGGACATCACGCTCGGCAGTGGCAACGTCACAGTTGCCGTGCTCGATACAGGCTATCGGCCGCATGTCGATTTGCAGACGATGCTCCCGGGCTATGACTTTGTCAGCACCGCCAGGATGGGTAATGATGGAAATGGTCGCGATGCAGATGCGCGAGATCCCGGCGATTTTGTCGCTGCTAATGAATGTGGAAATGGTTCGGCGGCTGCGCGTTCCAGCTGGCATGGTACGCATGTCATGGGCACGATTGCAGCACTGATGAACAATGGGCTTTATGGCACTGGCGTTGCGCCCAACGTCCGGCTGCTGCCGGTGCGTGTGCTGGGCAAGTGCGGTGGCTACACATCCGACATCGTCGATGGTATGCGCTGGGCAGCCGGGTTGTATGTGCCTGGGGTTGCAAGAAATCTTTATCCGGCGCGGATCATCAACCTCAGTCTTGGCAGTGAGGGCAGTTGCTCACCCGCGTTCCAGAGCGCTATCAATGATGTCAATGCAGCGGGTGCCGTCGTGGTGGTTGCAACTGGCAATGGTGGCTATGACAGTGTGAACCAGCCAGCCAACTGCAATGGCGCGCTGGCTGTGACCGCGCACAGTATCGATGGCGATAATGCGGATTACGCCAACATTGGTGTGCAGACCATGATCAGTGCACCCGGCGGTGGTTGCGGCACACTGGCCTTTGGCTGCGCCGCAGGTCTGACTGCCAATGGTCCTGCTGTTTACTCACTGGGCAACAGCGGAGTCAGCTCGCCAGTAAGCGATACCTACGCACTCAAGCGCGGCACCAGCATGGCGACACCTCATGTGTCGGGCACGATTGCGCTGATGCTCTCGCTGAATCCTTCGATGACGAGAAGCGAAGTCATGTCCCTTCTGCGCACATCGGCACGCACGTTTCCACTCTCCAGCGCCTGTGCGCTGGCAGCAAATGAGGGGCTTTGTGGTGCGGGCCTGCTGGATGCACAGGCAGCGCTTCGCCTGGTGGCGCCGGTTATTTTGCTCGCCCGTTCGGATCAGCTGGCCAAGCCGGGTGCTGTCGTGATGCTGGAGGCCAGTGCGAGTTCGCCCGGCGGCGTGCCCATCGCCAGCTATTTGTGGCGGGCTTCATCGTCCAACCCGTCGGCAGTGATGCTGATGAATCCTGGTACCACTAACGCCAGTTTCATCGCACCGGCGCGCGGCAACTACCAGTTCATACTGAGCGTCACCGACAGCCATGGTGCTACCAGCACCGCGAGCGCCAGTGTGCGTATCAACAGCGTGCCTGTGTTGCAGCCTGTACCCAGCCAGTCAGTGCGCGCGGGTGAGGCGCTGAAATTCACGATCAAAGCGACGGATGCCGACGGCGACAAGCCCGTATTCCATGCGACCAACTTGCCGCCTGGCGCCAACCTGAGTGCTGCCGGGGCGTTCAGCTGGCCGAATGCAGCGCCAGTTGGTAGCTACACCATAGGCGTGGCGGCCAGCGACGCTGAGGGCAGCAGTGCTCCCGTGAATGTCACGATCAGCGTATCTGCGGTGCCGCTTGCCAGTGTCAGCAGTAGAAGCTCCGGTGGGGGTGGCGCAGCCGATGGCGAATGCCTGCTGCTGGTCGCAAGCTGGATGCTGATGCGCCGTCTGCGCATTGCAAAACAATCGGATGACAGCGAAGTCGGTGCATGACGATTCGTCCAGCCTGTGCCGTAATAGCAGTGACCGTTGTCATTGCGTCGCTGCTGGCAGGTTTTTCGCACAACAATCCTCTGGTCTGGCAGCGAGAAGGGCTGGCTCATGGCCAAGTCTGGCGGCTGCTCAGCGCGCACCTGGTGCATCTGAGCCCGCGACATTTAGTGATGAACATGCTGGGGCTGTGGGTTGTGACGGAATTGCTGTGTGAAACGCTCACCGCCGCACAATGGATGTCCTTGCTGCTCGTCTGTGCGCTGGGAACCAGCCTGCTGTTATTGCTGTTGCAACCAGAGCTGCAGTGGTATGCGGGCTTGTCGGGTGTGTTGCATGGTTTGTGGTCAGGTGGCGCAGCATTCCGCTGGCTGAATGAGAGAAAATTAGTTTTTTTGCTGGCCTTGCTGGCACTGTTTGCCCGGCTGCTGAGTAGTACTCATGTCATCAACGAGTTTCCGGTGATAGCAGAAGCTCACTGGTACGGTGCATTCAGTGGCTTGTTCTGGCTGGTGTTGGCGAGAGCGCATGAACGTCGTCCCGTTTTAGATTAAAATGCGGGCAGCTAAGGAGCGTTGCGACAGGATTTCCATCCTGCCAGGCTTGGCTGATCAACATGCAACGGCGCTCACGTTACTTTTTTCCAAGGAAAGGAGGGCGTGATGAGCGCCGTACTCAAACCCGCAGGTACCCACGACTACCACGTTGCAGATATCAGTCTTGCTGACTGGGGCAACAAAGAAATCCGCATCGCCGAAACCGAAATGCCCGGCCTCATGGCCATCCGCGAAGAATATGCGGCAAAGCAGCCGCTGAAAGGCGCGCGCATCACGGGTTCGCTGCACATGACGATCCAGACCGCCGTGCTGATCCAGACGCTTGAAGCGCTGGGTGCAAAAGTGCGCTGGGCGTCCTGCAATATCTATTCGACTCAGGATCACGCTGCTGCGGCGATTGCTGCCAGCGGCACGCCCGTGTTTGCATACAAAGGCGAGACGCTCGAAGAGTACTGGGATTACACCCACCGCATCTTTGAATGGTCGGATGGCGGTTACTCGAACATGATCCTCGACGATGGTGGCGATGCGACGCTGCTGCTGCACCTCGGTGCGCGCGCAGAGAAAGATCAGAGCGTGCTGACCAACCCGGATTCCGAAGAAGCCGTGTGCCTGTTCAATTCGATCAAGAAAAAGCTCGCAACCGACAAGACCTGGTACTCGACCCGCCTTGCGCAGATCAAGGGCGTGACCGAAGAGACCACGACTGGCGTGCACCGCCTGTACCAGATGCACAAGGAAGGCAAGCTGGCTTTCCCGGCCATTAACGTCAACGACTCGGTCACCAAGTCAAAGTTCGACAATCTGTACGGCTGCCGCGAATCGCTGGTTGATGGCATCAAGCGCGCGACAGACGTCATGATCGCTGGCAAGATCGCTGTCGTCGCTGGCTACGGCGACGTGGGCAAAGGTTCCGCGCAAGCGCTGCGTGCTCTTTCTGCGCAGGTCTGGGTGACCGAGATCGATCCGATCTGCGCACTGCAGGCCGCGATGGAAGGCTATCGCGTCGTCACGATGGACTACGCTGCCGAGCACGCCGACATCTTCGTTACTGCCACCGGCAACTATCATGTGATTACGCACGAGCACATGAAGAAGATGAAAGATCAGGCCATCGTCTGTAACATCGGTCACTTTGACAATGAGATTGAAGTTGCTTCGCTCAAGCAGTACAAGTGGGAAAACATCAAGCCTCAGGTCGATCACGTGATCTTCCCCGACGGCAAGCGCATCATCCTGCTGGCAGAGGGCCGTCTGGTGAACCTCGGTTGCGGCACAGGCCATCCGTCGTATGTGATGAGCTCTTCGTTCGCGAATCAGACCATCGCCCAGATCGAGTTGTACTGCAACACCAAGGACTATCCGGTGGGCGTATACACACTGCCCAAGCATCTGGATGAGAAGGTCGCGCTGCTTCAGCTGAGGACACTCAATGCGCAGCTGACCAAGCTCACCGAGGAGCAGGCCGCCTACATCGGCGTCAAGAAAGAAGGTCCGTACAAGCCGGATCACTACCGCTACTAATCGTTAGATTGATTGCGGTTTACCGGAAATGCAGCGCCGTCGGTCCCTTTCGGGTCGATGGCGTTGCATGACCGGGTCTCAAGCCTGAAAACCTCCGATGCGTCTGCTGCTGATCTGGCTGATCAATACCGTCGCCCTGTTCGCTATCCCGCAGCTGCTGGATTCGGTGCAGATCGACAGTTTTACTACTGCGCTTCTCGCATCGCTGGTGCTTGGCCTAGTCAACACCCTGCTGCGCCCCTTGCTGATCCTGCTCACCCTGCCCGTCACTTTTCTGACACTGGGCTTGTTCATTTTCGTGATCAACGGCTTAATGTTCTGGGCAGCAGCAGATCTGGTGAAAGGATTTCAGGTCGATAATTTTGGTGCAGCCATTCTGGGCGCGCTGATATACAGCGTGCTGTCATGGGCGCTATCCACGCTATTCCTCAGAAAATAAATGTCAGAAAAATCTACTGCCTCCGCGTTCCGATTCAGCGTGGAATTCTTTCCTCCGAAAACGCCAGAGGGTGCGGAAAAACTGCGCGCGACGCGCAAGACACTTGCGACGCTGCATCCCGAATATTTTTCGGTTACGTTTGGCGCGGGAGGCTCAACACAGTCGGGCACGCGCGATACCGTGCTGGAGATTCACAAGGAAGGTCATTTGGCCGCTCCGCATCTTTCCTGCATTGGCCGCTCGCGTGCTGATCTGCGCGAGATACTTGCCGAGTACAAGCATGCTGGCATCCGACGTCTGGTCGCGCTGCGTGGCGATCTGCCCAGCGGTTTTGGTGGGCTCGCGGGTGATTTCAATCATGCGAACGAGCTGATCGAATTCATTCGTGCCGAAACAGGCGACTGGTTTCACATTGAAGCAGCGGCGTATCCCGAGATGCATCCGCAGGCAAAATCGCCTCAGGATGATCTGCAAAACTATGTACGCAAGGTAAAGGCGGGTGCCAACTCTGCGATCACTCAGTATTTTTACAATCCTGACGCTTACTTTCGTTTCGTTGACGATGCGCGCAAGGCCGGAGCCGATGTGCCAGTCGTTGCGGGCATCATGCCGATCACGAACTACACGCAGCTGTCGCGTTTCTCCGATATGTGCGGCGCCGAGATACCGCGCTGGATCCGGCTCAAGCTAGCCAGTTTCGGAGATGACAGTGCATCGATACGTGCGTTCGGCCTCGATGTCGTGACCGGGCTGTGCGAGCGCCTGATCAAAGGCGGCGCACCCGGCGTGCATTTTTACTCACTCAATCAGGCTGAACCGACACTGGCGATCTGGAAGCGTCTTATCAGTCAGTGATGATCAGGTCGAGCGCAATGTCATGCGGGTCAGTGGGAAAACTGACCCGCGTGATCGCATAGGCAATGCCCAGCGCCCTCGGGCGAGGGGTCAGCGCCAGTGTGCGGTCGAAATAGCCGCCGCCGAATCCCAGCCTGAATCCTTGTTCATTGAACCCAACGCAGGGAGCTAGCACTACCTCAGGCGCTATCTGTGCATTCTCCGCCGAGGGTGCCTGCATGCCGCTCGCGTCTCGCGACAAGGGTTCACCCGGCAGCCAGCGCCGGTAGACGAGCGCTGCTTGTCTTTCCGGCGCAACCGGCATCGCCAACGTGATACCTCGCGCAGCCAAGCCGTCATAGAGCGGCATCAGCTCGGGTTCTCCCGCCAGCGCCAGATAAGCACCCAGTGAGCGCGGCTGATGTTCATCAAGCCAGGCTGATAGTGCAGCCATGATTCGGGCGTCCGCCTGCGCCTTTACATCGGCCGGCATGGCCCGCCGTGCTGCAATCAGCTGGCGGCGCAAATCCGCTTTGATAGACGGGTTTTCCATCGTAAAAATACGTTTTGATTCATGGGTTCATTGAATTACTGCATGGTATTCTAAAGAGAATCTTTTCTCTCAAAAATTCGGAAGTTTCGATGATTCACAAATGCTGTAAATCATGGGTGGGCGGGCTCTTGCTCTCTGCGTCGGTCACCCTGCTGCCACTGAGCGTGATCGCAGCATCACCTAAACGCGCTATCGTAACTGCCAGTGGTGCTGATGCCGATTTCATTGCGCTGCGTGAAGCGTCATTGCGCGGCGATACCGGTGACTCCGGCAGACTGGCAGCGCGACTCACCGATTATCCGATCCAATCCTACGTTGAATACTACCGGCTCTACCCTCGACTGGTCTCTGCACCTGAGGGCGAGATCCGCAGCTTTCTCAGTCGTTACGATGGCACCGCGATTGCAGACCGGCTCAGGAATGACTGGCTTTTGATACTGGGCCGGGCGCGTGACTGGCGTTTGTTTGATGAACAATATCCGCTGTTTGTCTTGAATGATGATACCCAGGTCAAATGCTATGCATTGTCCTCGCGCGTCGCCAAGGGCGAATATGTGGTCAAGGCGGCACGGGAGCTGCTGGTGCAGCCAAAGAATTACGGCGAAGCATGTGCCGACCTGATCAGCCGTTTGTACCAGACCAAGCAATTCAATGAAACCGACCTGTGGCATCAGGTTCGCATCGCTGTTGAATACGGTAACTTCAGCGCGGCAAGACGTATTGCGTATCAGATGGATGTCAGCGAGCGTCAGCTGATGCCTGCGATCGACAAATCAGCTGCCGTCGTCGAAAGAGGCGCGGCAGGCTCGCGAGCCACCAAGGAATTATTCATCATCGCCTTGGGCCGCCTCGCGAAAGACCATCGTGACCGGGCCGAGCGTGCGTTGCACAAGGCGTTATTCAGGCTCAGCCATGAAGAGCAGGCACAGGCCTGGGCTCAGCTGGCGCTTCCGGCATCGCTCTCACTGTCCAAGGATGCGATCACTTTCTGGCGCAAGAGCTGGGATGCCACGCTCTCGCCGGATGCTTATCACTGGCGCGTGCGCGCCGCCTTGCGGGATGGTGATTGGCCGATGGTGGCACGTGCGATCGACAGCATGCCTGCCGAGATGCAAAAAGATACGAGCTGGGTCTACTGGCGTGCGCGTGCTCACCAGGCTGCGCATCACACTGAACCGGCCAACAAGCTTTTACAGTCGATTGCTTCCCAGCACACGTTCTACGGACTGCTGGCGGCAGAAGAGCTCGGGCAGAAACTCGCGGTACCACCGCGTCCGCAGCCACCGACCGCAGAAGAAATGAACGAAGCTGCTGCAAACACCGGTTTTCGTCATTCGCTCAAATTTTTCGAGCTGGAGTTACGCTTCGAGGGCAATCGCGAATGGAACTGGCAGTTGCGCAAGCTGAGTGAACGCCAGTTGCTGGCTGCGGGTGAGTTTGCGCGTCAGAGCGAAGTGCTGGATCGCATGGTCACTACGGCGGATCGCGCCAAGTCAGAGCTTGATTTCAATCAGCGCTACCCTACCCCGCATGATGACATCATGAATTCTGCTGTGCAGCCGTTGGGACTGGACAAGGCCTGGGTCTATGGGCTCATTCGTCAGGAGTCGCGCTTTGTCAAAGCGGCTCGCTCGAATGTGGGCGCCTCCGGCCTGATGCAGATCATGCCTGCCACCGCGCACTATGTTGCGCGCAAGATCGGCATGGCCGGCTTTTCTCTCAGCGGTTTGAACGACATACGCACCAACATTACACTGGGCACGCAATACCTGAACATGGTCCTTAACAGTCTGGGTGGCTCGCAGACCCTGGCCACCGCCGCTTACAACGCGGGTCCCAGCCGTCCAAGGCTCTGGCGATCGACGCTGGAAAAGCCTGTCGAAGGCGCGATTTTTGCCGAGACGATTCCTTTTTCCGAAACGCGCGGTTATGTAAAGAACGTGCTTGCGAATGCGACCTGCTATGCCGCACTCTTCGACAATAAAGCCCCATCGCTGAAGTCTCGTCTTGGGGTGGTATCGCCGCGCGATGCCATGCTCAGCGAGTTGGGCGATCTTCCGTGACAGGCAGGCGATGAAATACGAGTCCATTCTCGTCATTGGTGGCAGCGGATTTATTGGTTCGCACATCACCGCTGCCTTATCTGCTGCTGGCAAGCGCGTGATCGTACCGACGCGCCGCCTCGCGCGCGCCCGGCATCTGTGGGTACTGCCCACCGTTCAGGTGGTCGAGGCCGATGTATTCAATCCACAGGCGCTGGACCGCTTGCTGTCGCAGGCCGATGCCGTGATCAACCTGGTGGGTGTACTGCACTCAGGCGCTGGTACCCCCTGGGGACCCGCGTTTGAACGCGCACATGTCGAGCTTCCGCGACGGCTGGTCGCGGCCTGCGAGCGTCAGGCAGTGACGCGCTGCCTGCACATGTGCGCGCTGGGTGCGGACAGCCACGGACCCTCGATGTATCAGCGCTCCAAGGCTGCGGGAGAGCGCATCATGCTTGATGCCGCTGATCTGAAAGTCACCAGCTTTCGGCCATCGGTCGTGTTCGGACCCGAAGACAATTTTCTGAACATGTTTGCCAAGCTGCAGACGTTGCTGCCCGTGCTGGCGCTGGGGGGCGTGCAGGCGAAATTTCAGCCAGTCTATGTGGGTGATGTCGCGAAAGCCTTCGTGGCAGCACTGGATGACCCCGAGACCATCGGCAAGGTCTACGAACTGACTGGCCCGCGCGTGTACAGCATGAAAGAACTCTTGCATCTCGCGGGTGTCTACAGCGGCCATCCCCGGCCTGTGATTGGCTTGCCAGATAGTCTCGCGCGTCTGCAGGCATTTTTTCTTGAGCACGTGCCAGGTGGTCCGCTAATGAGTCGCGACAATCTTGATTCAATGAAATCCGATAACGTCGCCAGCGGTCTTTACCCTGTGCCCGCCGGCTGGCAGCCGACGCCGCTCGAAGCGGTCGCGCCTGAGTATCTCGCAGGGCATTGATCGCAATGTCTTCGTTCAAGACCTATATTGTGGGTGGCGCGGTGCGCGATGCGTTGCTGGGACTGCAGGTCAAGGACAAAGACTATGTAGTGGTGGGAGCGACTCCGGAACAGATGCACGCAGCAGGTTTTGCGCCGGTTGGAAAAGACTTTCCCGTGTTCCTGCATCCGCAGACGCATGAAGAATATGCGCTCGCACGTACCGAGCGCAAGACAGCGCCCGGTTATACCGGATTCGCATTCCATGCGGCCTCTGATGTCACTCTCGAAGAAGATCTGCTGCGCCGGGATCTCACCATCAATGCCATTGCGCAGGATGTCGACGGCACACTGATCGATCCCTATGGCGGGCAGAAAGATATTGCGGCCAGAATTTTTCGCCATGTATCACCCGCTTTCGCCGAAGATCCGGTGCGCATCCTTCGTATTGCACGTTTCGCTGCTCGCTTTACTGACTTCAGTATCGCGCCAGAGACGCAATCACTGATGCAGCAGATGGTGTCCTCAGGCGAAGTCGATGCGCTGGTTCCCGAGCGCGTGTGGCAAGAGATTTCACGCGGGCTCATGGAATCGAAGCCTTCACGGATGTTTGGGGTGTTGAGAGACTGCGGCGCTCTGGCGCGCCTGCTTCCTGAGCTGGATGCACTGGCGGGCGTACCTCAGCCGGCAGTACATCATCCCGAGACCGATACTTTTGTTCACGTCATGATGGTCGTCGATGTCGCGGCGAGCGAGAAGACTTCTCTGCCGGTTCGCTTTGCCGCACTGACCCACGACCTGGGCAAAGGCGCAACACCTGTTGACGAATGGCTGCGTCATATTGCACACGAGGTACGCAGCGAAAAACTTGCCGATCAGGTAGGTCGGCGGCT
>JACCEC011600098.1_pt1 | contig 11463 bp, 7 predicted proteins | sample 7450121 | NCBI WGS metagenome assembly JACCEC01 (sample SAMN15323455, study PRJNA562643) | freshwater metagenome | isolation source: river surface water | place: USA:Blue River Watershed | collected 2017-08-18 | reverse complement strand
TCGCGCTATCGGTCAGTATGATTGAAGTCGAGAAGTTATGTAAAACCTACGGGTCTACTGTGGCGCTGCGGGATGTTTCCTTTGCTGTAGAACCTGGGGCTATTTTAGGATTTTTAGGGCCTAATGGGGCCGGAAAAACAACAACCCTGAGAATTTTATCCGCCTATCTCCCGGCGACGAGTGGAACAGCGAGAATAGCTGGGTTTGATGTCCATGAACAATCTATGGATGTGCGACAACGGATCGGATATTTACCTGAAAATCCTCCGTTGTATCCTGATATGACCGTTGAGGGGTATTTACATTTTGTCGCACAGATTAAACGAGTTGTCGCAGGCGATCGCAAAACCAATGTAGAAACCGCAATGGCAAAATGTGGGTTATTAGAACGCCGAAAATCGTTGATTCGGAAATTATCAAAAGGCTACCGTCAACGGGTGGGAATTGCTCAAGCTATTGTTCATGATCCGCCTGTAATTGTATTAGATGAACCGACGGTTGGGTTAGATCCTCGACAAATTATTGAAGTCCGCAATTTAATTAAAAGTTTAGCGGGGAGTCATACCATTGTTTTATCAACCCATATTTTGCCCGAAGTGAGTATGACTTGTAGCCAAGTTGCCATTATTAATCGAGGTCAAATTGTGGTTACGGGTACACCTGAAACTTTGATGGAACAGTTAACGGGAGGTTCGGGGTATGAAGTTGAAGTTGAAGGAGAAATCACTGCGGAAAAATTAGCCACCTTAAATGAAGTATCAGGAGTCAAATTTGTTGATAAACTCAATATTTTAGGGGGAGTCAACCGAGATCGGTTAAAGTTGAGTTGTGAACCGGATCAAGAACCTGCGCCAGAAATTTTAGCAGCTTTATTAGCTTTGGATTTAAAAGTGTATGAACTGCGAAGAACTCGCGCCAGTTTAGAAGATGTATTTTTAGAGTTGACGACTCAAAATCCAACTCAAAAAACAGAAGTTATACTGGAAACTGACTCAGAAATCCTTCTGGATGCTGACACAGAGGAAGATATTATTGTAGAACCAGAAAATTTAGAATCTGAAACAGTAGAAAATTCTGATTCTCAACCCGAAAATCAAAAATTAGACGTAGAAAATTAATCATGATCTTAGTTGTTCTGAACAATATTCTGGCAATTTATCGCAAGGAGTTACAGGGGTATTTTGCCTCTCCTTTAGCTTATGCTATTGCAGGTGTATTTTGGCTGATTACGGGATACTTTTTTATTGCGATTCTATTAGGGCCAGATGGGTTGATTCAACAGGTTGCTTATCGAGATCAAATGGGAATGACTGACCCGCCGATTGATTTACCCTACGAATTTTTACAAGTTTATTTACGTTTGATTGGAACGTTATCTTTATTTGTGTTACCGATGTTATCGATGGGATTATATGCAGAAGAACGTAAACGGGGAACGTTAGAATTGTTAGCGACTTCTCCGGTCACCAATTGGGCAGTCGCTACGGGAAAATTATTAGGGGTGCTGACTTTTTATGTCACGATGATTTTACCCTTAATGGCATTAGAAGCTTTAGCTTTGAGCGTTTCTAACCCTCCCCTTTCTCCCGAAGTTTTTCTATTCGCTCATTTCGGATTAATTGTATTTGCAGCAGGCGTTTTATCCTTGGGAATGTTTATTTCTTCGTTAACGGATAGTACAATTTTATCGGCTGTATTTACCTTTGCCTTAATTCTATTTCTGTGGGTGATAGATTTAATTGGAAGCAGTATTGGGGGTGTTTTTGGAGAAGCCTTAAAACATTTATCTCTGATTTCCAGTTACACTAATTTTATTCGAGGCATTGTTGACAGTAGTAGTATTATACTGTTAGCAAGTTATATCATTTTAGGAATATTTTTAACAGCCCAATCTATTGATGCTTTACGCTTCCAACGCAGCTAATAACGAATTAAATTTCAGTTATTAATCAATCCAATTGTTGAATCTTAACCCTTGATTAATTTATGAAAAAAAAACAATTTAAAATCAATAGTAACTTAATTCAAGCCTTTTTTTGGCTTGGCCCCTGTTTAATTGTGATGGGGTTATCGGCGGGTGTGGTGATGGGAAATTGGGAACCGATTTCCTTAATTTTAATGATTACAGGGGTTGTGATTTTGGGTTTATGGTTATTATTCCAAGCTTATTTTAAATCCCAAGATCAATCTCAAACCCCCTATTGGAATCGTCGTTCTACCCAAGCTGGAACTAATGCGTTAGCGTCTACGATTTCGGTGTTAGTAATTTTAGGATTAATTAATTTTGTTGCGATTAGAAATAATTTCCGACTGGATTTAACTGAAAACCAACAATTCACCTTGTCTCCCCAAACTCAAACCTTAATTAAAAGTTTCAAACAACCTGTGAAAGTTTGGGTTTTTGATCGAGGTGAAAATCCTCAAACCGAAGAATTGTTAGTCAGCTATGAACGAATTGGGGGCAAAAATTTTCAATATGAATTTGTAGACCCTCAAGCGAAACCCGGACTAGCACAACAATTTGGGGTACAGGAATTTGGAGAAATTTATTTAGAATCAGGAGACAAACGACAACGGGTTAGAAAAGAAGCGTTAGAACCTTTAACGGAAATTAAACTTACGAATAACCTAGAACAATTAGTCAGTAACCGAACTCCTAAAGTTTATTTTCTACAAGGTCATGGTGAACGCGCTTTAACTGAAGGACAAGGAGCATTATCGGAAGCTTTAAATAGTTTAAAAGAAAAGAATTTTATTCCAGAACCGTTAAATTTAGCCGAAAAAACAGCCATTCCAACGGATGCGGATGTGATTGTTGTTGCGAGTCCTCAACGGAAATTATTTGAGGGAGAAGTTAAAGCATTAGAAACTTATTTAGACCAAGGGGGTTCGCTTCTATTAATGTTAGACCCACAAACCAATCATGGTTTAGATAATTTATTAGAAAAATGGGGAATTAAAATTGATACTCGTCTAGCGATTGATGGGTCAGGAAGTGGCCGTTTAGTGGGGTTAGGGCCAACGGTGCCGATTGTGCGAGAATATGGTCAACATCCGATTACGCAGGATTTTGGGAATGGAATCTCGATTTATCCTTACGCGAGTCCTGTGGAAAGTCGGACTATCGATGGAATTACGGAAAGTCCGTTAGTTTGGACAAATGACCAAACTTGGGCGGAAAGTGACCTCAAAAGTCCTGAACTTCAGTTTAACCCAGGAGTTGATCGACAAGGCCCCCTTTCCCTGGGAGTCGCCTTGAGTCGGACAGAGAAAAAAGCAGAAGATTCCGCCAATAAACCGTCACCGAGTCCAACTCCTAACCCCCAACCTGCTCCAGAAAAACCGGAAGCTCGGTTAGTGGTGTTTGGAAATTCACAATTTGCGACGAATGGTTGGTTTAGTCAACAACTCAATGGCGATGTGTTTCTAAATTCGGTGAGTTGGTTAAGCAAGTCTGACCAAGAAACGTTATCGATTCGTCCTAAATTACCTACCAGTCGCCGGATTGCAATTACCCCGCAATTAGGTCGAACTTTGAGTTGGTTAGGGTTGGTGATTTTACCGTTATTTGGCTTTGGGATGGCTGTATTTTTGTGGTGGAAAAGACGGTAAATCTAGGTGTAGAAACTGGGTTTCTATATCTCTAACTTGATGTCATCAAGCTAACAGAATAAACCCAGTTTATAATTAAAAAGTCGTTTAATGCTCAATTGATTATGAAATTTCAACGTTCAACTTTAATTTTAATGGCTTTAGCTTTAGCTTTAGGAGGATTTGTTTATGTGTTTGAAATTCGAGGGAAAACACAGCAAGAAGAAATCCAAGCTAAACAACAAAAAATATTTTCTTTTGGCAAGGATGAAATTCAATCCTTGACGGTAACAACTGCTCAACAAACCATCACAGTTGAACGAGTTACGAATACTGATGAGTTGAAAAAATCTCCTTGGAAAATAACAGCACCGATACAATTTTTAGCTAATCCCGCTTCTGTAGATTATTTATTAATGGAGTTATTGAAAAATCAAAGTGTTCCCTCTGACCCTAATTCGGGAATTCAAAAATTAACAATTTCTCCCGACCAAATCAAGGATTATGGGTTAGATATGGTGACAGATACAATAGTAATTAAGATGAAAAATAATACAACTTATCAATTACGATTAGGGAAATAAGATTTTAGAGGAGAGTCTTTATATGCTGAAATTGAAACTCCTCAACCTGCTACTAAAGAGATGACGGTTTTAGTCATTTCTGATGATATTTTATCAGCGATTAATCGACCCTTGGAGGAGTGGAAACTTCCCCTTCAACCTCCAACAGCAAATCCAACAGCAAATCCAACACCATCAGCAACCCCTAAATAACGAATTTGTGCTGCGTTTTTATTACAAAATCTTTGACCTAATGCTGATAGCACTCTTACAATTGGTTTCTCATGGGTACTTCACGTGATGGAGAGAAATTTATGGCAGCTATCGCTGATTTTCTTGTAAACTCAGAAAAGATGTTAATTTGTCAAAGGGGAAGAACTAGGGTTAAGTTTAATATTTATTAATTATTATTGCAATTTATTCAAAATCCAAATATTAATGATATTAAATATCATATTTATGAGTTAAAGTCCCATTCTCAAACCCGTGAATTTAGAACCTCAAACCTTTCCCTTAAAAGTTGCCAATCGCTTTGCTGAATTTGGCTTGCAATGTACTATTCAAGAATATCCTCATGTTCAGTATTATTGGTTAGAAAGTCCGGCTGATTTAATTCCTCATCGAAAACTCAATCCTGCTTTTTATGGGTGTTTAGATTGGCATTCTGCGGTTCATAATCATTGGATGTTAACCCGATTAATTCGGTGTTTTCCCGATGCAGAATTTGTTACCCCAGCCAGAAAAATTTTAACTTTAAACCTAACCCCTGAAAATCTTAAAATTGAAGCTGAATTTTTAAAATCTCAACCCAGATTTGAGTGTCCCTATGGATTGGCGTGGTTTTTACAATTAATGGCAGAACTCACCGAATGGAAAGACGAACAAGCACAACTTCTATTAGAGTATTTATCTCCTGCAGAAACCATTGTTGTTCAGAATTTGCAAAATTGGCTCCTGAGCTTAAGCTATCCAAATCGGACAGGATTACATAATCAAACTGCATTTGCCCTAGGATTAATGTTAGATTGGGCAACAATTACTGCTGATTACAATATTGTAAATGCCGTTAAAGATAAAGCTCAAAAATTCTATTTCAAAGATTACAATTATTGCTGGTATTATGAACCCTTGGGTTACGATTTTCTCTCCCCTGGTTTAGCAGAAGCTGATTTAATGCGAAGGGTATTACCCTCTGCCGAATTTGCTGAATGGTTAACTGTTTTTTTACCAGAAGTTCACCAAGAATTGAAAACGGACTGGTTAAATCCAATTACCCTAGATAATCCTGAAGATTACGGACAATCCCATTTTGATGGGTTAAACTTGAGTCGGGCATGGATGTTAGATGGGATTATCTCAGGTTTACCTCCAGGGGATAACCGAATTCCTGCCTTAGAAACTGTGGCAAATCTTCATCGCCAAGCGGGTTTTAATCCTTTATCGGGAAATTCCTATGGAGGACGTCATTGGTTAGGAAGTTTTGCTGTTTATCTGGGAACAAAACGAGGACTGACTTTGCCAAATTAAACGGGTAAATTTTACGATTAAGCATTACCTTATTCTGCAAAATTTCTGACTCTTGAATCGTTTTCTGATTCTACCTTTGTCATCAATTTTATATCCTATGACTGAACTCAGACAAAATTTAATTACCAGAGATTGGGTGATTATTGCCACTGAACGCGCCAAACGACCGGATGAATTTTCTAAGTCTAAAACATCATTAAACCCTATTCCTCATTATCGTTCTAACTGCCCTTTTTGTACCGGAAATGAACCCTTAACTGGGGGTAGAGAATTGTTACGATTATCGGATGATTTAGATTGGCGAGTTCGGGTTGTTGCGAATAAATATCCAGCTTTATCCCCAGAAGGGGAAAGAATTCGAGAAACCGATGGTATTTTTAGAGCGTTATCAGGGTTTGGATTTCATGAGGTGGTGATTGAACATCCGCGTCATGATTTAACAATGGGGTTAATGGAAATTAACGATTTAGCTAATATTATTCGGGTTTATCAGAAACGCTATAAGGATATTCGCCTAGATTCTCGTGTGGAAACTATTATTATCTTTAAAAATCATGGTCGAGGTGCGGGAACTTCTTTAGAACATCCCCACTCACAAATTGCCGCAATTCCCCTGGTTCCCTATCAATGGAGAGATCGCGCACGGGAAGCTATTCGCTATTATGATGATACAGGAGAATGTATTTTTTGTCGAACTTTAGCAGAGGAATTGCAAGCGCAAGAAAGAATTATTTTTACCAGTGAACATTTTGTTGCATTTATTCCTTATGCTGCCCTTTCACCTTTTCATACTTGGATTTTTCCCCGTCGTCATACCTCTTCCTTTGATGAAATTACTGAAGTAGAAATTTTAGATTTAGCAAAAACTTTAAAAACAGTTCTTGCTAAACTTTACTATGGGTTAAATAATCCCGATTATAATTATACCATTCGTTCTATTCCAACTGCTGAACAATGCACTGATTATTCCCATTGGTATATTGCTTTAATTCCTAGAGTTTCGTTATCCGCCGGATTTGAATTAGGAAGCGGAATGTATATTAATACGGCTTTACCAGAAGAAAGTGCTGAGTTTTTACGTTCGGTTGAGATTCCTTACCATCCTACTGAAAAATCTTAAAGTTTTTTGTCTGTAATCACCTCGATTATTATCAATTTAAAACCTCAATTTGACTCTTTAATAAAATAGAAAAAAACATTAGTTTTTATTCCTTTTGATAGAAACTAATGTTTCATCTGATTGTTAATTATAAGAGGCAATTTCAGCTAATTCTAGCCATCTTTCTGTCGCATTATCAATTTCTTGGGTCATCATTTCTACCTGTTGATGTAAGTCTTGAACTTTAGAAACTGCCCCTGGAGGTGCATGATATAATTGCTGTTCTAAGTCGGCTTTCTTCGCTTCTAACTCAGCAATTTTGGATTCTAATTTCTCATATTCTCGCCGTTCTTTAGAAGATAATTTACGTTGTCCGCTTTTATCCCACGAATACCGTTGAGATTTTTCTGATTCTAGTCCTGCATCTTTCGGTTTTTCTTCAACTTTTGTTGTTTGACGATTTAACTCTAACTCCTCAGCTTTTTTATAATCTAAATAAACCGAATAATTCCCCGGATATTGTCGTAAATTTCCCCCCGGTTCAAAGGAAAAAATTGTCTCAACCGTTCGGTCTAAAAAATAACGGTCGTGGGAAACGACAATTACACAGCCATTAAAATCTTCTAAATAATCTTCTAAAACCGATAAAGTTTGAACATCTAAATCATTTGTGGGTTCATCTAAAATTAATACATTCGGCGCGCTCATTAACACCCGTAATAAAAATAATCGTCGTTTTTCCCCTCCCGAAAGTTTACTTAATGGTGAATATTGTTGACTGGGAGGAAATAAAAACCGTTCTAACATTTGAGAAGCAGTAATTTGAGTTCCATCGGCGGTTTTCACATATTCTGCTACTTCTTTTAAATAATCAATCACGCGCTGATTTTCGTTCATCGCCTCTAATAACTCTTCCGAATGTTGGTCAAAATAACCGATATGAATCGTTGACCCGATTTCTAAGATTCCGCTATCCGGTTGAATTCGACCTGTAATCATGTCTAATAACGTTGATTTTCCGACCCCATTTCCCCCAATAATTCCTAAACGGTCATCGGGATTAAAACTATAGGTAAACTCTTGAATTAAAACGCGATTATCATAGGATTTAGAAACATGATTTAATTCAATCACTTTTTTTCCAATGCGACGACCCGGCGTTGAAATTTCCACTTTCCCTTGGGCTTGTTTAAACTCCGTTTCCTGCATCACTTCAATGCGTTGAATTCGAGCTTTTTGTTTTGTACTTCTAGCTTTTGGCCCCCGCTTTAACCATTCTAATTCCCGACGTAAAACCCCCCGATGTTTGCGTTGTTGACTAACAGCAATATCCTCGGCTTCCGCTTTCTTTTCTAAAAAATAAGAATAATTTCCTGAATAGGTAAATAAATCCCCTCGGTCTAATTCTAAAATCCGATTGGTTACTTGGTCTAAGAAATAACGGTCATGGGTAATTAATAACAAAGCACCGCGATAATTTTTTAAGTAATCTTGCAACCATTCAACGGACATGGCGTCTAAATGGTTTGTGGGTTCATCCATTAATAAAACATCCGGTTCAACTAATAACGCTGTTGCTAACGCAATGCGTTTGCGATATCCCCCGGATAACTGACGAATAGGAGTATCAAAATCCTCAATCCCTAATTTCGTTAAAATAATTTTAGCTCGGTTTTCTAATTCCCAAGCGTTAGTCGCATCCATTTTTTGAGTCACTTGAGAAAATCGCGTTAACAGTTGGGAATCTTCGGGATGTTTTGCTAACTTGTGGGAGAGGTCTTCGTATTCTTGAATTAAGTGCATTTGTTCGCCACTATCAGCAAAAATTTGTTCTAAAACCGTGCGATTTTCATCTAAATTCGGTTGTTGAGGTAAATAGATAACTTTAGCTCTAGGATTCACCCAAAGTTGTCCTCCATCAATGGGTTCCTGACCCGCAATCATTTTTAATAAAGTGGATTTTCCTGACCCATTAGTACCAATTAAACCGACTTTATCCGTTGCATCTAAACTAAAGTTAGCTTCTCTGAGGATTTCTTTGGTTCCAAATTCTTTTTTAACGGATTGTAACGTAAAAATAGACATAATTTTTAATGCTTTAAAATATATAAACTAGGTAAATCTGATCTGATTATACTCTAATTAGTCTTCAAGTTGCATCAAACTAACGCCAAAAGCCGGGAAATTTATTCCGGGTGTAAGTAAGGGAGAGGAGACCTCGCCCCTACAGATAATCTAAAAAAATTACCTATTTATTAAGGCTTTTATAACCGTTATTCATAACCCATTTCTGAAAGATTTCCTAAATTAAATAAAAACGGAACCATACTTTTATTATCCCCATTCAAAATTAACACTTTTGGCATTTGGGCTCCTCCCTTTTGCCAAGCTTCAATCGCCTCTTTTTGTAACACTAATTGTCCCCCTGTGGCTTTCAATGTTTCTGCTAACAAACGTTGAGCTTCCGCCGTTCCTTTTGCCCGATTAATATCAGCTTGAGCTTGTTGTTCTGCTTCTTTAGCAATATAAACTGCTCGTCTTGCCCGTTGTTCAGCAATTTGTTTTTCTTCGACTGCTTTCGCAAATTCAGGAGAAAATGTTAAATCAACAACACTCGTATCTAAGACAATAATTCCATATTTATCTAATCGGTCATTTAAGGCTTCATCAAAGTCTGCTTTCAATAATTCCCGTTGCGTAATTGCTTCTTCAATGGTACGTTTTGCCGCCGCTATTTTAAAGGATTCTTGAGTTTGAGGAGCTACGACTTTAGAGACAATATTTTGTAACGTACCCTGTTCCCGTCGAATTCTCACCACTTGTACCGGGTCAAGCCTAAAGTTAATGGCAAAACTCGCCGATAACTGTTGTAAATCTTTGGTAGAACTTTGAGCCGGAACTTCAAATTTTTGGACAGTTACATCGTAAATATCAACATTAGAAACTAAAGGGGGTTTAAAATGAATTCCTTCTAATAATACCCCATCTTGTGCTTTTCCTAAAATACTTAATACTCCTGCTTGACCCGGATTAACAATCACAAAGGAATTGACTGATATGAACGCTAATATTGCTAATCCAATTCCTAAAATCAAGCCGGTTAAACCCGTTTCTGGGGATGCACTTTTCATAAGATTAACTCCAATTGATAATTCTATTATAGCGGGATTTACAAAATCTGTAAAAATATGAGCCTAATGATTAGCAACTTTCCGATGAAACCCAGTTCATGATCTTAATTCTTATCGTTTACAAAATTTTCGTTGTCGGGTTTCTTCCAAATCTTGCCAATCATAACCATAATGACTAAACGCATTAATTTGAGGAATCATTGCAAAAATATTAACCATTTGTTGTTCTAAAGACGGGCGATTTTTTAACACTTTTCCCCAGTCTCCAGCTAAAGCGGGAATCACTTGAGTTCCTGGGGGTGCTTGCTGAATAACTTGCTGTACTTGTGCTGTAATACAGTTCGTTTCCCCACATACGGCATAGGACATGGGATGCCATTCAATAGCAGGTGAAAATTGATCCCAAGGCTGCATTCGGGAGTCAAACCCCATGCCTCCTATTTTACGATTTCCTTCAGGAAAAAACACAGCCCCGGCTGGAATTCCTTGGCTTTGAACGGGTTGAGTTACAGTGGCTAAAAAATCTAAAACTCCTTGTCTGGCATGGGCAACACTTAAACGCCATAATTGTAATTGTAATGTTTCTCCCAGTTTGGGAACAGAAGCTAAAGTTTTCCATTGTTTTTCATCTGGCCAATAAGGTTTATCCTTTTCATCAGGATATTTTTCATTGACCGCTTTAACATCATTTTCGGTAATAAATCCTTGCTGTATAAATCGCTGCATTAAGTCTTTCCCTTTTTGACTACTCGCCCGATTTAAAAATGCTTGTTGAGACGCTTCTCCATAAATCCATAAATCTTTAACTTTGCTTGCAACGGAGTCACCCCCTAACCCTTTGGGATAGCGAACATAATCAAATAAAACGCCATCAGGACGACGCTGTAAAATAGTATTTAATAATGTTAAATAATCTTGTCTAGCAGTGGGATGATACGGGTCAATAAATCCTTGATTAACAAAACTTTCTCCATATTCGTCGATTTTCGTTTGGTCAATCACGGCTGTTGTAGTTGTTTCTCCTTTGCCATTGCGAGCCAAAACAGAATTTCTATCGGGTTTTAAAGTATAAGTATAGCCATAATTTAACATAAACATCCAAGCATATACTTTTAATCCCCTTTGTCTTCCTTTTTGGATGGTTTCTGCTAATAAATCGCGGTTTTCCATTCCCGGTGATCGCATTGCCGATGGCCAAGCTGTCGGATTTTGACTCGAAGGTAACAACACTTGACCATCATAAAAGACTTCTAAATAAACTTTATTATATCCTTTATTAATAATATTATCTAAAATCCGATCAATTTCTCCAGGTCGAGCATCACAGGGATATAATCTTAACCATATCGCTTGATTTTTGGGGTTAATTTGTTGACGACATTGATTGACTTGTTGAGCGTGTTGAGTTAAAATTGTGTTATAGTTTTGAATAGCCTGGGTATCTCCGGTTAATACAGTTTGTCTTAAACTTTCTTTTTGAGCGATCGCTTGGGGAGATAATTTACAATAAGCTAAAGTTTGAGAACGAGCAACAGACACTAATAGGAAAGGA
>JACCEC011930850.1_pt1 | contig 11465 bp, 10 predicted proteins | sample 7450121 | NCBI WGS metagenome assembly JACCEC01 (sample SAMN15323455, study PRJNA562643) | freshwater metagenome | isolation source: river surface water | place: USA:Blue River Watershed | collected 2017-08-18 | reverse complement strand
GCGGACCAAAAGCACCTACTGCACAAATTTTGTTGTGTCACGTAGAAGACCCACGGCAGTTTGGTGTTGCTGAAGTAACGGCAGAAGGTCATGTGGTTCGACTAGTGGAGAAACCACAGAATCCACCATCAGATCTTGCACTCGTAGGCGTGTATTTATTTGACAAGACTATTAATGAAGCAGTGCGCGCAATCAAACCTTCGCCACGTGGCGAACTTGAAATTACCGATGCCATTCAGTGGATTGTTGAGCAGGGTTACGTGGTGAATCACAAGGTGTTGGAAGGTTGGTGGATTGACACCGGCAAGAAAGACCCGTTACTTGAATGCAATCGCCTGGTACTTGAAGTGCTTGAACCGCGCAACGAAGGTGATGTTGATGCAGTTTCGCAAATTGAAGGACGTGTGGTCATTGAAAAAGGTGCTGTAGTGCGCAACTCGCGCATTCGCGGACCAGTTGTTATCGGCGCTGGCGCAGTCATTGATCACGCCTACATCGGGCCGTATACATCGCTTGGCCGCAACTGCAAAGTTGAACATTCCGAAATGGAGCATTCAGTGGTGCTCGATGGCTCAAGCATCGTAGGTATTGCGCGTCTTACAGACTCACTCATTGGCCGCGATGTGCAGGTAACTCGCTCTGAACAAAAGCCACGTGCTTTGCGCCTGATGCTCGGCGACGACTCGAAAGTAGAACTTGAATAATGGCTGTCATTACTGAATCAAGCATCATCAAAGATGTTCAAATTGTTGAGCCAGCCATGTTTAAAGATGAGCGCGGATTCTTTATTGAGACGTATCGCCGTCAATGGTTTCCACTTGGCCGCGAAATGATTCAAGGTAATCGTGGTGATCGCCAGGCTGGTTGCATCGTTGGTTTGCATTATCACCTGCATCAAAGTGACTACTGGTATGTGCCATATGGATCGTGTCGAGTTGTGTTGCACGACTTACGCACAGGATCGCCAACCGATGGTGCAACGCAGGTAATTGATTTGGGGACGCAGGCAGACGGTACGCATGACCATCGTGGAATCTTTATTCCACCTGGAGTTGCGCATGGTTTTGCTTCGCTAACCGACATGACCATTACGTATTTGGTTGATGGTTATTACAACCCAGCCGACGAGCGTGGCCTTGCGTATAACGACCCAGGTGTGAAAGCAGATTGGGGAATTGCAAACCCAATTTTGAGCAAGCGCGACCAAGAAAACCCAACGCGGGGCAATATCGATCCGCAGTTTCAGCCACACTTCTCGTTGAGGACCTGATTTAACACATGAAGATTTTTGTTACTGGTGGTGCTGGCTTCATTGGCTCAAACTATGTGCGTTGGGTGCTTGCAAACACCGACCATGAAGTGACTGTGTTTGATGCGCTTACCTACGCGGGCAATTTGTCCACGTTGAAAGACGTAGATGACAACAAGCGCTATTCGTTTGTGAAAGGCAACATTTGTCAGCCCGGTGATGTTGATGCAGCAATGCGCGGACACGACGCAGTGGTGCACTTTGCAGCTGAGAGCCACGTAGATCGCTCAATTGAGGGAAGCGAAGACTTTATTCTCACCAACTGCTTTGGCACCAACGTGATTATGGATGCCGCTCGTCGTTTGGAAATGCAGCGCGTTGTGCATATTGGCACCGACGAAGTGTATGGATCGGTTGAAGTTGGATCATCAAAGGAAACCGATCCGCTTGAGCCGCGTTCACCGTATTCGGCAAGTAAAGCAGGAAGCGACCTGATTGCACTTTCGTACCACGCAACACATGGTCTTCCAGTAACGGTTACCCGTTGCACTAATAACTTTGGCCCATATCAATACCCAGAAAAAGCAATTCCGCTGTTCACCACCAACTTGCTCGATGGCAAGAAGATTCCGTTGTATGGCGATGGATTGAATGAACGTGACTGGCTGTACGTAGACGACCATTGCACTGGCGTGCACTTGGTATTGGAAAAAGGAAACGTTGGCGAGATATACAACATTGGTGCGGGCAACGAAACCGCAAACCGAGTGTTGGTTGACAAATTGCTTGCATTGCACGGCAAAGATGAATCAAGTGTGCAATATGTCGAAGACCGTAAGGGCCACGACCGCAGATACTCAGTAGACATTGCCAAGATCACCAAACTGGGTTGGAAGCGCGAGCGTTCACTAGATGAGGCCCTAGAAGAAACTGTGAAGTGGTACCGCGATAATCGTTGGTGGTGGGAGCCTCTCAAGGGAAAGAAGTAATGAAGCTGTTTGTCACCGGTGCAGGTGGCCAGCTTGGTCATGAGCTAGTTCTTGCAATTCGCGAGGCGGGTCACGAAGCAATTGCTGCAACACATGCGCAGTTGGACATCACCGACGAAGAAGCGGTGCGCATTGCAATCGGGTCTGCCAAACCAGATGTAGTCATTCATGCTGCTGCTTGGACAGCAGTTGATGCATGCGAAGGTGACGCCGAGAAGGCAATGCTTGTTAACGGCACTGCATCAAAATTTGTGGCTGATGCTGCTCATGCTGTCGGGGCACGCGTGGTCTACATCAGCACCGACTATGTGTTTGATGGAACAAAGCCAACGCCTTACAACGAAGACGATGATCCCAACCCGCAGAGTGTGTACGGAGCATCAAAGTTGGCCGGCGAGCAGGCGATGGGCGATGGCGACGCGATCGTTCGCATTTCGTGGGTGTGCGGGTATCACGGCGCAAATATGGTGAAGACCATTTTGAAGCTGGGAGCGACTATGCCCGAGCTCAAGTTTGTAAACGATCAAATTGGTAACCCAACATTTGCCGACGATGCGGCGCGCGCAATCGTGCACATTGCATTAAGTGGCAAGTGTGGAATTTGGCACGTGACGAACCAGGGTGCAGTCAGTTGGTATGAATTTGCGCGTGATGTTTTGCGTGCAGCGGGAATGGACGCTGGAAAAGTACAACCAATTGCAACAAGTGATTTGCAACCACCTCGACCAGCAAAACGACCTGCAAATTCGGTACTGCACAATGGCGCAATGCAATCGGCTGGTTTTGCATTATTGCCCGATTATCACGAGCCCCTTGCGCGATTGGTGCGACGACTTCTGGCAGACGCAGGCGAGTAGGGTATTTGTATGAATGACCTCACGTTGATCGCTGAATTAGAGCCAGTTGCAGCGAAACTGCTTGAGCGTCACATGGGTGTGGCTAAGGAATGGTTTCCACACGAAATGGTTCCATACAGTCGCGGTAAAGATTTTGAACCAGGCCGCCAATGGGTTCCTGAAGATGCCGACTTTGGAGATGCAGGTAGTGAAATTGACGAAGCTGTTCGTGGTGCTTTGTATTTAAACCTGCTTACGGAAGACAACCTTCCGTACTACTTCCGTGACATCGATCGATTGTTCGGAAGTGACACGGCGTTTGGCGAATGGGCTCGCAACTGGACAGCAGAAGAGGGCCGACACAGCATTGTGATGCGCGATTACTTCACGGTGACACGTGCAGTAGACCCTGTACAACTAGAGCGCGCACGCATGATTCAGGTGCGTTCTGGTCAGGTTCCTGCACCACTCGATGCCTTTGAGGCCTTGTCGTATGTGAGCATGCAAGAACTCGCTACACGTATTTCGCATCGCAACACAGGAAAATTCATGACCGACCCAGTTGGAACCGACATCATGTCGCGAGTGGGAAATGACGAAAACCTGCACTACCTGTTTTACCGAGACCTCACTTCAGCAGCACTAGAAATTGATCCATCGTCAACTGTGCTCGGAATTGAACGTGCAGTAACCACGTTTGCGATGCCTGGGCTCGGAATTCCCGATTTCGATCGCATTTCAAAGGCAGTGGCAAAAGTCGGTATTTACGACCTACTCATTCACCATGATCAGATTCTTGAGCCATGTATTAAACGCCACTGGAAGCTTGAAGAAGTAACTGGATTGAGTGATGAAGCTGAACGTGCTCGAGAGAACATTTTCAAGCAGATGGCCCGCACTCAAAAAGTGGGCAAGCGTCTTGCTGGCGACCGCGTTGACGCCTAAATCCGCCCTCTAATTTCCTTTCACTTGACTCGGTCGCCAATCACTGGTGGACTATCCACATGGCAAATGCAACCTTCACCAGTATGGATGTGTCAACAAAAGAAGAGTGGCTCAACATTGGCGCCGAGACCGCGAAAAATCAACCTCGTGTTGCCGAAGGCATTTTGAACATGCTGCGTGGCATGAACACCATTGTGGATGGTTTTGTTACCGACCAACTGACTCACGCATTGCAAACTGCAACGTTGGCCGAACGTGCTGGAGCAGATGACGAAGTAGTAGTTGCTGCGTTGTGTCACGACATTGGCAAGGCCATCAGTGTCCCGAATCATCCTGCAATTGCTGCCGCAATTTTGAAGCCATACGTGCGCCCAGAAGTGCATTTCATGATTGAGGCGCACCAAGATTTTCAGGGAAAGCATTACTACGGACATTTCGGTATGAACCCTGATGCTCGTAAGAAGCACGAGGGTCACCCTGCTTACGAACTTGCAGCGAAGTTTGCAGACGAATGGGATCAGAAAGCGTTTGATCCAAACTACGACACATTGCCGCTTGAGCATTTTGAAGACCGAGTACGCGCGGTGTTTGCCAAAGCAAAATTTGTTGCGGCTGACTAAATGATGCGCAGCAATTCGCTGCCGATGTATGACTTTCCTGAAGTTCATTCTTCAACAAAGGCAATACTTGACGCGCTAAGCGAAACCTTCACGTCGTTAGGTGACGACTCTCACGCCGCATTTCCTGAAAGCTCTATTCACGCGGATCTCATGCGCATGTGGAAGGACGACTCAACTTTGTTCAGCCAGTCATGTGGCTTGCCGTTCGTGGAAGAACTTCATGACTATGTGGACATCGTTGCAACACTGAAGTGGTCGGGCATTAGCGACGATCAAGGCTGGTATCGCACGGTCATTGTTGTTCGAGATGAACTTGCAGTTAGATCTGTAAGTGAAGTTGGCGGTTTGCAGCCAGTAATTACCAACACGCAAAGTTTGAGTGGATGGTGCAGTCTTGGTGTTGCTTTGAGCGAAGCTGGCTTTACAGCAACTTCGGTACGTCCTTATGTAGCTAGCGAAGGACATGCGAAGAGCCTGCAATTTTTGCAAGACAAGCGTGCTGACTTTGCATCTATTGACCCGGGCACGTTTCAGTTATTGCAACGACATCGACCAGCATTGACGTCGGGGTTGCGCGTGATTGGCCAAGGGCCGCATGTGCCTGCAACGCCGTTGCATGTGTCTAAGGTGCGAAAGTCAACGCTGAGTGCTTTGCAAGGCGCGGTGCTCGATGTGTTTTCGCGTGATGATTTGGCCAAGGCGCGGACTGAAATTGGTATTGATGGCGCAGTGGCAATAAATGCCAGCGATTACTCAATGATTTCTGGGCTTGTTGCGCAAGCCAATGCCGTATTGCCTCGATGCTAGGCAATAGGCGAGACTAGAAGCCTTATGTCAGGACCACGCCCAGTAATTGCCCCACGCGGAACCGAATTGTCTTGTGCCAACTGGCAGATCGAGGCGCCGTATCGAATGTTGCAGAACAATCTCGACCCCGATGTTGCCGAGCGACCAGACGACTTAGTGGTGTATGGCGGAACTGGGCGAGCTGCTCGTAGTTGGGACGCCTACGACGCAATGCTGCGCACAATGCGCACGATGAAGCCAGACGAAACCATGCTGGTGCAGTCCGGAAAGCCAGTCGGCGTGTTTCGCACGCACGAGTGGGCGCCACGCGTGTTGCTTGCGAATTCAAACTTGGTTGGTGACTGGGCTACTTGGGATGAGTTCCGCCGCCTAGAGCAAATGGGTCTCACGATGTACGGCCAGATGACTGCAGGCTCATGGATTTACATTGGCACTCAAGGAATTTTGCAGGGCACATATGAATGCTTTGCAGAAATTGCTCGTCGAAAGTTCAATGGCACTCTTGCGGGAACCATCACGCTCACCGCTGGTCTTGGTGGAATGGGTGGAGCGCAGCCACTTGCAGTCACGATGAATGATGGCGTTGCTTTGTGTATTGACGTAGACGCTTGGCGAGTCAATCGTCGTGTTGAAACTCGCTACTTAGATGAAGTTGCTGACTCGCTAGAAGATGCAGTGGCGCGTTGCGTGAAAGCCAAAGCTGAAAAGCGTCGCTTGTCGGTGGGCGTAGTTGGCAATGCTGCCGACATGTTTCCAAAGTTGTTGCAGATGGGTTTCCCTGCAGACATCGTGACCGACCAGACGAGTGCGCACGACCCGCTGTCGTACATGCCAAATGATTTAAGTGACGATGCTGCACAAGAAATGTTGAAGTCAAACCCAGAAGAGTTCATTCGCCGCTCACGCGCTGCGATGGCTGCGCACTGCCAAGCAATGGTGGGATTCATGGATGCGGGTGCCGAAGTGTTTGACTACGGCAACTCGTTGCGCCGCGAAGCACAACTTGGCGGTTACGACCGAGCATTTGACTACCCAGGTTTCTTGCCTGCATACATTCGTCCGTTGTTCTGCGAAGGCCGAGGGCCATTCCGTTGGGTTGCATTGTCAGGAGACCCAGCAGATATTGCTGCAACTGATCAGGCAGTGCTTGAAGAATTCCCAGATGATGAAGGTCTGCACAAGTGGATGCGCTTGGCAAAGGAGCGCATTGCGTTTCAAGGCCTTCCAGCTCGTATTTGTTGGCTGGGTTATGGCGAACGTCATCGTCTTGGGCTGCGATTTAACGAAATGGTGCGCAAGGGGCAATTGAAGGCTCCAATTGTGATTGGTCGCGATCACCTGGACTCTGGATCAGTTGCTTCGCCGTATCGAGAAACCGAAGCGATGATTGATGGGTCAGATGCCATTGCAGACTGGCCACTTTTGAATGCGCTGGTTAATACAGCCGCGGGAGCAACGTGGGTGAGCATTCACCACGGTGGTGGCGTAGGCATAGGTCGAAGTATTCACGCTGGAATGGTGGTGGTTGCAGATGGCACCGATTTGGCAGCAGAAAAGCTGTCGCGCGTGTTGTTGTCCGACCCGGGCATGGGAGTTATTCGTCATGCAGATGCCGGATACGACCGAGCAATCAACGTTGCAGGCGAGCGCGGAGTGCGCTTGCCAATGCGGGAAAGCTAAACCAATTTCATGACTACCTATTTTGCGCAGTGGGCATGGCGTGGTGCCGAGCACACAGTTGCCAACGTGCGCATCACCGTGAACAACGGAGTGATTAGCGCAGTGGAAGACAACGCTGCAAAGCAAGACGGTGATGTGACAATTGCTGGTGTAGTCATGCCGGGCCTGGTGAATGCTCATAGCCATGCATTTCATCGAGCATTGCGCGGCAGAACTCATGGCGGTACTGGCGACTTTTGGTCATGGCGTACACCGATGTACGAAATTGCAAACCGCTTAACACCAGATTTGTATCGCGAACTTGCAGCAATGACCTTTGCCGAAATGGCACTGTCGGGAATTACTGGTGTTGGAGAGTTTCATTACATTCATCACAACACTGATGGCACAAAGTATAAGAACCCAAATGAAATGGGTCTTGCCATGGTGCAAGCCGCTCAACGTGCGGGCATTCGCATTGCGTTACTTGATGTTGCGTACTTACATGCAGCGTTAGATAAACCAGAGCCACTAGCCGAGCAGAAGCGATTTTCGGACGGAAACATCGATGCATGGCTCGACCGAGTAGATGCACTTGGCGAAGGCGGCGAAGGTTGGACTGTGGGAATGGCACCACACAGCGTGCGTGCAGTGCATCCTCGTGAACTCGAAGAAGTTGTCGCAAACCGACACGGCAAAGTGGTGCACTTGCATGTTTCTGAGCAACCTGCAGAAAATGCAGCATGTGTTGCAGCTACTGGTATGACGCCAACTCAGGTGCTCGACAATGTTGGTTTACTTGGCCCGCACATGACAGCAGTACATGCGACTCATCTCACCGAAACTGATATTTCCTTGCTTGGAAAATCGCACACGTGTGTCTGTCTGTGTCCAACCACTGAGCGCGACCTTGCTGATGGTGTTGGGCCGGCTGCGGCACTACGCGATGCGGGTGCCACGCTGTCACTTGGCACCGATTCAAATGCGTTTATTGACATGTTTGAGGAAACACGAGCCATTGAAACCGATGAGCGTTTAGTTACTGGCAAACGGGGACTGCATACGCCAAGCGCGTTGCTGGCAGCAGCGACTTCGGTTGGGGCGAAATCGCTTGGATGGGGTCAGCACGGTATTCAGGTTGGGGCTCCAGCAGATTTCATTGCGCTTTCGCTCGATTCAGTGCGCCTTGCGTCATTTGATGGAACAAATGGGGCAGCCCACATTGTGCATTCGGCGGCGCCAAGCGATGTGCGTGACGTGTGGGTTGGCGGCAAACAAGTTGTCGCAAATTTCCGACACTCCGAAATTGATGATGTAGTTGCAGGGCTGCGCAGCGCAATTGCTGCTGTCGTTACACTGTAAGCACTATGGCTATTCTCCCAATCGCAACTGTTGGTCACCCAGAACTCAAAATTGTCGCAAAGGAAGTAACTCGTGAGGAGCTCGCCTCTGCAGAGGTGCAGCAATTTATTGATGACCTTGTCGAAACCATGCGCCACGCAAATGGGGCAGGGCTAGCTGCAACACAGGTGCTGCGTCATCAGAGAATTTGCGCAGTTGAAGTAGACAACAATCCGCGCTACCCATACAAGCCACGTGTGCCGCTCACCATTTTGGTCAACCCGGTTATCACCTTCCTTGACGATGACACGTTTGACAACATGGAAGGTTGCCTGTCGGTGCCGGGAATTCGCGGTCAAGTTGCGCGCCATACTCGAATTCATGTGAAGGCATGGGATCGCTATGGCAATGACATTGATACCGAAATTCGCGGCCTCACCGCGTGCACCTATCAGCATGAAGTTGACCACCTTGACGGTCTGTTGTTCCTCGACAAGGTGATTGATTCAGGAACTCTTACGACATGGGATTCGTTTAACCAGTTCCATCATGATGCTTTCGTGGACCGCGCCAAGCGCTGGTTGCTAAACACGGTTCGTAATGTTTGCGCTGACCGGCATCGGTCATTTAGTCACGAACGACGAAACAGTTGGTTCTGGCAAACTTGGAATTCTGAATAACGCTGCGCTCGTTGCTGATGATGCAGGGAGCATTGCATGGGTGGGAAAGCAGTCTGAACTAGCGAGTCACTTCGATGGCAAACCTAATGACGTTGGTGGTCGCGCAGTAATTCCAGGTTTTGTTGATAGCCACACACACTTGGTATTTGCGGGCGATCGTGCTTCTGAGTTTGAATCTCGCATGCAAGGTAAGCCGTATGCCGCCGGTGGAATAAAGACCACCATGGCGGCAACGCGTGCTGCATCAGATGCAGAGTTGACCGCAAATGTGGCGCGCCTCGCAAGCGAAGCATTGGCGTCAGGCACCACCACGCTTGAAGTGAAGTCGGGATATGGGCTTTCGGTTCGCGATGAAGAACGATCTTTAGTGGCCGCAAAGACAGCTACAAATGAAACCACGTTCCTGGGTGCCCATGTTGTGCCGCCAGATGCCAATGCTGACGACTATGTGGCCTTGGTGCAGGGAGAAATGTTGAACGCATGCAAAGGGCATGCGAAGTGGATTGACGTGTTTTGTGACCGGGGTGCATTCGACGTAGATCAGGCTCGGGCAATTTTGCAAAGCGGTGCTGCTGTCGGTTTGGGAACTCGCATTCACGCCAATCAGTTGCAGCAAGGTGGAGGAGTGCAGCTGGGTGTTGATCTAGGTGTTGCTTCGTGTGATCACTGCACTCACTTGTCGCAATCAGACATTGAAGCACTTGCTGGTGCTAGCAAAACCACTGTCGCTACATTGTTGCCGACTGCAGAGTTGTGCACGCGTTCGCCATTTCCCGATGCGAGGAAGTTGATTGATGCCGGCGTCACAGTTGCTTTGGCTTCAGACTGCAACCCTGGGTCTTCATATACCTCTTCAATGCCGCTAGTTATTGCCCTTGCGGTAATCAACATGAAGATGACGTGCGACGAAGCGCTGTGGTCTGCAACTGCAGGAGGAGCACAAGCATTGCGACGCACCGATATAGGGAACCTGCGAGCAGGTTCACGCGCCGACTTGGTGGTGCTGGATGCCGCAAGCCACATTCACTTGGCGTACAGGCCAGGTGTACAGCAAGTGCAAGCAGTTATCCGTGGCGGGAAGGCCATAATTGGCTCACTCTAAGCAATAAGGCGAACGCCAAGTAGAGAAACGACCGCAATTGAAGCCCAGCTTATTGCTGCAAGTAAAAGTGGTCGTCCACCAACTTTAAACAACTTGGATATTTTTACTTCAGATCCAAGTCCGACTAACGCAATAGCAAGGCACCACTGTTCAACCTTTTTTAGAGGTGTTAGCCAATCATCGGGAATGACACCACTTGTGCGGATGGCGATCATTGCGAGAAATCCAACAACGAACAACGGCATGATGCTGACTTTTCCTCGCCTGGCCTTTGCGGTGAAACTACTGTTTTCACGCTTTACCCAAAAACTCATCGCTGCAACGAGAGGAGCAAGTAACACAACGCGCGAAAGCTTCACCACCGTTGCCGATGCAACAGCATCCTTTCCGCCAGTAGACGAGGTTGCGATTACTTGTGCCACATCATGCACGCTTGCTCCAACCCAGGAACCAAACTGGTTTGCGTCTTGCAGGCCAACAAAATTGCGCAGAAGCGGCAAGAGCAAAATTGCCAAACTTCCACATAACGTGACGAGCGCAATTGAGTATGTGACTTCTTCTTCTTCGGCCTCAACCACGCCTTCCATGGCTGCAACAGCCGATGCACCACAAATTGAAAATCCAGTAGCAATGAGCAGTGAAAGGGTTTTGGAAACTCCAAGTTTCGGGCCTAGCCAGGCCGTGCCAAGAAAGGTAACAGCCACCACACCAAGAACCACGATGAGTTCGCGACCTCCTAGATCAATTACCTGCGACACGGCCAGTTGAGTGCCAAGCAGCACAATGCCGAATCGAAGTACCTTTTTAGATGCAAACTTTTGTCCAGGGGAAAATGCTTGGGGAATTACACCAAGATTGCCAATTGCAACTCCAATGACTAGCGAAGCAACTAGCGGGGAAACGGTTTCGTATTGCCAGTGGATGTTGAATCCAATAAAGGTCACCATCAAGGCAAATAGCAGCCCTGGAAGCAACCTGCGCACAGCAATGAACACCTAAGAATTGTAGAATTTTGGCGTGATTGTGGACAATTCTTCAAAAACCACGGTGCTTCGCGAGAGTGCTGAATGGCGCACTTTGCTGGTTGTGGTTGCTGTCTACGCGCTTACTGCTCTCACTGTGATTCGTTACGAGACGCTCACGCCTTGGCTGTCTATTCCATTTCTTTCCGTGCTTGGCGCTTGGCATCTCAGCATGCAGCACGAAGTGCTCCACGGGCACCCTTTTAAGAATCAGT
>JACCEC010903929.1_pt1 | contig 11467 bp, 24 predicted proteins | sample 7450121 | NCBI WGS metagenome assembly JACCEC01 (sample SAMN15323455, study PRJNA562643) | freshwater metagenome | isolation source: river surface water | place: USA:Blue River Watershed | collected 2017-08-18 | reverse complement strand
CTTCTGTAGCAGCGGCTGACTCTGAAGGAGCTTCTGTTGCAGGAGCTGGCTGGCTAGTAGCTTCTACTGGTTGTGTTACAGTAGCTGTAGTGTTCATATACGTTCCTGCACCGATAGCTTCTACAGTGGCAAGGTCTCCTTGAGAAGCAGCATAGGCCGCGCAGTATGTGCAATTGAAACTAGGCGGTCTAGCAAGGGCTGCATTAATCTGTGCTTGCATATAAGGTGTAATAGTAGAAGTAGGCGCTGGAGTAACTACAGGAGTGGGTGCTGGAGCAGGAGTAGGAACAACAACTGGAGCAGGTGCTACAACTGTAGACTTACTGCGTTCTTTTTCAGCTTTTTGTTTGACTTTTTCTGCTTTCATAGCAGCTTTAATTTCAGCTTTAGTCATAGTAGTTTGTTGAGCCACAGCAGGAACTGCTGCAACTGACAAAGCTAGAAACGAGGCTAGTAATAGGTATTTCATAATAGTTTCCTTTTGAATATAAAATGTAGTCAGTTTATTAAGTATTAGAAGGTACGGCTTCTTGCCATTCTTTAGTCCAGCGTGTAAGCTTTTTATAACCAACAGGCCAATCATTCAGTCCGAGGTCAGTTAGTCGTCCACAGCAGGGACATTTAAAAGAAACTGCTGGATCACGTCCTCCCCAAGTTGGACTATCGTTTCCTTCAAAATACCTCAAATCATTATATTCAAGTTCTAGCAGTGCGTTGCAGCCTGTACCAGAATTACCCCAACCAGTACAACGATGCTGTAAAGACCATTTTTCGCCCATGCGTCCAGGTTCAATAACTTTCATGTATCACCCAATATTGATAAAGTGGTCAATGATATGGAAGTGATCTTCAAACATCTTCTCTTGCTTTACTTTGTTAAAAGTAACCCAAAATGCCTTTTCAGCATCGTCTGAACCTTTTACCTTTGGTAGTTCACCAACACCAAGATCAAGGAAGAATGCTTGAGTAATAGTACGACCACGAGCAGAGCGATTAGGAGCATCAAAAGTCTTTGAAGCTTTAATCGAACCTTTTAGAACAGGGACAGGGACTTTAATCTTAGTCTCTTCCTTTAGCTCACGAATAGCCCCATCAAGCATAGTTTCTTCTTGGTTCAAGAAACCGCCTGGCAGCGCCCATTGCCCTTTACCTGGCATATCACCACGCTTTACAAGAAGAATATGTCCGCTTTGAACTACAACAGCATCAACAGTCATGAAGGTTGGGGGGAAAGGAGCAGCTTTCCACGCTTCCTTGTACCGTTTGACCATTTCATATTCTTGACGAATGACCTTGAATTCGGGTTTGCCCAAAATGCCAGACATGCAGGAAAGAGTAGCGTCCGGCATAATGTACGCCAGCTCTTCGAAGTCGGTGTAGTCCATAGGTGTAAGAATTACTTTACGAATATCAGTAGCGTTAATACCGCCTACATCGGGAACCTCGACATGATCTTTCCTGTCACGAAAGATGTTCAAGTAATAACTAGTGCTGTCCTTGCTATGGCCGATGAGTCCAACATCTTTTGCATGAGGAACAGTTTCATCAACAATTCGTTGAATTGCATTAATCCACTTATTGTCGTCATATGGATAGTCAGAAACAGGAACAACCTTAACACGCGGTGTTTTGACACGCCCTTGCGCACCTTCATAAGTGAAATGCTGCGGTTCAGTGAAGCAGGCTTCAATCATTGCCTTGCGTTCTTCAAATGTGAAAGGATTTCGGATATTTCGAGCAGCAAAGCTGGAGCCTACGACTACAACAACTTCTTTTGCTTGTTTAAGTGCGGTCTCGATTACCGCTTTGTGCCCATTATGGAAGGGCTGGAACCGCCCAATGAATACTAGTGCATCACGCATTTGCAAAAACTCCTTTTGCTTTAGTATCGCCTCTCTCTGAAGCGATAATTATTTATACCATTTAGAAAAGCATCAAGCAAGTGTAAACTTACTTAGTTACCTTATATCCAAGTGACTTAGCTAGTGCTTCTAGCTCTCGTACTTTTTCCGCTTTAACGCATAGATCTGCTCCGCAATGTGTGCAAACATATCCGCTAGAACGAGCTTGATTTTTAGTTAGTTTATGTCGTTCATCTGCTGAACAAGCATACAGAGTCTTGCTACGGCTACGACCTAAACTAGGGCCTTTAAAATATATAGGCGAGCCGCCAGGTGTGTGTCCTAGTAGCATTTAGTACTCTTCTTCCTCATAACTAGCAGCTTCTTTGAGTTCTTCTAAATCCCAGAAGTGACCAAAGCTACGCATATTATTACGAATTAGCTCATGGGCAGTTGCATCGGAAATAGCAACTGAGGTTAGACAGCGTGCATATTCACCGATAGTTTCGTGATCCCAGCCTTCATTAGTACCAAAACTTAGACTAATCTCCACATCTTTGTTAACATCTAGGTAGTCAAAGAAAGACCTGAACTCTTCTGGTTCCATTATTTTGTATCCAAACAAAGAAAACTCATCAGCCCAGTCGCGGTTAAGTTTAACAAGGTAGTACATGTTTATTCCTTTGCAATATTCTTAATGTCTAGTTTAGTAATTCTACCACCGCCGCCCCACGTGAAGAAACCATCTAGGGATACAGCATACTCAACAACTTCTTCTAACACCCCGGTAACAGTGCCGAGGTCTGGTTCATAATGGTGCCCACCTAAGTCGCAGTTAGGGTCTTCTCCAGTAATACGCCAAACCCCAAAGTTAGATAGTGGGTATTTCTTAGTTAGCTCTTTTCCGTTATAGCTATTACGCAACCAGTTTTGTGCTCTATTAACTTTATTAGCTTTAATATTGTATTCGTGGTCGTTAGCTGTTTCTTCATCGCCAAACTCTGCGCCATCTGAACAAACAAATACGATTTTTTTAACAACAGTCATGATTACTCCTAAACAATACGTTCTGCATATACATCTTGTTCTACGTAGAACACGGTTACTTTATCACAAACACGAGTATAAAAATGCTCTGAACCAGTCAATCCAACATCATACAGAATATCCATAACAGCATCCATATACTCTACGCTACACTCAGGGTTATTCATAGCTTCTTTTAGCCAGTCAAAATGCTTTTCAAGATAGACAGTCATGCCTGGAATTGCTGCAACTGTGTTAGCAAAAGCTTCACGCTCTGCCTTGTCAGGCTCATACATATTGCCAAAATCGAGACCATCTTCATTCTGACCGCCTAGCAACCCAAAAAGAGTGACTAGCATATCTACTTCTTCTCTATCTTGAACAACAATAGTTTTAGTATTATAATTATCGGCATCATTTTCCCACGAAGTAACAGTAACGTGGTATCCGCGATTCAGCATAATCTCTTTAGTCATTATTCGCTCCTCTATCTATATTTACTGTACAGTAAATAACAGCTAAATGCAAACTGCATATGAAAAAAGGCGCTCACTAGGAGCGCCTTAAATCACTGTACCGAGGCAGCTACGTCCATCTTGAGTGGACGATTATCTGCATGTTTCTTGCTAACACCGACAAACGAGCGAACAGCGTACACCCAGTTATCATCAGCGCCTTTAGGCGAGGTTACAGTAGCTTCTGTAGACTCGTATAGAGGAAGGTTGTTAAACTCTTCATCGTTAATATCTTTGTCCCACAGCTCTACCATGCGCCAACCCTGGTTCAGGAGCATTTTAAGATGCTCGCTGTCTAGCTTACGCACAAGAACAGCAGCTTGAATATCACCAAAGTTAGCCATAGTATTTAGCAGTTCAGGCGAGCTTTCCATAGTTTTGGCATTAGCCCATTCATCTTTGCTACCATTATCGCCCTTTTCGATAGACGCAATAGTCTTCCAGAACAGTTCAGTACCAGAACCGACACCGTCAGTAGCGATAGTATCATTGCCAGTAATATCTGACAACTCACTAATAGGCGACTTTGGCGGAACAAGCATAACAGCGTATTCAGTGCCATAGTCTGCTACAGGGGCTAGAGCGCAGCCTTCTTGATAGCGCGTGTAGATAGCATCTACCTGAGCAATCCATACATCAGCTTTAGCATTACAAGCAGCAAGAGTGATGGCATCACTACCGTTGTTATTGGTGACAGATACGTTATCGTATCCGCGCTGACCAAGGCGTTGTGCCATAGTCTTAGCAAACTTATCGTATCCGCCGCCTTGCATACCAGCAGCAATTACCACAGGAGCAGTCTTATCTTGAGCATAGGCACCGTAAGGAGCAATAGCAAGAACAACGGCCCAAAGAATATTTTTAAGTTTCATTAGTTTACCTTTTGTTTTCATCATAATTATTTATACCACTATACAGAGCGCTTTACCAGAATAAAACTGATTACTGTATTACTTATCCTTCAAAATATTAGAAGTTACGCGACGACCGATACGAGTAAACAGATTTCCTAGAACCTCATAGGCAGTCTCCCAAATCCAAATAGCTGGCTTACGTGATAGTTCCCAAGTGAGAGATAGGGGCCATGCCAGTACCCAATTAGCTAGACTAGATTTATTGTGACTGGCAGTAAAATCACGATAATCATAAGACGACATAAAATCATCCTTAGTATGACCTTGATGTTTAACAAGGTAGCTAGCATATCTATCTTGAAGAATTTCACTGTTCTCACGTATAAATTCAGGCCAACGCCAAATCGCTGTATAAGCTGAACCAACAGCTACATAAGCAAAAACAAACATAATAATGGCGATTGGATTTGCAACGATAGTTGCCCACACAGGTACACTAAAGAGTAAGTCTAGTGCAACAAAAGTAGATAGAATAGTAGCGGTAGTAAAAATAAAACTATCGCTTTCCGAAGCAAAAATGCCAACAGCTAGTGCTGCAAGCAAGAAGATAATAAAAATAATGTCCATTTAGTCCCATAGTCCTTCATAGTATTTGCCGAAAAGTTTGAAACCATTACGCATACGAGCTGCATAGGCTTTGCGTGCTTCCCAATCAGTTTCGGCAGTATGATTAGGGCCTTGCACCATCAGATAGTGACCATTTTCCTGCTTCACGCTTTGATAATCGTACTCACCGGTAGTAAACTTAAACTCCCAGTCTCCGTCTACCTTATTTTCAAAAGCAAAAATCATCTCGTCAAGTACCCAATCCCAACGAGCAAAGTGATGTTCATCAGGAGCATGAACAGACTTCTCTTCGGCAGTCTGCTCACGAGCAGCACTACTGCGAAGATGCTCAGGAACATCCTCATCGTCTACATAAGGAGCGCCGTGCTTACTAGCTTTAAGCTGCTTGAGCATAGGCAGGATGATGTGTGCAAGAGTATCATCCATACTCCAAGTATCATATCGGTCGATACGAACGTAGATCTTGCGCTTCTTTTTGTTGTCGATCCAACGAAGCAGTTTATAAAGCCAAGTGATAGGGCGATCTTCACCCCATTTGCTAATTTCTCCTACTTCTGGTTCAGGCTCTACACTTCCGTGAGCTAACCACTCACCAAAGTTATGAACGCGCTTAGCAGTATGAGGAAATCCGTATTCGTCCTTTTCTTTAGGAATCCAGAATAGTATCTTTTCTGCAAGCTGATAAGGACCGAACCAGTTTTTATAAGGACCGATATGAACTTTCATTTACCTACCTATTATTAAGCTGTGTACTATACTGTATACTGCTAGAAACAAACCAGCAAAGAATAAGAAAACTGCAAGTCCTACTATTACACTACCAAAAGTCATTTTTCATACTCCACCATTGGGCATACCTTTGACTTGTATGACTTATACTTTGCAACGAACAGAGAATCTGGAACTTCTTCGTTTTTGCGCTTATGTTTACGAGTATCAAGATAAGAGGCTCCTGCAACTAGAACAATAAACGTTATAAGTATGCCAATAGCAGAGCTAAAAACAGCTAAAGCTGTCCAAGGATCGTGATATATCCCAGAACCAATCATAAACAATACCATCACTATAAATATAGCGATAAGTAGTGCGAATACCAAACGAAACATAGTGACTCGCCAGTAAGAGCAGAAGTTATTATGACGCTGCTCCCAATTATCTCGCATATACCATTCATTATCACCACGTTCATTCATGAACTTTTGGTTCAGCTTGTAGTGCCAAGAATCTCTATTTACTTTAAATGCTTGCATCTTGTATACTCTGTTTGATGTATGTTAGTAGCTCATCGTAGCTGTGGGTTAGTACAATATCGTATCGCTCACAAAAGATAGCTACGTTTCCATATCTAAAATATTCTTTAGGGCAGCATACTACTACCGCTTCAGGCTCAGCATATCCGTAAGCACCTAGTTCTAGTAATGTGATAGGAGAAATAGTTGCAGGATCAAAGTAATATACAATTAAGTCTGCGCTGTCTTGTGCTTCTAACTCCCACGTAACCTGTGTATGAAACTGAGTACCAGGAGTTGGGTCTTGAACCCAAGACGAATCCCAATCATCACGACGAGGATTTAGAAGTAGTACATTTTCGTTAGCTAGGTCATTAGCCAAACGTTGTTGCCAGTGCTCAGCTTTATTCATTTCAATAGACCCGCCTAGAAAAATACTAAAGAGGTCTTGGTCATAGTGGTGTGGTGCCTTAACGTGAATCATTTACAATCCTTGGTATACTGCTTCGATAATATCGTCAATATTTGGTTCTACCTCAAAGTAGTCAATATCGTGTAGTTCTAGAAGAAACTTAAGTTCTTTATCAAGCTCAACAGCTTCGCTCTCTGTTTGTAGTCGCCCATTTGTCTCATAATTGTGAGAGCGAGATAGTAGTACGTTAATGCTATCACCTAGATGGTTATGCAAAAACAGTAGTAGTTCATGGTATGACTGAGGTAGTTCTGGAGCAAAACGCCTAGCATATACCGAATCTTTAATAATAGGGCTATCAGTAATAACATAATCTACCTTACCTTGTAGTCGAGCAAGATTACGAAACTGCTTCATGCTTACATATGGTTGAATTTGAAGAGTAGCTGCACGATCTTCCCATACAAGATCTTTAGCAAATTCAGTTACTAGTTCTACACTATAGTTATTGCGTTTCATAAAATGAAACAAACCTGCGGCAATAGTAGATTTACCTACTCCAGGACCGCCGAATAGGTTGATGTATATAGTCATGCTTTCTCACAGTCTGGGTAATTACAATGTAGGTTATGTTCCGAACAAGAACCGTTCTCGTCTTTGTTTCTGCATACTTTTTTATTAACAATAGCTTTATACTTGGCAGCTCTATGTTCACGTAAAACTTGTTCTTCTTCACGAGTTTTGATAGCGTTGTGTAGAGACATATACCCACACTCCATACCAATACCGTATGAATCAGCATCAAAACCAAAGACATCGTATAGCACGTAACGGTAGCTTCCCTGTTGAACTACATCACCATCATGAATACGTTTAACTACGGAATAAAAAGCACGTAGTTTATCATCGTATGATAGTGCTTCCCACCAAGCGTTAGTTTCATCTTCGTACTGCTTAGCCGCTGCTTGGTACTCTTGTGAAGCGTCAGCTAGTGCTTGCATTAGATTTTCAAATTTCTCCACAGTCATATCCTTGTAACATCTTGCTGATATTGATCGTTTGATTGATTCCACGTTTTACAGCGGAGTAGAACCTAGCATGTTGTCCATCTTTAGACCAGTTAAGATTTACCGAATTACGTAGTTTTTGCATATACTTTACATTAGCTACTGCAAAGTCATACTCAGTAACGCCATATAGATTTTTAGACTCTAGCATAATCTTGCTATAGTTCCAAAACGTGTTGAGTGGGTTAGCTAGACCGGCAAGGTCAGCACGAATAATAGGAGACATGCTTGGTTTTGTAACTACATGGTCTACAGTGCTCATGATAAGTTCTACTACACGTTCTTTACCTGCATCGCCTAGCACACACCCATCAAACGTTTTTACAAGATTAGTAAAAAGCTCTGCCGAACGACGCTCTTTTTCTGGCTGAGCATCGTACACAGCGTCGTGAAAAAGAATAGCCCAGTCTAGAGCTTCGTCATAATCTTCATTTGTTTCTGCTAAATAAGCATACATAGCATCAACATGGTCCATGTTATGATAAGTTAGAAGCCTGCTATCAACATTAGTTTCTATCCTATCCATAACAACATCAGCTAATTCGGTGTGTAAAATCTGCGACCAGTTCATAGTTTAACTACTTGTCCTACGTATAGATGTTCATGGTTTTCAGCACAAATCTTTCGTGCATCATCAAGTGCAGTCATATACCCATCGGACTGCAAGTCAATAGATAATACGCACTTATGGCTCTGTTTATCCATTAGATATGCTTTAAAGCTCGGCTTTTTTACGGACATATTCTTTAAACTCCTCTACAAGAGCATCGTGAATTTCTTTGTTTACGAATAAAATCCATTCCTTAACTTTGTTATCTGCTTTATAGCCAATACAAGTGACTGGTACTTCGTGAGTTGTAGAGATTACTCGCTCAATAGAAAAAGCTTGCATAGCGTCCCAATCTACTGAAGCGTTGAAGTCTCTAACTTGCTCATACTTAGCTTCTTTAAGCTTTTTAGTCAGCTCAGCAATACCAGTTTCTAGTTTTGCTACATCAGTTTCTTTTGCAATGATGGTATTGCAAATAGACGTAAGAACTGCTTCTTTTTTAGCAATCTTAGCGTCTAGTTCTTCTAGAATTTTGTTTTTGTCTTTAAATAGTGCTTTGAACATCTCTAATTTCCATTAAAATCTTACCGAGCCAGTTTTCGCCTTCGCCGTCGATATGCACGCCCCAAAACTTATCTCCCCACCAGTTACCTTCAATAAGAATAGCGGGGGCTGTAGCTTGCAAACGATGCAACAGTTCAGGATTTTCAAACTTTTGTTTGACGAGTCCACGCATAATTGGGATTTTAATCAGTTCCCAATTATCACGAATAGGAACAACTCGACCAAGCTGTTTAGCTTTAGCAGGAGTTAAAGCTTTTCTAATCATTGCTCTATACTCCAAATCCAATGTTTTAGCAGCTTGATAAGCGTGCTCTACACTAGGATAATTTTCCTGAGCATAGCAAACAGTACATTCATAAAAGTTAGATAAAAAACGGTATTTGCCGGAGAAGCTATTGATTACGTCGTCCATTTAACAATCTCTCATTGCTTTTAGTTCTGCAATGCGTGTTTCAGCTTCTTCTCTAGTATGAAACCAATTTCTAAAGTCAAGATCGTACTCATTATCATATTCATAGTAAATCTGCCCATCTGGGTATTTGAAATGATATTGAGTAGCTGCTCTATCCTCATCAAGCCGCACTTCTCCTTCCTGAACAAATGTTACTTTGCCGCAGTATGTAATTTCTTCGACAGAATAGGTAAAACGATCACGGTCATAACGATACCACTCGATACCGTCTGCGTCTATCATTTTAATCTTTTGGGCAGAAAATACATGGTTTTTTTCTTTGGCGATAAAAATGCTATCGCCAAAGGTTAGCGCTTTAAAATCAATCATTGTTAAACTCCAGAGTGTCTAGGTCAAAATCTATATAGTCTAGCTCGCCTAGACATTGAAAGTGAGTATTACCAATCTTCTGATGAAGAGTGTGGTGCCAATGTCCGAAGAACCAGAAGTCTGGTTGATGAATTTCAAACATAGCTTGTAGAGCCGATGCAGTGCGAGTATTTTCTAGTTTAGCGTCTCTACCGCCCCAGAGAAGTCCACGATTTTTAAAAATATCAATAGCGGCCTGTGTGGGGCAGTCGTGAGTAATCATTACACGAGGACGAACGACTGCATACGTATCAATGATTTGATTAAACTGTTCAATAGAACATTCTTCATCGGCCCACCAGTTTACGCCAGCAGTACGCCAAGCATGGTCAATACTCCATGCTCCGCCAACAAACATGGTGTGACCTTCGACTCGACCATCAGGGATATACCCAGGCATAGTTTTGCAAATAGCAGGGTCATCGTGGTTTCCACGAATAAAACGATGCCCAGGATTAGCTTCAAACCACTGATGCATGTTATCATTCCAGTACGGGGATTTGTTGAATCCCATACCAAAATCACCAATCTGAATGCTGCGCTCGACAGAGATTTCTTTGCCTGAGCGGGTACGACCAATGCCTAGCGAATAGAACTTATAGTCCATCACTTTGCCATGAATGTCGCCAATAATACGTGTATACATCTGTGTGTCTCCTTAACTATACAATAGCAAAAAACTCGCAGTTAAGCAAGAGCTAACTGCGAGTAAATCCTAGCACTGTAGTAAGAGCTGTTACTACTAGTCCTAAGAATCCATATCCTACAGGCGCTATAGTAGCTGCTATCATACCAAAAAATATACCGATCATAGCATAGGCTAAAACCCTAGGCTCAAGAGGATTCATCTTGATACAGATAGTCGCCGTTAATAGAATCAGTAATATCTTCAGGGTCAACTAGCATATAGCGAGTTACTTCTTCAACAGTACCAAAACTTTCAAGAATAGTGTTTGGATCTTCTACCCAATACACTTCGTCGTCACTACATAATACGCGATAAATAAAATCAATCATTAGCTTTACCAAATAGCTTTTTTACTTCTGCAGCAGCTTCTTGAATATCTTCTACTGCATCTTCTGCAAAATCAGCAGCTTTTGCTTGCAAATCTTCTGCAAGGTCACGAGCGCTCATAGCGAGCGGTTCATAGCCGTTGTCAATAGCATTTTCAACAGCTTCTTTAACGCGGTTAAATAGATTAGTCATGGTGGTAGTCCTCACAAGTTACACCATTACGAGTGATAATAACTCGTGTATGGTCTCCAAATAGTTCTCTCATTGCCTGCTCATCAATAGAATTGATTACTGATAGAAGTGCTTGTGTTTCTTCTACGAATCCAGCAGGGGTAGTTTCAATCATATAGCGTAGACGAATTAGCTCTTCTACGCTAAAGTATTCTGGCGGATAGGTAACATAGTAATCATCAGAATACCTATAGCTACCATGTTTAATAGCTGCATTCTTCTCAGCTACAGCTTGTTTAGACCAAGCTACTGGGTCCGCTTCGTATGCTTGCATAATTTCAATACGATCTTTTACAGACTCTACTGTAAACTCTTCTGCAACGAATAGGTTCTTAGAATCTTCATCGTAAGTATTATCTTCATCTTCGCTATCTAGTAGCGGATGAAAAAAGGCATAGGCTTCATGTACGCTAAATTCACAGCTTTCTCCGTCATTAAAATAAGGAGTATACTGCGTCCAGCTAATAGCTTCAATAATATGTCCATAACGCTCAAAGTACTCAGCAGTACTTTTATGAACAATTTCTTTAGCATATACTTTAGCTTGCGCTTGTAGAGCCTCAATCTGTATTTGAATTTGTTTATATTGATCTAATAGTTCTAGTTTCATGTTAATCTGCCTCTAAATTGTATGATTCTACCCAAGCGCGTTGCCCACGTCCTAACATCCAAGGTTCTGGCTCTAACTTACCGAGCCAATCCTGAATAGTGGGGAT
>JACCEC010210658.1_pt1 | contig 11467 bp, 11 predicted proteins | sample 7450121 | NCBI WGS metagenome assembly JACCEC01 (sample SAMN15323455, study PRJNA562643) | freshwater metagenome | isolation source: river surface water | place: USA:Blue River Watershed | collected 2017-08-18 | reverse complement strand
GGTTGATAGAACAAGCCGGTGGCATGGCGACCAACGGTGTGGAGCGCATCATGGACATACAACCTACACAACTGCATCAACGCGTCAGTGTTTTCCTTGGTTCGCGCAATGAGGTTGAGCGTGTCACAGCGATGCACACAAGCAAAACGTCATGACCCGTTCGTCTAGTCATCGCCCAGACAATCAAAAAGCAGTGGAATATTTTGAGTCTTAAAATCAATTTCAGTTAACCACAGAAAGTAGTTATGGCCACCCAACCCAGTGAACTTATCAATGCCATGGTGTTGAGAGAGATGCAAGATGGTGTCATACGTGACGGCTTATGGGCGCAAGCATTGGTCGAGGCTAACCACGATAAAAACAAAGCCAAGTCAATTTACATACGTTTGCGCGCAGAGAGCATGCAAAATGACACCAAAATGCTTTTGGTCAGACAAATTCAGCAGGCCATGAAGTCCGATGAAGTCAAACGCAAAGATTTCATTTCTGCTGTCGATATTAAAAAACCCCGTTAATCAACGACCTAGATTTTTCAATCTGCCGGGTTCAACAATCTCTATCCAATACCCGTCAGGATCTTTGATGAACGCTACATCTTTCATCTTGCCTTGATCCGGCCGTTTCACATAAACCACTTGGTTTTCGTCAAACCATTTGACGGCAGCATCCAAGTCAGGCACCGAGAAACAAATATGACCGAAACCTTGAGGTTGGGCGTTTCCATCATGGTATTTGAACTCAGCATCAGTTTCAGTTCCCCAGTTATGGGTCAACTCTAATATGCCTGCTTGCGAAAATGTCCAGGCCGTTCTTTCGCCGATATCTTGCGGCGCATGGCTGGCAGATTCAGCCACAGCCAGGAAATACAGACTGAATTTCATTTCAGGAAAGTCAAGCTTTCGCAACAAGCGCATACCCATGACACGGGAATAAAAATCCAGCGAAACAGCCGGGTCTTTCACGCGCAACATGGAATGGTTAAGTACGAAACCTTTGGACGAAGCGTCAGGATGCTCGCAAACGCCTGTTTGCAATTCTGTATTGAAACTCATAGGGAATTAAAAAAATCAGGACTTAACTGCAGCCAACATTTTTGAATGAGGTCTGCCAGTGGAGGGATCGAAATGAGGGTTGAGGGAGAGAGGCAAGGCATCCGACGTATGCAGCGGTTCAACTGTAGATTGGTGTTTTTTTTCAAGCGTAATCAGACATCTGCGCAAATAACGCAAACTGGTGATTCGCAAGAAAGAGGCGAAGTTGGGAACTTCGCCTCGGTGCTGCAATATTTCATCGTGCAATTGGCAAATAAGTGCATTGGTGGTACAGCCTTCATCTTCAGCCATTTCAGCCAATACATCCCACACCATGTTTTCAAGCCGGATGCTGGTGAGCATGCCGCGAATGCGCACCGAGCGGGTACGTTGTTCGTACTGTATCGGGTCTGCTTTCACGAAATACTCACACATTTGCGCTCTCCTTAAAGATTTTTTCAGTTTATCAAATGGCCCGTTCGGTCATTTGCTTGGCGATGTAGTCAGCTTGGCGAATAGCCAAAGTGACAATCGTCAAAGTGGGGTTTTCAGCACCACCGGTGGTGAACTGGCTACCGTCACTGATAAACAAATTGGCGATGTCATGGGTTTGACCCCATTTGTTGGCCACACCATCGCGCGCATTGGCACTCAACCTACATGTACCTAAGTTGTGAGTGGAAGGGTATGGTGGTGTGCGGTAAGTTTTGATCGCACCAGCCGCTTGGTAAATGCGTTCACCTTGCGTGAATGCATGGTTGCGCATGACGATGTCATTTTCATGGTCATCAAAATGCACGTTGGCCACCGGACTGCCCCACTTGTCTTTGACATTTTGGTTCAAGGTGATGCGATTGGTTTCGCGCGGCATGTCTTCACCCACCAGCCACATACCAGCCAAATTAGTGTAGTGGTCCATCCACCAAGCGTAGTCAGCGCCCCATGCACCCGGGTCAAGAAACGCTGGCATGAATGCCAGGCCCAATGACAGTGTTTCCATTTCATAACCACCCACAAAACCACGACGTGGGTTGAATGCAGATTCATCACGAATAATGCCGGCCATGGTGGTACCACGGTACATGTGCACCGGGTTTTTGAAAGCGGCGTAAACAGAACCTGTCATGTGGCGCATGTAATTGCGTCCGACTTGGCCAGAAGAATTGGCCAGACCGTCAGGGAACATGGTGGAACTTGACAGCAACAACAAGCGAGGTGTTTCGATGGAGTTACCTGCGACACAAACCACACGCGCTTTTTGACGCTGCTCCTTGCCGTCCTTGTCGAAATACACCACGCCCGAGACAAGCCCTTTGCTGTTGTGCTCAATGCGAGTGACATGCGCTTCTGGACGCAAGTCTAAGTTGCCTGTTGCTTCTGCTTTTGGAATTTCGGTGTAAAGCGTAGACCATTTGGCACCGCTCTTGCAACCCTGAAAACAAAAGCCCAGTTGCATGCAACGTCCACGTCCATCACGCGGCTGGCTGTTGATAGCCATGTTGCCAGTGTGCACATCCTTGTAGCCGAGTTTTTTGGCGCCTGCATACAAGACCTTGAAATTGTTATTTCCTGGCAGACCGGGAATGCCGTTGGTGCGTGTCACACCCATTTTGTTTTCTGCTTTGGCGTAATAGGGTTCGAGCTCTGACAAAGTAACAGGCCAATCGAGCAAGTTAGCGCCTTTGATGTCGCCATACACAGTTTTTGCACGGAACTCATGCTCTTGAAAACGCAAAGAGGCACCTGCCCAGTGTGTGGTCGAGCCACCGACTGTTTTACAAATCCATGCGGGCAAGCCTGAAAAATCTTTGGCAACTCGCCAAGTGCCTGATGTTGTTCGCGGGTCAAGCCAAGCCAACTGACCGAATGATTTCCATTCGTCATTAACGAACGATTGTGGTGATTGGCGGGCACCTGCTTCAAGCACCACCACCTTGATACCTTTTTGACAAAGCTCGTTAGCCAAAGTACCACCGCCAGCGCCTGAACCGATGATGACTACAACTGAGTCATCGTTAAATGCAATAGAAGCCATGATGAATATCTCCTGTGTATCTGTTGGTGTAATGGTTTAGCCCATGTAAGGGGCGGGACTTGCATCTTTGCTTGGCGCAGGTAACCATTTCAAATCTTGGAAACCACGTGTGATGTATCCGCCCTTTTCCCAAGCAGACCCGGGGTAACCGAAAGCTGCGAATGCCATGTCGTTGTTATAGAGAGAGGTCACGCATTGACCGCGCACAGTGGCGAAAAAAGTTGAACCCTCTAAGCCTTTGACAATGGCTAATCGCTTGTCTTCTTTGGCTTTGGCAAAGTTGCCGCCGGCCAGACTGTTGAGGTTGGCAATGCCTTCCTTGAGCATTTTGGCGGCATCGGCGCTGCCGGAAGCTGAACCGTCTAAATCCTTGGCCAAAATGGCATAAACCGCATCAGGCAATTTCTTGTGTGGGTAGAGAACACGACCCATGGCCATCAAAGTTTCACCCTCAGCCTGGCTGAGTGTTTTCAACTCCACGGCCCAAACGGTGGATGGTGCGAGTCCTGCAAGCACCGAACCGGCCGTTAAGGTGCCCATCAAAATACCAGAACCCTTTAAGAATTCACGGCGTGCAAGTGGCAGGTTTTGCTTGGGCACAACGCCACTTTCTTCACAATCGCTGAACTCTGAAGCAATATTTGCTATGGGAATGGTTCGCATGTTTTGTCTCCTGTTGATTTGTGAATAACCAAATTCAGTATTTCACTAAGAGATGCAATCAAGGTGGTATCACGCTAAACACAAGGAAAACCCTGAGTGATTTGCAAAACAAATGACTACTTGCTGGGGATTTACCCTTGCACGTCTAGCAAAGCCTTAGGAATGAAGCGAAAATAACGGCAGCTAATTGAGAAATTTGGGCAGTTGCTTTTCCACCTTAGGAGCCTTCATGGATTTCAGCCTGTCAAATTTGATCAGCCTTAAACCCCTAACCAAACTTAACCACTTGTCTGGTCTGGTTTTATCTGCTTTGTCTAAAGGCAATCCAACAGCTAAGCAACATCAACTCACTGACTCGCGCGATGTTTCATCCGAGGCCAGTTGCTTTAAATCTATCCTCTCGGTCATTGAGGCGCAAATCATTCCCAGCCTGATTGATGCACACCCATCTAAAGCATTACTTCAAAAGTTTGTGACTGCGCAGTCAAGAGAATTTTCAACAGAAGAAATTGAAAATTTTTGCTTGGCATGTCTTGGCAATGATGCAGAAAAGCCGCTTGAATTCGTGACTGTATTTTTAGATCAAGGCATATGCATTGAAAGTATCTTCATGGATTTGATCACGCCTGCTGCACGCTGGCTCGGCGTTCAATGGGAAGAAGACAAAATGGATTTCACGGCTGTAACGGAAGGCTTGATGCGTATGCACCAAGTCACCAGAAATCTAGGCTACAGAAATCAAGAATCCCCTCAAGAAGCGGGCGAGGTCAAAAGAATTTTGTTGGCTTGTGCGCCAGGCTCTATGCATATTCTTGGCTTGAGTATTGTGAGTGAGTTGTTTCGAAGCGATGGCTGGCATGTGGTCATGGAATTGGCATCTACTGAAAAAGATTTGATGCAAACATTGCGCAGAGAATGGTTTGATGTGATTGGTTTGTCCGTTGCACTCGTTGAGCAGTTACCTCAATTGCCTGCTCTGGTTAAAACTTTGAAAAAAGAAGCGCTCAATCCAAACACCCAACTTATTTTGGGTGGTCGTGCTGTTTTATTGGATGATGATTTACTGAGCAAAACAGGCGCAGACGGCATGTCCGCTTATGCGCCTGAGGCAATTACACTTGCAAACCAGTTAATTATTCGTAAAAATTAATATTTTGTATTTAACAATTCAACTGGGGTAACTACAAATTTGCAACAACTGCTAAGGTTAAACTTAACCTATGGCCACACCACCTACTCCGATCATCAGAAGCACCAAGCCTTTTTCGGTTGAAATCCCCCAAGGCTCTAACAGTGCAAAATCGCGTCGCAGCGATATCGTGGCCAACGATGATCTCGACATCACCCATAAGAAACCCAGTTTTCATGACAGCACGCTTGAAATTGCGTCAGGCGTTCATAACGAGCAAATAGATACTTTGCAGCAACCATCGTTTTTAAGTGACGATGAAAATGCCGATGCGCGTCTGCATAAAGAAGCCAAAGATGCTTTTGCAACAAGAGATGCCGCATTTGATACTGGCAAAGACAATGACAATTTACAGCAACTGCATGAGGACCCCGATCACGGCAACCATGCGCAGCTACCCGCGAGCGATAAATTAGCCAATGCCAAGGGACCCATAGTCAAAACCGATGCTTTTGCAGATCGTTTTGCCAACGAGGAAAGTGGTCAAGCAGACGCAAACAATGTGGCTGTCGAAGCGGGTGTCAACGCAAATGAAAATTTACAAGCTGTAGACACAGACAACTTGAAAGACAATTTACAAGCGGTTGGCAATGACCACTTGAAAGATAACTTGCAAGGCTTGGATACTGGCAATCTCAAAAATAATCTCCAGCCAATCTCTGAAGAAAACACAGACAAAAATATTCAAACCATAGAGCAAGATACAGATCACGACAATCTACAAGCCGTTGCAACTGACCCGGTCAAAGACAACCGGCAAGCAGCAGAAGACTCGTCTCTTGAAGACAATACCCAAGATGTCTTCAAAGAAAACGAACAAGATAATTTAGCGGCTATAGACAACGAGACGTTAAAAGATATCACTGCAGGGCAAGCCAAAGAAGCTTTGAACGATCATCTAGAAGAAGTCACGAACTCTGCCTTAGACAAAAACCAAGCCTCTGTGCCTGTTGACAATGCGCAAGACAATTTGCAAGGCTTACCCAAAGAAAATATTTCTGACAATCAGGCCGATATTGGTCAAGAGTCATTGCAAGACAACAATCAGCCTTTAGAGAATGAAGCCCTGACCGACAACCATCAAAACATGGATGCGCCAGTCACTCCACACAATCAGCAGTCTTTAGAAGATGAAGCCCTAGAAAACAGAAATGCTTCGACGGATAAAGAGTACTTGCAAGACCATATCGAAGCTTTACCTGACACGAGCACTACCCTAAAAGACGGTCCTAAACCTGTAGCCAGAATTGCCAGTTCTTCCTCAAGTTCTCAAGCTACTGATCTGACAAAGAACAAACCAACAAAAGCCGCAGAAGAAGCTGCCAAGCGCAAAGCCAATCAAGCGCAGTCAGCTGCTGCGGCTGCAGCCGCGGCTCGCTTGGAACAGGCCAAAAAACAAGGTGAATTTCACGGACGCGTGGAAGCACTCAAGAAGACAGTCTCGGGCATCAACCACATATTGGACGAATTAGAGGAGAAAAAACCTCCTCACAAAACTTGAGTCCGGCTTAACCGGATAAATCCTCATCCTGCTTTGGTGGGTCAATGTGGACTGCCAGCACTTTATCTATTCGCCGTCCATCCATATCTACAACTTCAAAGCGCCATCCTAAAGATTGAATGACTTCACCTTCTTTGGGTAAGTTACCAACCAAGTACATGATCAATCCCGCCAAGGTGTTGTAAATGCCTTTGTCCTCCAATGGCAATTCATCTATTTCCAACCTAGATTTCAATTCTTGTACCGGCATTAAACCATCAAGTAACCAACTGCCATCCTCGCGCTGTATGGCCCATACATCTTGAGGAGAAGTGGTTTGCACCAATTCGCCGGTGATGGCCTCCAGTAGATCGCGCGGCGTGACCAAACCTTGAACAACGCCGTACTCATCCACGATGAGCACCATGCGTGTGCTTTGCAACACCAGTTTTTCACTGTCGATGGAATGCGGGCTGCGAAACTGATCCAACAAGTCCAGACCCGTTAATGTTTCAGGGACGAATACCGCCGGCTCGGCCCAAGTATCTAAAGAATCTTGACTGTCATAGTGATGAAGCATGCTGGCCATACTCACCATGCCGATGACTTCATCCAATCCGTTTCTACAAAGCGGATACCAGGAATGCGCAGCGTTTTCTTTGACGTGATGGAGCGCTTGCTGGATTGTCCATTCACTTTGCATCCACACAATATCGGTTCTAGGCACCATGAGTGAGGCCAAATTACGCTCATCCAGATGAAAGACATTTTTCACCATTTGATGTTCATGTTGCTCAATCAAACCCGCGTCAACACCTTCCACCAAACTGGCAGTGATTTCTTCTTCTGTGACTTGCCTGACTTTTTCTAAATCAATCCGCAAAAGGCGAAGTACTGTGGCTGTACTGAATGACAAGGCTTTGACTAAGGGTCTTGCCATCCAAGACAATGACAGCATCAATGGTGCTGTCAACCGGGCTGCTGTCTCAGGGTAAATTTGTCCGATACGTTTGGGAACCAACTCTCCAAACAAAATAGTGTTGAGCGTGATCAAAGTCACAACCAGTGTGGTGGCCAATACAGCGGCCAATACTTGAGTGGCGCCGACATTCACAAACCATTTGGCAACGCTCTCGCTGAAAGCGGCTTCACCAATGATGCCGTTCAACACACCCAGCGTGGTGATGCCGATTTGTATCGTGGATAAAAACTCTGTTGGACGAAGTTGTAACTCCAGAGCAGCTTTTGCACCCGTGAGTTTTTCTTCAACTTGCGCCATCAGTACAGCTTTACGGCTGGATGCCAATGCCATCTCCGACATGGCAAAAACACCATTCAGCAATGTCAATAAAAAAATCAGCAATATATCCATAAAGAGGTGATTCGGGTCCGAAAGTTATCAATCGTTAATGAACGACAATCATGCCATGGCAATGTACTTGATTGGCGATGTTCAGGGATGCGACTCCGCGTTGCAGCGTTTAATAGACAAGATTCAATTCTCGCCTAGTCGGGATACCTTGTACTTACTTGGCGACCTGGTCAACCGCGGCCCTGCCAACTTGGCTGTTTTGCGCCGCCTTAAGAACCTAGGGCACAGCGCCAGGTGCTTATTGGGTAACCATGATTTGCATCTGCTTGCTCTGCATTTAGGCCTTTCCAATCTCAAACCCGCCGATACCTTGAGTGATGTTTTACAGGCGCCGGATCGAACAGAATTGATGGAATGGCTGCGTTTTCAATCCATGGCAACCTATGAAGCCAATGTTTTGATGGTGCATGCAGGCGTGCTGCCGCAATGGTCGTTGACGAAAACTTTATCGTTGGCCGCTGAAGTTGAATCTGAATTGCAATCGCCGAATTGGGCAGATTTCATGGCGCATTTGTATGGCAATATGCCCAACCGGTGGGCCGAAGATTTACAAGGCTATGACCGATTGCGCGTGATTGTGAATGGCTTGACGCGTTTGCGTTTTTGCACGCCAGAAGGTGAAATGGAGTTTGCACACCACAGAGATGCGGCATTCGCTCCTGCGGGTTTCCTGCCCTGGTTTGATGTTGAACACCGGCAATCGAAAAACAGCACCATTGCTTTTGGTCATTGGTCTTCTTTAAAACCGCTTGGACGCAATGATGTTTTAGAGTTAGATACGGGCTGTGTCTGGGGCGGATGCTTAAGTGCCATCAAGCTTGATCAGGTTCACGGTCTCAGTGAACGTATACAAGTCGAGTGCGAGGCTGCGGCTCCGATCACTTAACTGGGTTCGGTGGTCTTGAACAAAGCAGCGACGTTGCGCTTAGGCTTGATATTTGGAGAAATACTGCGTCCGCTGGACAACACCTGCTCAGGGCTGGCTGAGGTGTTCACTGGTTCAGCACTGGCCTCATAAGGCATGTCAAAAAACGGATCATGCACTTTGGGTGGGGGCACAAAACGACTGCGTGAAGCAGGTTTCTCATGGCCACTGTCTTCTTCATCCCAATGGCGGCGTCCGGTGTTGATGCGACCTGCGGGGCGATCGTCTTCAAAATCAAAACCCAGTAACTCGATTTTTTGTTTGGTGAGTTTTTCTATGTCCCCGACCAGCCGCGTGTCGGTAGGCGAAGCAAAACTGACGGCCAGCCCTTCAGCACCGGCACGTCCGGTACGACCGATGCGGTGAATGTAGTCTTCAGCGTTGTAGGGAATGTCAAAGTTAAACACAGCAGGCACGTCTTTGATGTCCAAGCCGCGAGCCGCCACATCGGTACACACCAGCAAATCCACCTCGCCTTTTTTGAAAGCTTCCAGCGCTTTCAAACGTTCGTCCTGGCTTTTATCGCCATGCAAAGCAGTGGTTTTCAAACCGTCTCGTTCGAGTGAACGTGCGAGTCTGGCGCAACCGAGTTTGCTGTTGACAAAGACAAAGGCTTGCGAGATGCCTCGTTGTTTGACGATTTGCTTCAGAGCACGTCGCTTGTCATCATCGGAGAGGTTGTAAAACAACTGAGTGACAGTGGATGCGGTTTGGTTAGGCCGTGCCACTTCGATGGTGACCGGGTTTTGCAAATAGCTGGACGCCAACCGCTTGATCTCGGGCGAGAACGTGGCCGAGAACAACAAAGTGGTTCGCTGTTTGGGCAAGTAGCTCAGTATGCGTTGCAGATCCGGCAAAAATCCGATGTCCAGCATGCGATCGGCTTCGTCGAGCACCACGTACTCGACTTGATTGAGCACAGCGGTTTTGGCCTCGATGTGGTCCAGCAAGCGCCCAGGTGTCGCCACCAACACTTCGACGCCTTTTTTCAGTTCCAAAGTTTGCGGCTTCATATCCATGCCGCCAAACACAACCGCACTTCTCAGTTGCGTGTATTTGGCATACATCTTGATTTGTTGTGCGACTTGATCCGCGAGTTCACGCGTAGGCAACAACACCAGCGCACGCACCGGATGACGGGCGGGAGATGTAGAAGTGTTTTCATGCTTGAGCATGCGTTGCAAGAGCGGCAAGGAAAACGCCGCAGTTTTTCCGGTGCCGGTCTGGGCCGCGCCCATCACGTCCTGACCGGATAACACCACCGGAATGGCCTGCGCCTGTATCGGCGTCATAGATTCGTATCCCATTTCGGCGACAGCTTTCGCCAGATTGGGTGCCAACTGCAGTTGCGAGAATGAATTCATAGTTGGTGGCTATTGTCGCACTATGGGCGAGCAAGCCTGAAAAACCTCAAAACCGAGTTTTTAGGCTTTGGGCAGGGTGACGCCGACCTGGCCCTGGTACTTGCCGCCTCGGTCTTTGTAGCTGGTTTCGCAGACTTCGTCGCTTTCAAAAAACAACACCTGCGCACAACCTTCACCAGCGTAAATTTTGGCAGGTAGCGGCGTGGTGTTGGAAAACTCCAGAGTCACATAACCTTCCCATTCGGGCTCAAACGGCGTGACGTTAACGATGATGCCGCAGCGCGCGTAAGTGCTTTTGCCCAGACAAATGGTCAGCACATTGCGCGGAATGCGGAAATATTCCATGGTGCGCGCTAACGCAAAACTGTTGGGCGGGATGATGCACACATCGGAATGCATATCGACAAAACTTTTTTCGTCAAAGTTTTTCGGGTCAACCACGGTGCTGTAAATATTGGTGAACACCTTGAACTCTGGCGCGCAACGGATGTCGTAGCCGTAACTGCTGGTGCCATAGCTGACGATTTTTTCACCGGCTGCATTCACCCGGATCTGACCGGGTTCAAACGGCTCGATCATGCCGTGCTGCTCGGCCATACGGCGTATCCATTTGTCGCTTTTGATACTCATGAGAATGCCTTTTGCTTCGATGCCTGATTGTAGTTTGGCAGTCAGCGCCAGCTTAAGGCAGCTTTCCCAATACGCCTTTGACCAGAAAGTTCATTTTCATTATTTGCTCGTCACTCATGGTTTGACCTTGAGCCAGCACCACACCATCCTGGTTATCAAAAACAGGACCCGTAAAAGGCTGCAAGCTGCCCTTGGCCAATGCTCTTTGCAAACGGGCTAATTCAGTTTGAACCCGTTTAGGCAAGCGCGGGCCAAAGCCTTCAACCTTGATCATGCCTTCGCGCACCCCGCCCCAGGTTTGCGTGCTTTGCCAAGTGCCGTTGATCACGGCGGCTGTGCGCTGACTGTAATAGTCGCCCCAGTTGTGCGTGATGGCCAGCAATTGCGCTTGCGGCGCCACATGACGCATGTCCGAGTGGTAGGCGATAGCCATTTTTCCGCGCTCTTGTGCAGCCACCATCACCGCGTCTGAGGCGGTATGAAAAGCCAGCACATCCGCTTTTTGATTCATCAAGGTCATGGCGGCTTCGCGCTCGCGGGCCGGATCAAACCAAGTGTCGAGCCAAATCAACTTCACGGTGGCATTGGGGTTGACCGATTGCATGCCTAAGGTGAATGCGTTGATCCCTTGAATAACCTCCGGGATGGGAAATGCGGCCACATAACCCGCGACGCCGGTTTTGCTGACACGTCCGGCGGCGATGCCGGCGAGAAACCGGCCTTCGTAATAACGCGCGTTGGCCGTGGCCACGTTGGCCGCGGTTTTATAACCGGTGAT
>JACCEC012831316.1_pt1 | contig 11469 bp, 13 predicted proteins | sample 7450121 | NCBI WGS metagenome assembly JACCEC01 (sample SAMN15323455, study PRJNA562643) | freshwater metagenome | isolation source: river surface water | place: USA:Blue River Watershed | collected 2017-08-18 | reverse complement strand
CATTCCTTTCTTCCTCCATCGACACGGCGCCTTCACTGGCGCTTACTTATATATTTTTTTATAAGCCATTCATAAGTCTAGACTTTTCGTCAATTTTTACCATTAATTGAATGTTTCATTAATGAAAATTCAATCATTTCTCTGATACTTTAGTAAGCATTTTATCTAAAATGCGTGTAGAGAAATAACTCTATAATAACAAGTATTTGTTATCTATATTAATGGTATTGACCGAAAGAATAGGCTTATAAAAAAATATATAAGTAAGCGCCAGTGAAGGCGCCGTGTCGATGGAGGAAGAAAGGAATGTTAACGAGAGTATGTTCAGCGTCCGCACTCGACCGCGCGATCGTCTCGAATGTTTCTAAGGCACTCGTAATATTTTGACATTTTCATTTTGTCTGCGCCCCGATATCTCCTCATTTTGAAAGATTTAGACTCATATATACTCCCTATATATGCGACATGGCCGCCGCATCATCCGCCGACAACAAGGCATGTCTCGCAGCATATTCACAAAAAAATCGCGAGAATGTAATGCGACATCTTGAAAAGATCCTCGAAATCGCCCAGCAGGAGGCGTCCGCAGCCGCCACATTTGAAGATTTCGGGCCTCAAGATGCCCCGAGTAGCCTCGCGCAAGGAAAGGAGGCCGCCGGCAAGCCGCCGAAGGCGGCGCGCAGCAAGGGGGCGCAGCCCCCGCGCGGAGTGCCCAGCGAAGACTCATCATCCATTGATGGTACAAATCTATCGACGGAACTTCAATGCAGACTCAATATTGCGAATGAAGAAATCTCTTTATTGCGGGCGCATACACAGACACTTCTTGATGAAAATAAGAAACTTTCTGCGACTGTCGCGAATGTTGAGAGAGAAAGAGGATTAATGTCAGCGTCACATCGTAGCGAAATCGAGATGATACGCCGTCTTTACGAAGAGAAGACGGGACTTCTTACGCAGACAATTGATGAATTACGAGAATCTCTGTCGCAACAATCGGTCGATCGCAGACTTACTGATATGAAATCTCTGTGTGATACACTCGTCATCTCATTACAATCGGAATTGAACGCGAAGAAGTCTGAGTTACTCGAGATGAGAACAAGATTTGACACAATGGAAAGATCAATGTCGTCGAATCGCAACGAGTATGCAACGGTTGTCGATGCTCTGAAGCGTGTTGAGGATAGCGTTTCACCGTTAGTAAAACACTTTCGAGGGACTGCGGAAGAGAAAGGGAGCAGCGGTGAAGAGGCGATTCGTAATTTTATCTCTGATGAAGCGCGGTACCAAGACGGCAGAATCATTGATACGAGCGGACAAGGCTACGCTGGCGATGCGTTATTCCTCTGGAAAAGTTTGAGATGTCTTATTGAAATCAAGAATAAGTTGACGATCACCGCCGACGACATTAAGAAATTTGAGCGAGATATCGAGACTTGTTCGACTCACGGACGCATCAACTGCGCTCTTTTCATCAGCATGCAGACGAGCAAACTGCCCGACAAGACCCGTCAACCCATTCAAGTTTATATTGTTGGGAATGTTCCGACGATTTACGTCTATGCTCCGTACCCTTACGCGACGCTGCATTATGCTTTTGCGTTCCTCGAACATATGATCTCAGTGTCAGCTACGCAAAATGAGAAGGAAATTCTTCTCTTGAATAACTTTCGTGCGCGTGAGAAGGATGTTGACGACGTGCTGAAGCTGTGCGACATGAGCTCCAAACGGTTGCGACTTGTGGAGACGAGCCTCTCTGCGATCGCAAATACGATGAACAACGCACGCGAATTCATTGTCGGTGATAAGAAGAAACTACTTTTGACGAACGCGAATGACACACAACAACCGGTGTATGCCTCGACGCCGATGCACGCGGGTGCGCACGCGTACTCGCTCGACGATGCGGATGATATGCTCACTTCGAAATTCAAAAATGAGAATCCTCCGAAGACAATCATCGCGCAAAAAGAGAGAAAAACATCTGACGGTCACCTCGAAAAATCAAATGACGAGGAAAAAATAATCGATCTTGCTGCGCTCATCGCAGAGGAAGACGCGAATACATCTCTGAGTGACGCCGCATCAGCGGTTGCTGAGACAAAAAAAGATGCGGATTGTACCTCCCTTTCGCATGACGAACTCGAGATTTTTACGAGAAGCGAGCATGTGCAGCCGAGCGACTCTGAGATGTTCTTCAATAAGTTATATTTGTACTACTTCTCTCTTCTGAAAAATAAGATTGAAGTCGATGAGGCGACGTTCCGACGGCTGCGCGTTGACGAAGTTGTGCTGAAGAAGATCGGATTTTCATCGTTCAACGCGTTCGTGTTTGCGGTCACGCAGAGATATTTCCGAGAACTATTTACTGATGCGGCCGTGTCGACGATACTCGCATCGTGTGTGGAGAGCGGTTTTACTCCGAAGCGCGATGTTTATTCGGCCGCGTTCGGCGCGAAGGCGCTGACGATTGTGGCACGTCTCATTAAGAATCGCGGCCGCCAAGTAGTTCACGCTCTCGATGCGTATCTTTTTACCCTGCCGCAGTATAAGTCGACGATTGTGGACGCCGGAATTCGGTTGACGGAGGTGGGATGTAGGAAAAAATAGAGTTGTATGGATGAGATTTTTGCGTTGAGTTAACTTTTTTTGACTTTCATATGACAAGATTTGGTACGTTTTTTTGTGTTTACACTGACCTTGCCCTATTGGACTTTTATAACTTTTTATAATCTGAAAAAAGTGCTTTTTGAGATTTTTGAGAATCCCATTTGGGCTATTGGGCCTATTCCTTGGAGGATGGTAGTTTTGGTATGATTTTCTAAGTATTTAGGTTTGTGTGGACGAGAAGTGGGGTTTGTCAAATTGCTGTTTTGATTTTCCTGTTTTTGCTGACGAGACTGATGCTTGTGTGCTGATCACGCTACTTCTCTGTTAATACGAGGATTTTTGTACAGATACGAATGAACGGATGGGAAAAAATAATTCTGAGGTGTATGTGATTCTGTGTGTTTTGAGCTGATTATGTGAGAATTTCGCGGATGTGTTTTACTGACTAATTCCCTGAAAAAACGCGATTCGCAAGCGCCGCAGGCCGAAGAGCGCGCAGCGCTCTGAGTGTCGCCCGAAGGGCGTGCGTCGAGGCCGAAGGCCTCTCTGTGCTTTACTCCTCAGAAAATCCGAGGAAAAAAATGTGTGTTAAAGTGTTTGGTTGTTAACCGGTTGTGTTTGTCGAGAGATTTTTGGTGATGTTAAAGAGAAGTGTATTGTCTCGCTGAGAATTTTTGTGTTGAGTTGTCGGCGGTATAGAGATTCTTGTGTTATCGCTGAGAATTTTTGCGTTGAGTTGTCGACGAGAAAGAGATACGTCTCGTGTCGGGCTGACTTTTTTACGTTGACGAGTGTAAGTTCTGGTCTGTTTTTTTGTGTTTACATTTCTGTGTGCGTTTGGACTTTGGGCCTTTCTGGAATTCTGAAAATTTGCTTTTTTGAGATTTTTGAGAATCCCATTTGGGCCATTTGGCATGTTCCTTGGAGGACGGTAGTTTTGGTATGATTTTCTGAGTATTTAGAGTTTTTGGAGGCTGAAGTGGGGTTGGTCGATTTTTGTTTTCTTTCGTTTTGTTTTTGCTATGATTTGCTGTTTCTCTATTGATACGAGAATTTTTGTACGGATACGAATGAACGGATGGGAAAAAATAATTCTGAGGTGTATGGGATTCTTTGTGTTTTTCTTGAATTTAGTTGAGATTTCGCGTATGGGTTTTTTGAGGTTTTGAGCTTATAGAACGCGATTCGCAAGCGCCGCAGGCATACATTCGCGTAGCGAATGCGGAGAGGCCTTCGGCCTCTCTGTGCTTTTGCTCCTGATTGTTCCTAGGATTTTCCGAGGAAAAAAGAGTGGGTTTAAAGGGTTTGGTTTCTGTTTGTTGAGATTGTGTATCGCAATATTTACCATGAAGCGGTGCCGAGACGTGATGTGTTGAGTTTTCTTTGTTGATGTTTTTTTTGGCGATTAGTATAGGAAATGAGCGCAGAAAATCTTCCGTTGCCGAGGCCGCCTCGCAATGATCACCCCAACACAATACCATATATCGATGAAGATGGCGAGTATAAGTATTATGAAATGAAAGATGGAGAGCTCATTATTGGTGCAACAGGAGATGCGCCGATGTTGGGAAGCCTAACTGCAGGCACAAATGTCACAATTACAAACGGTCCAGGCACGATTACAATTAACGCGGCTGCTGGTTCTTCCACATCAATCACAGGCACAGCTAATCAAGTATTGGCGAATGGTACATCCGGTACACCTCAGACAGGTCCTGTGACCTTGTCATTGCCGCAAAGCATCGATACTGCAGCACTGCCGCAATTCAACTCACTCGGTCTCGGTGCCGCTGCGAGCGCTACGCGGGGACAAATAGCCCTTGCCGGAAGCACATCTGGCGTTGTCACACTCGCGGCCGGCGCAACGCCGAGTACTTACACATTTACATTACCGTCTTCGGCAGGTGCAAATGGGCAATATCTTGCGACAAATGGCAGCGGCACTACGGCATGGACTACACCGGGCTTTCAAGTTTATGTTGACTCGAAGCCTGTTACAACTACCGGAGGAGCGTCGGCCGGTGCTGCATGGCAGACAAGAACGCTGAACACGGCTTCTTCTGGTAATTTGGATGGCACATCGACGACGCTGGCGGCGAATGTCATTACATTTGTGGTCGCTGGCACATACACTATCCGAGCGAGTGCGCCTGGCTACAGAGTTGCAAACACACAAATTCGAATTTGGAGCGTTACCGCAGGCACGAGTCTTGTCGTCGGTACATCTGAATATACAGGTGCCGCATTGGCGCCGGGTGTAACCGTGAGGAGTATCGTTGAATACGGCGGCGCAATAGCGGCCGGAACACAAATAAGAATCGAGCAATATACGCAAGCTGTGAACGCGGATGGCCTTGGTGTTGCGGCAAACAACGGTACTAGTGAAATTTATACGGTCGTACAGATATCAAAACTACTGTAATTCAAAAAATACATTCCGTGCGGGTTGTAATTCCGTATTCTTTTTTGCATCTAATAAAACCATTCAAGTTACAGTAATTCTCGCAGAGCGCGCCGTATACTTACGAAGGCTACGCATCTCTACTATGTTGATGATTACAAAAATAACGTTATTCAAAGAAAGCCGGAACACATTCGCGCGAGTAGGCTGCGGATTTTCTGTGCATATCGAATGCCGGCCTTATGAAGGCGACGCTGACGACGAGCTTCGATCACAAACGGGTCCATACTCGCAAGGGCTTTGTAGAGATAGGGCGCGCAAAGAGAATAATCTTTGCCGTTTACAAGAATAGTATACCTGTAACCGATGTGCGTATAACCTTCGTAAACAATTGTGCCTTTACGAGACACAATACACGGATGAGCCGAACTGATAAGTGATCTGGCGTATTGTCTTCCGAATATTGTTCTTTTATCGGCCAGATTAAAGCAATATCCGCTTGTGCTTATGCCGTGAATGAAAAAGATATCCGACCCCCAGCATATTCTGCCGTCCCCTTGATACAAACAAGCCTTTTCGTCTTCGTATGCCACACGAAAAAAATACTTTCGGATGCTCCGCATGACGCTACTTTAGTATCTGCAGTTACGTCTAACAAGTGGACATTTTGAAAAATGACAAGAAGGCATTTTGAAAAAATGAAGGAACCATTTTTTAGAAGTACTGGCGCGGTATCAATCGATGACTAGGTGTGTATTCTGAGTCCTTTTTGAGACAGTCAATAAGCCTTTCGATGTTGTAACCGTATGTTATTTGCGCGGCGAAGCGTAAGTATTCTCCGGAAATTGCGGCGTTCGCGCTGAGAAGTTGCTCGAAGCTACCGAACGCACATATCATTTTCGCTGCGATTTTGTTTGCGCGTATGATACACTTGATGAAGTCGCCCGACGGTGTGACCTCGCAGAGGAACGCGCCGCATAAATTTCTTACATATTTCACCATATCATATATTTGTTGATCGCAGTCGCCGATGACATATCGCCGCAGTGAACGCATTGTTACTCTACATACAAAAAAATCAAATTTTGCGTGGTCGCGATAGCGATGTACGTCAGTGATGGTCGCGATAGCGACCCTTAGCGATATGCAGCGCGCCATGTGACGGTGCCGTTTTCGTATGTAAACATCTTATTGTGAGTGCGTTTCATCAAATAGTTTTCGCTGTACGTATGCTCCATGTAGAAACGCACGACCCCGCCATCATGCGGGTCGACGGAGAAAACCAGTTTTGATGCAAAGCAACAAAGGTTATCGTCGAAATCATAATGAAACATAAAGACATGCAGTGTCGCGCGGCCATCATCTTCGTCTGGCGCATTACATAGTTCTACTCCGCACATCACACTTTTGCTTGCGGCAATGTATTTTTGCAATGAGCGCATGGTCGAGCTATATGTACTCAGTATGTTTCACTTTTTATATGCGTTCAACAATGAGGCCTTCGTGCTCTACAAAAGTCAACGCATAGCGATGTGATCGGTCGAAGCAGAGATCTTCTCCGCTGAATTGATAGTTCTCGACGGGAAGAACGCCTTCGAGGTACGCGAGTAGAGCGTTTCTCTTAAAAAACGTATAGATTAAGGGCTTGCCGAAGCTCATGTCGAAGTAGTTGATGTATACACCCGCGTCGCCATCGGTACATATGCAGATGGACGCCACTGACAGATCCGCCGTAACGGCACACACACTTTTTGTGTACACATGAAGGTTTCTCATTTTGTAGAGAAGCGCTTTATGACTATTTTTTCCGGTAGCACCAACAGTGTATTCTTTGTGACTTGTGCGCGTCTGCTATACCTACCGTTTCGATATGTGTCAAATTCATAATACGCGTTGTGAAATGTCGCGGCATGATTGATCGAAAAGCAGAAAATGTTGAGACGCCGCTTTCTCCTATACGAAATGCCATACCGTCTGAGCTCAAATGTGTACCCGTCGAAGAGTTTTCTCATTTCTTGGTACCCGCATATGTTCCTCGAGTTTATCGAGAGCATGTCTTCATGCCGGCGTGTATATGCCAGCAGCCTCCGCATTCTCTCTTAAACACTGATAACAATCAGTTTTCGAAAGGGGTACCCCCTTTCAAACCCCAAAAGAGTTAAAAATCAGTTTTTATACTGGGGCAGCGCCCCTTTAACATATAGCAATCAGTTTTTATAATGCAAAAAAGTGAATCGCGACATCGTATTCAAATGAACAACGAAGCCGCGCCTGTGACGCCGGAGCGTATCGCTGCGGCTCTTTCGAAGCTGCTCGAAGCTATCAAACTAGTTCAGCAAAGCAACGAGCCGCCGGCAGTGAAGGAAAAAGCTATTAATCGCTTAAAAGAAAAGGCACGTGTGATTGCGGCAGGGTTCACAAAGAGCGCAGCTCTTTAGAAAGAAAAGGCACGTGTGATTGCGGCATCCGCGGATTAAGTGCGATGTGTACGGAACGGCGTCGTCGGAGAGGTAATGAGATACATACTTGGAGCAGTTACAAATGCAGACTGACTAATAACGAAGATACAAATGCCTTTATTGTTGCGTTTCCGTGCGCGGCATACATTGGCCTATTCATTATGATGCTGGTGTACATATGCTCTCCGGTCAATCATCCCGATGCCAGCGGCATAATTCGCGCTGTTAATTGCGGGCTGATCAACGGCGTGACGGCGTGCGCATACCGCGTCGAGCTGTCCAACATCACTTCGGTAATGGTTCAAGTGGAGGAACCGGCGCCGACGTACGCTATCAATGCGACTGTACCTCTGGAATCATACAAAGACGGCTACAAGATATGGTCGTGTTCAGCAAATTGTCGTGACACACGGCCGACCGGCTTTGTGTTGCTGTATGTTTTTACCGCGATTACGGGTGTTGCGATCTTATGTGTGCTCTGGGACTATCTGAGAGTGTACATCGTGCGGCCGGATCATATTGAGTCAACGCTTGTGCAGCACGTATAACGCGGCCGCAGTCGGTTCTGTCTACACATAATATGCGGTGTCGTACCCCATATAATGGCGCCCAAAACGGCAGACATGGCACTTGAGCATCGTGAACTTATAGTTTTTTGGGTACTTTGCGTGCGCGATTTTGTTGCTAATATGAGGAAGTGTCATATATTGGACGCTGCCGAAGTAATGTTTCAATGTTTTTTGCATGCATTGTTCGCATGCGCATGTGAGATTACCCTTGAATGTATAGGATTGCGAGACCACATCCACAGTCTTGTGTGGTATATCGGTGGCCTCGATATGGTTGATGTAAGGTATGAAACATCTTTGCTCTGCGTTTTTGAGCACGACATACCTGCAAAGAGTACGCATTGTATATGCACGTGAAGATTTTCAATATTCTGAGTACCCCTGCAAATCGCGTTTGTTCGATCGATTGTCCGTGAAAAATCGGCATTGAAATTCCCAGAGAATCGGCGATTGAACCCATATTTCCGATTTGGCGACCTGTCTGTGCGACATGCCTCGTATCGTCTCTCTCTAGCGACCGCATGTGTGTATTTCTTGTGTACGCGATTTTATTTTCGAAAGTATGCAAGTGCGAGTATGTTCTGTCGATGATATACGCGGTTGCGGGCAGTGAAGCGACGGTATTACGCTGCTGTTTTTATGAATTTCATAATTGTGATTTTTGCAAAGTGCCATTTTAGGGATGAAAATCGTGGTACGCATTATTTATTTTCCGTGGCGGAGCTTCTTTAGAGTAGTAGAGAGGCTGCTTCACGCGAACGAGCATCCTCTCTTCCACGATGTCAGACGACGAACATCCTCTTGTGGGGGCGGCCTTTCTCGGCGGTCTGATTTTTACAGGCCTTGTTTCGAACGGAATCATGGCACCAAAGACAGCCGCGCAACTCTTTCTTGGCAGCGCAGTGTGTACCGGTATTGGTTATGCGCTGCGCGATACCTCATCTCAGATGACAATGGGGGACCTCAGCGCGCAGATAGACACCGGATTTTATGAGGCAGATGTTGCACAAAGAGACCGACTGGCCATTATTTTGAGCGCGGTCAGTCGTTAAAAAGATAAAGGCTTGCATATACACCTCTCGGCAGCGCTGCACTTGATACATTTTTTTGTGATACAATAAAGAGAGCGCTACAAGAGCCCCCGCTGAAGTCGCACCGAGTGTTCGGCACTGACTACGCGGATTCTCTAAGCAAGTGTCAAAAAATGACCGGATGCGGATAAACGTTTGGAAAATATTAATGCCGCAGCGGTATATGCGAAATTGCAGGCGGATATGAAAACTATGCGTGATTTCGCGTATGCGAAATATGAGGTTCTGGGCCGTAAAAACGCGATCCGCGAGCGCCGCAGGCACAGCACGCCCGAAGGGCGTGCATAGAGGCCGAAGGCCTCGGAGTTGTCATCTTTTCACACGAAGACCGTGTTTTACTCAGAACTCGGTGATATAATTCAAAAAAACATCATGCACTAATAGACCTGTACAGCTTTTGTTTGACCTTCGAACCATACTTTCAGATGCAGCTTATCTGTGTATTTCGCTACGAGTAACATTCTCCTGAACGAATATAGTATTTGATAAGCTTTTTCCCCTAGCCAAGGGAAGCTTCCGTGTATTCTTTGTATTCCGAAAGACATTCCTAAATTACATAGGTTTTTTCCATACCAACTATTTTTATATCGAGTACGGTGAAGATACAGGAAGGTGTTGTCGTTATAGTCATAGATAAATCGATAACATGTTATATAGTTAGGATGATTCGCATCGCAAAGAACGAATGCGTTTATGGTTTTGCGTCTCCGGATCTTCTTACAGACGATGTACCCCGCAAGTGAACGCATGTCTACCTTGTCGATTGTGTCTTTTCAAAATTGTACGCGCTTTACTCCTCGGATTTTCTTAGGAGAAAAAAATGATTTTCAGCGACTAATTCGAAAATCACTGAGAAATGTCAATGACTAAAGCTCAGAAGGAACGGAAGGATCGCAATAGGATACCAAAGTTTTCGAGTGTCGTCGATGTAATCTCGCAAGTAATCGCGTTCAGAGATACAATTACAGATGTTAAAACATCTGACGGTATGGGTCTATCTGAAGAACGGATTCTTGTGACGCATAAAAAATCAGGAACATTGAATCTTACGCGAGATACGTTCACATGCATGAGCCTTGATGAAAAGGAGCATAACCCTTTGCGCGTGTTGCTTGTAAAGAATACATGGTTCAATTACTTTATGCACGGTTATTCTCCTTCCACGGCCACCGTCGTACTTATCCTGATCGATAGGTCGCATGTTGTTATGATCAACGTGCCGATTGCCACAAAGGAAAAGGTCTGCGTCTACGTTCCGTATACTGGGCACTACACGGAATTCCCTCATTCTGCATTTGAAAAAAGAGTGCGCCAGTTGAAATCAGAGGGAATGAAGATCAATAAGATGCGTCTATGTGACTGGTCCGAATGCGGAAAGATAACGCGACTGAAGAAATGTTCAGGCTGCCGTTGCGTTGCATACTGTTCCGCGGAATGTCAAGCGGCGCACTGGCGGTCACACAAACAGATATGCTGCGTTATGAAAGCGCTCGTGGAACTAGATTAAGCAAATGTTGATCATTTTTTATAGCGCAGATATAGCATCTACATCTTCCTTTCGTAGTTTTACAGTTCCCGAAGTATATTCTATGTTCAAGTACAATCCATCGTCATTATAGACTCTTGCGATGACATATTCTTTACCGCAATAGTTTGCTAACAGATTTCCACAATGTTCGTAGTAACTTTTTGATCGTGTCCCGCAGTATTTTGAAATTTCTCTTTCATTGATAATTTCAAAGGTTTGATGCGTGAATTCGATGTTTATCTTCTTATGCCGGATATATGGATACATGCCTGGCTCCATCTCTATGCCTTCCATATCGATATTGTTGATTCTGATAACCTTCCTGTTCGTCTGAACAACAAACCTTTTCAAAGAGCGCATACTGACAACAGTCAAATGTCTTTTTTCTTTAAGGCCAAAATTCAAAAAAAGAAAGGTAGAGGGTTTTACAAAGAGCATAGCTCTTTAGAGAAAAAAGAAAGGTGGGGGGTTCTAAAGGGGCGCAGCCCTTTTAAAAAAAAGAAAGGTGGGTTTGGGGACTCTGGGGTCTCCCACCTAAAACTTTTCGGGGGGTCTGTTGTGTGAAAGGTCTCACACGCGGCCCGCGGCGTTCTTGCGGGCCTTGGCGCGGTCGTGGGCACGCTGGTTGCGGATGCGGCGGGCGAGGTCGCGACTCTCCTCGGCGGTCTCCTCCTCCGTGCACACCTTCGCGACGAACGGACGGATGGTCTGGTTCCGCAGCTCGCGGCGGATCTTGCCACCGAGGCAGAGCAGTTCCTCGACCAGGTCACCGTTGCTGTAGTCGGCATCGCTGGTGATGCGACCACTG
>JACCEC010022835.1_pt1 | contig 11470 bp, 11 predicted proteins | sample 7450121 | NCBI WGS metagenome assembly JACCEC01 (sample SAMN15323455, study PRJNA562643) | freshwater metagenome | isolation source: river surface water | place: USA:Blue River Watershed | collected 2017-08-18 | reverse complement strand
CGGCTTCTGCTTTGGCAGCTTCTGCTTTGGCGGCTTCTGCTTTGGCAGCTTCTGCTTTGGCAGCTTCTGCTTTGGCGGCTTCTGCTTTGGCAGCTTCTGCTTTTCTTGCTTCTTCTGCTTTGGCAGCTTCTACTTTTCTTGCTTCTTCTGCTTTGGCAGCTTCTACTTTTCTTGCTTCTTCTGCTTTTTTTGCTTCTTCTGCTTTGGCGGCTTCTATTTTTTGTGAATTGTTATCTGCACTCAGAAATGCTGTCTGTAATTGTTTCGAAAGATCTTCTGTCAAAGTCAACTTGTAGTCTTGTGAAATTTTTCCAAAAAACCCGGGAGCCTTGGTTCGAAATGCGTAATTTAATTCATTTTGACTTGCTGTACTCGTATTACCAAAATTTTTATAAGACTTAATTGTTTCTTCGATAAAATTTTTTGTCTTTAAAAAACCAGGGGAGTCAAAAGGATAATCACTTGTCACAATTAAGTAATCTCTATCAATAGGAATGTCAAAACTTGAAAGAGCAGTCACTTTTACAGGGACTCTGCTAAAATACAAAAAAAATCCAATAATTTTAATGTCAGATCCAACTTTATTGAGGAATAGTTCTTCGATGTTTCTAAAGTTAACCATATTATTCCCACTTTTTTGTACTTTGTCTATATTCAGATTATCAGTACTACGTTTTTTTGTGTTATAAAAAAATACTGTCATATATAGAATCTCTTCATAAAATTATAATGTCGACACCTACCGAAAATATTAACATTTGCTTCGTCGGCGGTGTTTCCACCGGAAAATCCACCGCACTAAACAGCATCTTTGGCAAAAAACTCACACAATGTCATTTTAAACGTACAACTATGATTCCGACAGTATACGTCGAGAACCCCAGCGAGATTTCGGATACCGAGACGATTTACCAACAAATCTCCCAAAAGAATGCCGAGCTCATCGAAAAAACCGAAAACGGCAAAAAAGTCTCTAAAGAAGACTACGCCGAAATGGTTTTCAACGTCGGCAAATTGGATATCGACATTGTAGAAGATTCTTTCGTCAATGTCTACGATATCCCTGGTCTAAACGATCCACGCACTAAATCCATTTATTACGACTATTTGGACACCAACTTTCACAAATTCAATATTGTCGTCTTTTTCATCGATATCCGATCAGGGCTGAATACTTCCGACGAGTTTGACATTCTCGATTTCATAACAACCCATACCCGATTTTTGAAAGATCGACCCATTTACACACTCGTTGTCGTGAACAAGGCCGACGATATGCAGTTAGACAGCGACGACAATGTCACTATAACCGGAGAACTCAAAGAAATGTTCGACTACGTGCACCAAACCGTTACTACCGAGTTTCGCAAAAGGGCGGTCGAAGACCGCCTCATCGGCATCATTCCCCTCTGTGCCATCGACGCATATCTATATCGTATGATCCAAAAGTTTGGTGAGAATTTCGAGCTCACTCCTGAACAAATTTTGAAAATCGGTGTCAACGAGAATGGAAAAAAGTTCAGCACACACAACCCCGAAAAACAGCGGGAACTCGTCGGCGAGATTTTGCGTGACGAAACTTTTATCGAAACAATGATTCGTCTTTCCGGTTTCAGTCAATTTGAACGAATTCTCAGACGATTTTTAAGTGTCGAAAGCAAAAAGATTCGCACCGAAAACATTCTGTACGAGAGAAAACATCTCCCAGCCATCACACGAGAAACTTTTCAAACTGTAAAGACTGCAAGACACGCAATTATATTGTATATGCGTATATACAATCGCATCAGAGAAGTCGACAACCAAATGTTTGAACAACTGATGGGCGAGTTTTCCGAACTTGTCACATCCTTACTCGAGACTGAAATCCGAAACACCAACACAGTGCATGGAGTGCTCACCTACTACGATGACTTTGTCGCAACAATTATTACGCCATTTTTCAGCAAGTATTACGAGACATCGGTTTACTCACAGTGTGTACAACAACATGTAAAAAAACTTTTGCTCGAATCATTTGACAACTCGTTATCAAGTGCAGATATTGTCAATGCATGCAACATATTGAAACGAGTCGGGATTTTTTCCTTTGTCGCAATCCACCAGTTGTTTACGCGTCTTATAAAAAACGCGAGAATGCAACACACCGTTAACGTCTTTGATAACGATGCCGAACTGATCACAACTCTACATGACTGCAGCAAGGAAGGGTACGATTGTACAAAGATTTTGCGGTTCCTTATTATCAACAAGTTGGAACTTGAGCCATCAACTTTGTATACAAGATACTTGATATACCGTGTTCAACGCGAGGTTTCGATCTCGGAGTACATCCGCGGAATAATGCCGCAGCCAACTATTGAAATGGTTGTAAACGGACTTTCTCAAACAGAAACGACCGATCCTATGTTTGCCCTCGACTTTTACTACCTTGGTTATAGTTCATAAATAAAATTTACAACAAAAAAAATAAAATGAATATCAATAATCCTTCCACAATGCTTTTGCTCGATAAACTTAAATTAAACAATGTAGACAATTCGTCTTTTTTTGGAATGATTTTTTTTACAATCTTTTTGTCAATTACAAACTATTTGTCGCGAGTACTCACCTACATGATGGACGATATCGACTTTAAACGACTACTCAACTACGAGTTTATTTTCCACCAACTTTACAGAAAAAATTCCATACACTTTGAAGGAAGAATAACACAGGCAGTTTCATTTTATTCGGGCGAACTTTCTCAAACCAGTGTATTTAGTGACCGCTTCAAGGCTTTGTGGGAATTTATCAGCGACCCTGCAAACACAAATCACACGGTTCACGGAATCAAAGAAGTCCGATATGACAAATCCGATGACGGAATGTTTATAGTTAACCAAAGCGACAAATTCTTGATTTCAAAAGAGTACGAAATTTTTGCATTCGCGCAAGAACAAAAAGAATGTTATGATGAAGATAAAACGAAAAAGGGCTCTTCAATAAGAGTTTTCATCGAGTTGTTTTCATACAAAAGCGATGTCGAAACAATCAAAATGGTTGTGGACCAAATCACAAAAAACTATTTATCGAAACTCGAGAGTTCGCGGAAACTCAAACGATTTATTTATACACTTACAAACCCAAACTACAAAGATTATACTTACGAAATGTGGAACGAAACAATGTTTGAAAGTACACGGACATTTCAAAATTTGTTCTTTGACCAAAGAGCACATATCCTGAGAAAAATCGACTTTTTCCAAAACAACCGAAAATGGTATTTTGACAAAGGCATACCATACTCTCTTGGCATTGGGTTATATGGTCCACCTGGCACCGGAAAGACTTCGTTTATCAAGGCACTTGCAAATTTAACCGACCGACATATTGTCACAATTTCGTTGAAACTTATCAAGACAAAAAAACAGCTCGACACGATATTTTTTGAGCAAAGATACAGTCGCGACAACGAAAAAAACAGCATAACATTCGACAAGAAAGTGATCGTATTCGAGGATATTGATTGCATGGGTGACATCGTTCTAGCAAGAGACTACCAAAAACTAATAACACCCGCTCCTGCTTCTCAAACCAAGACCGAGAAACCCGAAGCAACCGCATTATTAATAAACGACGAAGAACCGCCTATCACTTTAGACGACTTGTTAAATTTGTGGGACGGTATTCGAGAGACGCCCGGACGTATTATGGTTATGTCTTCAAACCATTATGAAAAGTTGGATCCTGCATTAAGACGACCCGGGCGTATCGACATAACTCTCGAGCTCTCCTATTCTTCGCGCGAAGTGATTTCGGAAATCTATACCCACTTATTTGGCGAGGTCTTGGGTGCGGATATTTTGAGCAAGATTGCCGATAAGTTTTACTCGCCAGCAGAGATCATTAATATCTACATGTCGGAAGAGATGAATTCGGTGAAATTTTTGTCGCGTTTGATGAAAAATGAACATGTTGTATAAAAAAAAATTTTTTAATTTGTTTGTATATACACAATAATAATAATGAATAGTACCTACTTATTTTTATTTGGATGCATTGGCACAAGATTGATTTTAACTTTTCTTGCAAAAACTCAAATTGATTATTTGCCTTATATGGGTTTTGCCGCAGTTGTCATGTCACTCGGATTTTTTTATATCTATTTTACAGGATCTCGGCCGATCGGAATCGAAACCGGCGGCAAACCCATCTGGTGGAACCACTTGAGACCCCTTCATGGATTTCTTTACGGACTATTTGCCTACATGGCTATAGTACAACAAAACAGGGATGCTTGGAAAGTACTGTTGGTCGATACGGCGATCGGACTCGGTGCGTTTGTTAATCACCATTACTTGTCATAAAAAAAAATGAAAAATTCTCTTCGCGAAATTAAAAAAGTTGCGGAGGACTTTTTGTCCAATTTAGAAAAGTTCCAAGAAAAAATCGCCGAAATAAAAATAAATAATCCGGACAACTTTGAAGAATCGCCAGCTCTCAGCGAATTTTATAAAATCTTTAACGAAAGTTTTTTAAACGAAATGATACAAACAGTAAACACCATTGCGAACAAAAAAATCAAAGAAGAATTATGCGATCACGAGTTTGTATGTGATCGTGTTGAAGCGGGTGTCGAACAAGATATGATCGATATCAATTATTGTATACACTGTAACAAAACGAATTAAAAAGTTAGCTGCAAATAAATACAAAAAAAAATAAATGTCTATCGATCAAAGACTCGATGAAAGTTTCGATGGTTTACCATTGAAACGCGGAGACCAAGTAAAAATAACGAAACCGGTTCTGCGCGTCGCAACCTTAAAAATCAAAGATCCAACCTATGGTCCCCAACTTTTTGAATTCCAACTACTAACTGCCGACTATGTTTTAAAAAAACCAGACGGTACACTCATAGTATCATGTAAATTGGCAAATTCAAATGATAATTTTTTTATTCCTATCTATGAACTCGAGACAGCATAGAAAGTTTTTATTTGTATGTACGCTTAATTGCGTAAGGATTCTGCTGCAACACATTATATAAATCTGGAGTATTGCGTTCCATATTTATGTTAGAATCGAGTGTCTGACCGCGTTGCTGATACTCACCAAAAGTTCCCACTCCATGGGTTGAGTAAGGCATTTTGGGCATGACGTCGCGATTATTGATCATATCCATATCTTTCGGCTTGCCCTGATAATTCACAGAGTTGTTAAACAAATTTGTGTTTGAATTACCGAAGCGTCCTTTAACAGTATCCGCCTTTAAAGTGCTTGGTTGATAACTGAGCTCGGCATCATAGTTGCGCGCAGATGGAGTGCGAAACCCAGCACCGCCAGTATGCGAAGCAAGAGTCGTATCACGTTGCTGGGTAACCGGCGTCTGTTCATTCGATAAGTAACCATTACCAGTCTGACCACGATTCACATTCCAGTGGTTCAAAGATTCTTCAGTTGTTTCGCGCATAGTATGCGCAGGTGCATCATTCGGATTATACAAATACGACTGACTGACCGCAGTCTTGGCATCTCCATACACGCGCAAATTGCCAGTTGTATTCTCTTTACGGGATGGTCTCATAATTTCGAGAAGAGGCGCAACTACTGCACCAATACTGCTGCCGATCGCGCCGAAATAATCTTCTTGTACATTCGAGCTGCGGTTGTTTGCATAAACTTGTTTCGACTTTAAACCGTAGTCACCCTCATTGCCAAATCCGCGTCCAATAGCATTTGCAGCTCCCAGCTGGGTTGGTCCATTCTCGGTACGGTGGCTGGGTAAAATTTCGCCAGGCATCGCTTGTTGAGCGTGTATACTCTGTGCAACACCGTTGTAGTCAACAGTCGTCTCGGGTCGCACCACGTGTCTCTCAATCGGGATCGAGTGCAAAGTCTCACCTTTGCCAACACCCGTGGTAGTGAACAAACGGTCATGTCCCCATTCGAAAGCGGTTTCGGGACGATTCTTTTGGAAAGCACCCAGAATACCAACATTGGTGATCCGACTCTTCGCCGGACCTTCGTGTCCAAGTTGCATCATCTCGGACGCCTTCTGTTTATTAGCCGTGCGCAAATCATCTACAGTCTTGGGGAGCCAAGATTCGCGCATCATATTGCCAGAGTTGTATCCACCGGAACCTTCGGTGCCATATCCGAGACCGAGACCAGGACCAACCTTGATTTCTTCAAATGGTTTTACATTCGCCATGCGCATGCTCGGATTCACACGAGACTGGTAAAAGTCATTCATATTTGGCGCTCCATGGGCCATCTGATAGTTAGCATTCGGTGCGAATAAAGGGGCTTGCTCCGACTTGACAATGGTCTGCGAACCGTTTCCTAAATAATTATCCAAAATAGCTTCATTGGATCCGGGATCAACCTTTGATCGGATTTTGCCTCCAAAAAAGGGCATCATATTGTTGTGCTGAAAATAAGCAGAATCTACACTGTCGCCACTTAATGATTTGTATGTTTCTGTATTACTATCTACCGATTTGGAAACCAAACTATCTTTCGAATAAGGATTAAAATATTTGTCGGTATAAGCGGATGTTCCATCGTATTTATTCACAGTGGAAAGTTTCGCAGTCATATCGGTTTCCTCACTAGGAACAGATGATGTGTTGTAATTTTTATCAGGTATATCAGTATTGGGAAGACTTCTAAAACCTTCGTTTGCAGGTTTCGGCCCTTTTTGTTTCTTTTGATTCGACACAATATATAAACTCCCTAATGCGACTAAAGGTATTGCTAATTCCATAATATATATTACTCGTACGTTTTTTTTCATCGTTGAAACTTGGGTTTGAAATAGTCTTTTTCTAAGATTCGGGTATTTAAATTGTTGTGGAAGGGTTTTTCAAGTTGATCCAGGGGATTCAGGATCGGACTTTCCCAACGATCCATTTCAATATCGCGATAACTCCATGCGGGGGGGGACGCGCGTGAATCGTCAGGTACATAATTTGTCTCGGCATACGAGTTTGTCGAACATTTCACTGCGTGCGTCTTGTAATTGTTTACATCCGGCAAATCGCGGTTCAAAGGTCGCGTCAAACCTCGCAAATCGCTGTTAATATCCATCATATTGTCGCAAAAGTTGGCACCCCACCCGCCGATTCGGAGGTGCGGATCCGCATTGAAAGGCATATTTGCCCCCGGTCCGGGAACATCTAAAGCATACCTTCCTGCAAATGTACTAATCGCGTTTCGCTTCTCTATTCTGTTTTGATCATTGTTATAACGACTGCATGCCATTTTTTTTTATTTATATAACTTAAAGCGACAAAAGAAAAAAGATATAAACAATTTGCGATTATGGTTATACAGAGAGATGCCTAAACTGTGTTTAAACATGATTGTGAAAAACGAGTCGAAAATTATTACAAGACTTTTCGACTCGGTCATTGACATTATCGATTCTTATTGTATTTGCGACACAGGAAGCACCGACAATACGGTCGAATTGATACAAACATATTTTGAAAATAAAAAAAAAACAGGACGAATTATAGTCGAGCCGTTCAAGAACTTTGAACACAATCGGACGTTTGCGCTACAGGCTTGCGAAAACGACCCAAATATCGACTATATTTTACTCATGGATGCAGACATGATTTTGGTAAAAGGCCCACAGTTTGATCTACAAAAGTTCAAGGCAGATTTGAACAAAGCTGACGTTTTCCATTTGTTCCAGGGCAGCGAGCGATTTTCTTACAAAAATGTAAGAATTGTTAAAAATAATATGGGAATCAAGTATTGGGGCGTTACTCACGAGGTGATTAACACGCCCGACGGCACCAAGTATGACCAATTCGATCGCAACATACTATTTATTGACGACATCGGAGATGGTGGCGCCAAGGCCGACAAGTTCGAACGTGATATTCGCCTCTTGACTCAAGGGCTTGTTGAAAAGCCAAACAACGACCGATACACATTCTACTTGGCCAATAGTTACCGAGACCATGGCGACAAAGAGAAGGCCATCGAAATGTACAAGAAGCGCATTGAAATCGGCGGTTGGTTTGACGAAGTCTGGCACAGTTACTACAGCATCGGGAGATGTTACAAAGCGCTTGGAAATGTCGACTCGGCTATAGCGTACTGGATGCTTGCCTACGACTACTTCCCCAAGCGACTCGAGAATATTTACGAAATTATCAATCACTATCGGTGCGAATCGAAGCACAAGTTGGCCTACGAGTTTTACAAGATTGCACTAAAGCAGTTGGAGGGCGTCGATAAATCGAAGATCGACTACTTGTTTTTGCAAAATGACGTGTACGACTACAAGATCGACTACGAGTACAGCATAGTCGGGTACTATCATAACCCAGACAATATCGACATGGCCGCTCTCAGCATGCGTGTAATGGCTGCAAAAAGTATAGAGGACAGTATTTTGAAGAATGTTTTATCAAATTACAAGTTTTACTGCAACCAAATATTTAGAGCGACAACCGAACTAAAAGACTATGTGCCCAGTGACTTTCGAGTCAGTACACCAACATTTGCGATCCATAACGGAAAAATGGTCACTATTCGCAGACATGTTAACTATTTTATTGACGAAAATGGCGGATACGTAAACAAAGAGCACATTGTCACGAAAAATATGGTAAGCTATATGGATAACACATTCGAGCTCGGATACAATCGAGACTTTGATTGTCGTTATGTCGGACTCGAAGATATCCGGTTGCTGGAACATAACGGCGAAACCCATTTCACTGCAAACCGCGGATTAAGTGACGGAACCATGACTGTCGAGTATGGCACAATCGATTACGACAATCGCTGCGTAAAGTCAGCATTTTTAGTAAAAACCGACGGATATTCGAACATTGAGAAGAATTGGGTCTTGTATGCCGGATCCGACAATCGTCTTAGGGTTATTTACAAGTGGTGGCCCATGACATCTTACGAGATCGGTCATGCAAATACCTTGATAAATAAAGTTGAGATTACTGGCGTGCCCAGATTCTTCGAACTGCTTCGAGGATCGACCAATGGCATTCGAGTCGGCGACGAAACGTGGTTTATTGCACACGCGGTTTCATACGAAGATCGCAGATATTATTACCATATTTTAGTCGCGCTTGATACAAAGACAAACCGCGTGAAGAGATGGTCCAAATTTTTCACCTTTGCTGGTGAAAAAGTCGAGTACGCCCTTGGTTTTATTCGAACCAGCGATGATGGATTCTTAATTGGCTATTCGACCATGGACAAAACATCTGATGTTCGTAAACTACCCAAGGCTACTTTAGATGGACTTTTTTAAAGACCGAGGATGTTGTCAACTCTTCTTCCAGCTCGACTTCGATGATTTTGTTTCGAATTGTGTTTAGTTGTTCTCTCAACTGATGCTTTAAACTGCTGTCGAAAAAAACAAACTCAGCATTATTTAATTGCATATTTAAGTCAGGAAATTTTGCTCGTGCAACATGTATATTTTCAACATTTATTTTGGACAAACTACTATAAAAAATATTGATTTCACTTTTAACAAAATAATTATACAACAAACGATTCATTATTTATATTACATTTTATTTTAATTTTATTCAAGCTATTCGAACCGTTTTTTCATTTCATTCAAGCTTTTCGAATATAACTCAAGCTTTAAACTTAAAATTTTTTCGAATTTTGGCACCTTCAAGCTTATTGCAGATTCTAATATAGCAATAATCCTCTTTAACTCAGCTATAGTATTTCTGCCGACCTTTAACTTAATCTTCTTTTTATTTGCTATCAATGTATTAAATTTAGCAATCACACTGTCAACATGTTCCAAAAACAAAGAAATTCCTTGCTCTTGAACTTTTAAAAATGAATCATCTCGTCTTATTTTCTCTAGATTGTGATTGATAGCCTCACAATATTCAGCATACACACGAGATATATTCAGACACTTCGTCAAAATAGGATGATCACTGAATAGTTTTCTCCAATAACCAATTGAAACTTGAATATTTTCTTGACTAACCTCGTAAGCCTTCAGTTCTAGAGCATTTCGACTAATAATAACAAGAATTGCCTTTGAAAAGCCATTCAATATTTGATACAAACTAATCTGTTTCAGCCAATAACTGACCTTACTCGAAGCCATGTCTAACTCAGTAATTGTTTTCAACTCGACTGGAATTTTATTGAAGAGGACATCAGAACAACCATGAACCCTAATTTCAGTTGCAAGAGAAACAATAAAATTATGTATGAATTAATTTATCAATTCATTATTTTTGTTAACGTAATATCTCGGCCGCTATATATATATATATATAGGTTTTACCTTATATTAAGATGTTCAGGGTCCACAATAATACTATTCGAAGTTGGATTACTCCAGTTTTGTCCTTTAAATTACCATAACCACATAATAATAAAAATACATTAAGCAAAACAAATACAAAACCAATTAATTTTGAATATTACTACTTACCAAGTTCACCATAACATCCTAGAGCAACAAACTCATGCAATATAGTTCCAATCGCGGATGCATCATTGTTTTGAATAGAAAAAATCTTAGGTGCCATATTAAAGCACTCATACACCCTCTTGGGGCTGATCATGTCACTCGCATGCAATAACCAGGGAGACTTCACGTGAGCTTTGATGTTCTTATTATTGAGTTTTTCTTTTTTAAATGTTTTAAAGAATGCAACCAAAGAGTTCTCTATTTCATTAGTTAACTCAGTTCCAGTTTCTAGAAGAGGATGATGAATCCGATGATTATTCTGGCTGACTTTCCATAAGCTTTTATGTTGTTCGCATAACGTCAGCATATCTTTTCTATGGGCGGATTCATTAATTAGCATAATATCTTCATAACAGCAACAAATAGTAACATCAGTTAACGTTCTAGCGCAAGTTTTACAGAGGAACTTTAGATTTGATTTTGTATTTAAAGTTTCTTCGGTAACAGAGGAAGCCTTTGTAATATCATTTGATCTAGGTAACACTGTTACTGCTGATTGTAATTGTAATAAATCCGTCATTTCACAGTGATTACTATTATTAAAGAAAATATCGGGTGATAAATTATTTCCATTAATCATAGTTTCGCCAGTACAACTCAAATCGGCATGAATCGAGTTTAGTGTAATTATGACGCTTATTTTTATGTCATGTGTAGAAAATTATTAAATTATGAATTAATCAAAAAATGTGACAAAACGCAGTTATAATACACCCTTAAAAGATTTACGATGCCATTCGGTGATTCCATGATTACGAATGCCTTCGAAGTGTGCCTTGGTTCCATATCCCATATTGGTGTGCAGCGAATAGTGTTCTTTTAGCTCTGGATTTTTTTCACACAGTTCTTCCATATAAGTGTCTCGCTCGTTCTTCGCGAGAATGGATGCAGCCGCGATTGATGAGTAAGTCCCATCTCCCTTTTCCACAGTTTCATGCGCAACAGTTATTAATGTTTCCGTCTCTTCATTGTATCGAGTATACGGCCGAAAAT
>JACCEC012805192.1_pt1 | contig 11475 bp, 13 predicted proteins | sample 7450121 | NCBI WGS metagenome assembly JACCEC01 (sample SAMN15323455, study PRJNA562643) | freshwater metagenome | isolation source: river surface water | place: USA:Blue River Watershed | collected 2017-08-18 | reverse complement strand
GTTGCGGGTGATTCGGTCACTGCCGGCCACGCCCACGGATCAGACCGGTGCTTTTTATGGCAAAGCGATGGCCATCGACGGATTGGTCGAGCGCTTGGCTTTTTTAAACCGGGGTCAAGCTTGGGTGGTGCGCCGCTTGCAGGCCTTGATCCCCAGGGTCGGGGATGCCAACGTACGGGCCGAATTGCAGACCATGCTCGAGGCGCATGTGGGCAACATCGAGCGGGTTGAGCAAAGCCTGGCCCACTGAACAAAGGCCTGCCCCATCCGCACTTGGTTGCGTTTAGGGCGCAATGGCTTCAATGGCGATGTCGATGCGCACCTCGTCGCCCACGTAGGGGGCGTATTTGCCTGCATTGAACTCGCTGCGTTTGATGGTGGTGCTGGCGTTGTCCCCCAAGGCGGGTTTCTTCAACATGGGATGGGGCATGGCCTGGAACGAGCTCACGGCCAAGGTCACGGGTTTAGAGACCCCTTTGAGCGTGAGCACGCCTTCAATCGATGCAGGCTTGTCGCCGCTGAACACACTCGGGGCGGCTGTTCTGATTCGCTCCTGTCTACTGGGTGGGAGGAGGTCACTTTGAGCAGACGTTCCATAAAAAGCCGAGCAAAAGATCCAGCAAAAGGCCCCATAAGGGGCAAGCCAGCGCACGGACAAAAGAAGAGGCGTGTCAGTCATCACGCAGAGCCATCAATGTAAACAAATATCATTTAACACTCATTTTTGTAATGTAAAGGAAGTCGTGGTTCTGAGGGTCTGCAAAATCCATCTATATTCAGCACCAGGGTGTTCTGACCCAAGATCTTTGAAGTACCGCATGCAACAAGCGCCCCGCAACGACGCAGAACCTTTGGGATGGCAGGCCCGATTGGATTTGTCCTTTCACCGAAAAGGCGATCGAACCTGCTCGATCCACCATCACGAAGGGCCTTTGCGGGTCTTGCAACCCTTGTATCCAGAGGGGCCAGGGGTATGTCACCATGTGTTGGTGCATCCACCAGGTGGTTTGGTGGGGGGCGATCGAGTCGATATCGGGGTGCAGGTTTTGGAAGGCGCGCACGCTTTTGTCACCACACCTGGCGCCACCCGTTTTTATCGCTCCGTTGGGCCTATGGCCAGGCAGAAGGTGCAGGTCCAATTGGCCGCTCACAGCAGACTGGAGTGGTTGCCCTTGGAAACCATCGCCTACGATGAATGCCGAGCACAAAATCAAATGACCGTCTCCATGCAGCAGGGGGCCCAGTTGATGGCCTGGGAGGTGTTGGCACTGGGTTTGCCGCAAGCCAATCAGCCCTACCGCACAGGACGGTATTTGCAACACTTAGAGATTGAAGGGGTTTGGCTGGATCGTGGGTGGCTGGATGGCGAGGACGCCCTTTTGATGAATGGTCCGGTGGGGCTCATGGGGCATCGTTGCTTGGCCACGCTGGTGTTGGCGGCTGGCTCCCATTTCGAAGCCGAAGCCTTAGAGGGCGCTTTGGATCAGGCGCGTTCGGTAGAGGTGCCGTCAGGGGTCTGGTTGGGTGTCACCAGTCCGCACCCCCGTTTGGTGGTGGCGCGTGTGCTGGCCTCACAGACCGAGCCCACCATGGCAGTGCTTCAGCGCATTTGGGCCGCGTGGCGCACACAGCAGTGGGGCATGCCCGCCGTGGGTTCTCGCATGTGGCGTGTTTGATGACAGGGGCGAGTGTTCAGATGGCGACCATCTGCCGAACGCCGTCTTGTTTCATTTGAGGGCCCGCACCATGGGCGATGATTTCACCCCGCTCCATCACCCAATAGCTGTCGGCCAGTGACTCAGCGAAATCGTAATACTGCTCGCACAGCAAAATGCCCATCGGTTGCCCCCAAAGGCCCTCACGAGCCAGTCGGCGAATCACCCCACCAATGTCTTTGATGATGTTGGGTTGTATGCCTTCGGTGGGTTCGTCGAGAATGAGCAAGGCGGGTCTGGAGGCCAGCGCACGAGCGATGGCCAATTGTTGCTGCTGCCCGCCCGATAGGTCACCCCCTTTGCGGTGACGCATCTGGTGCAAGACAGGAAATAGCTCAAAGAGGACTTCTGGAATGGCTTCATGCGAAGGTCGGCAGGCCATGCCCATGCGCAAATTGTCTTCCACGCTCAGGCGAGAAAAAATCTCGCGACCTTGTGGCACATAGCCGATGCCAGCGCTGGCGCGGACAAAGGGGGGCTGATGGGTGATGTCGTGGCCATTCCACCGAACATGGCCACTTCGTATGGGCACCAGTCCCATCAAACACTTGAGCAAGGTGGTCTTGCCGACGCCATTGCGGCCAAGTAAAACGGCGATTTCACCCGCCTTCACTTGCAGATGGATGCCACGCAAAATGTGCGAGCCACCATAGTATTGTTGAAGGTCTTGTGCGTCCAGCATGATCAGCGCCCCAGGTAGACTTCAATCACACGCTCATTGGCCTGGACCTGTGCCAAAGGGCCTTGGGCCAGCACAGCGCCTTCGCACAAGACCGTGACAATGTCCGAAATTTGCTCAATGAACGACATGTCGTGTTCCACGACCATGAGGGTGTGCTGGCCTTTGAGTTTAAGAAACAGCTCGGCGGTGCGCTCGGTTTCAAAATCGGTCATGCCCGCCACCGGCTCATCGAGCAACAAGAGCTTGGGTTCTTGCATCAGCAACATGCCAATTTCCAGCCATTGCTTTTGTCCATGGCTCAGACGCCCAGCCAATTGATGGGCTTGCTCGATCAGGCCTATGGTGCTTAACACTTGCGCCAAACGATCGCGTTGCTCCCCTTGAAGCCGAAACACCAAAGAAGCGCCCACTCCTTTGTGGGTTTTCAGGGCCAACTCCAGGTTTTCAAATACCGTCAAGGGCTCAAAGACCGTGGGTTTTTGAAATTTGCGACCGATGCCCATTTGGGCGATTTCCGGCTCAGTGTGTCGCAACAAGTCAATGGTGCTGCCAAAAAAAACGCGACCAGAGTCTGGACGGGTCTTTCCGGTGATGATGTCCATCAGCGGGGTTTTTCCAGCCCCATTAGGGCCGATGATGCAGCGCAATTCCCCTGGGGCGATGTCCAGTGAGAGTTGGTTGATGGCACGAAACCCATCAAAACTGACGCAGACGTCTTCCAGGTACAAGATGCGACCATGGGTCAGATCCAATTCATGGTGCTGGCGGACACGTCCAAAACTGGGGGTGCGACCCCCCGACTCGGTGGGGTGGGTCACGCGACGCGCTTGCGCGGCGTGTGTGCGCTGGGCGCCAGCTTCGAGCAGGTCAGGGGTCATGACGATGCTCCGTTTTGATGGCGTTGTGCCCAGCTCTTGACCCAGCCGACCAGGCCATTGGGCAGATACAAAGTCACGGCGATGAACAAAGCCCCCAAGACATACAACCAAAACTCAGGGGCCACCACGGTGAGCCAACTTTTGGCCCCATTGACCAAAAAGGCGCCAACGATGGGTCCAATCAAGCTCGCGCGTCCACCCACGGCCGTCCAAACGGCCATTTCGATCGACTGCGCCGGGCTCATTTCGCTGGGGTTGATGATTCCCACTTGCGGCACATACAAGGCACCCGCGATGCCGCACATGACCGCCGAAATGACCCAAATGCTGAGCTTGTAAGGCAAGGGGGAATAACCACAGAACATGACCCGCGATTCAGCGTCACGAATGGCTTGCAAGACACGGCCGTATTTGCTGGTGATGAGCCAACGTGCGAACAAATAAAATCCCAACAAGCATAGACCTGTGCAAACAAACAAGGCCATGCGCATCTCGGGTGTGGCAAGGGGCAAGCCTAAAATTCTTTTGAAGTCGGTGAACCCATTGTTGCCACCAAAACCTGTTTCGTTGCGATAAAACAAAAGCATGGTGGCAAAGGTCAAGGCTTGGGTGATGATCGAAAAGTAAACGCCTTTGATGCGCGAGCGAAAAGCGAAATAACCAAAAACACCCGCCACCAAGGCAGGGACCAGCACCACCAACACCAAGGTGGCAACAAAACCATCGCTCAAAGCCCAATGCCAGGGCAAGGTTTTCCAATCCAAAAAAACCATGAAGTCGGGTAGATCCGATTTGTAGTTGCCATCGCTGCCGATCTGGCGCATGAGGTACATGCCCATCACATAGCCGCCTAAGGCAAAGAAAAGGCCATGGCCCAGGGACAAAATGCCGCTGTAGCCCCAGATCAGGTCCATGGCCAATGCACAGATGGCATAGCACATGATCTTGCCCAATAAGGAGACCGCGTAATCGCTCAAGTGCAGCGGATGTCCATCCGGCAAGAGCAAATTCAACACGGGCGCTAGAACCGAAACGCACAGAGCCATCAGCACAAAGAAGTGCCATCCACGGCGACTCAGCAAGGGATAAACGGGGGCTTGTATTTGCATGTCAGGCTTCCGCGCTACGCCCTTTGAGGGCGAACAAGCCTTGCGGCCGTTTTTGGATGAACACAATGATCAAGACCAGCACGGCGATCTTGGCCAACACCGCACCGGTCCAGCCCTCCAGGATTTTGTTCACGATGCCCAGCCCCAATGCGGCATACACCGTACCGGCCAATTGACCGACGCCACCCAGCACCACCACCATGAAGGCGTCGACAATGTAGCTTTGACCCAAATCGGGCCCGACGTTGCCGATTTGGCTCAAAGCACAACCGGCGAGCCCGGCAATGCCAGACCCCAAGGCAAAAGCATGGGTGTCGATGCGTGAGGTGTGGACCCCCATGCACGAGGCCATCGATCGGTTTTGTGTCACTCCGCGGATGAACAAACCCAGACGCGTTCGACCGATCAACAAGACCATGCCCGTCAACACAGCCAGCGCAAAGCCCATGATCAACACGCGGTTCCAAGGCAGGCTCAGATTGCTCAAGAGCTCGATGCCGCCACTCATCCAGCGCGGGTTTTCAACCGCCACGTTTTGTGCGCCAAAGAGCGAGCGTACCCCTTGCATCAGCACCAGGCTGACCCCCCAGGTGGCGAGCAGGGTTTCCAAAGGCCGTCCGTACAGGTGCCGCAAAACCAAGCGCTCGATCACCGCCCCCACCAGGGCGGCCGCCAAAAACGCGCAGGGCACCGCCAGCAACAAATAGGCTTCAAACCATTGCGGTGCAAAGGCTTTGAAGAGGTTTTGCACCACATAAGTGGCGTATGCGCCGATCATCATCAATTCACCATGGGCCATGTTGATCACCCCCATGAGGCCGTATGTGATCGCCAGACCCAGTGCCACCAGCAACAAGATCGAGCCCAGGCTCATTCCGGTAAACATCACGCCCAGGCGCTCTCCCCAAGCCAGCGCGCCTTGCAAGCGTTGTAGGCTTTGTTCGATCTGTCGGCGCACGTCTGGGTTCGTTTCGTTTTTAAGTTGGTCGTTCAGCAGCCGTTGCGCGTCTGGACTACTGAATTCGGCCAAGGTCTTGGCCCCAGCGCGGCGGGCCTCGGTTTGCGGCGAAGACAGGTCGATGGCGGCCAGGGCGAAGCTCAATTGCGCTTTGAGTTCGGGGTCAGGCTCTTCACGCTGGGCCTTTTCAATCAGCGCCCTTTTGCTCGCGTCTGGCTCTTTGATCAAGGCGCGGATCGATTCGCGTCTGACGGCACGTTCGCCAGAAAACAGCTTCAGAGCCGCAAGGGCTGCATCGATCTCGCCGCGCATGCGGTTGTTGAGCATCACCTCTTGGACCCCTTCAGGCAGGGGGCTGGTCTGGCCGCTCACGACCTCGAAAGCCTGATCGCCTTCGATGCGCCAGACTTGATCGTTCATGACCCGAACCCGATCCTCATTGAGGGCTTGCAAGTAGGCGAGCAAGGCCGCATCGGGTTCGGCCAGCGCTTGAGACAGCGCTTGGATGCGACTGTCGGTGTCACCGCTGGCGATGGCACGCGCTGTATCGGGCGACAGCGCCCAAAGGGACGATGCGCAAGCGCATGTCCCTATCAGCAGGGTCAGGCGTAAGAGACGGACAAAGAGGGTGGACATGGCTCAAGAACACCCGGTGATCCCGGGTGTTGTCACTGGCAAAGGGTTTTACTTTTTGGTCGGTTCGTCGGGCTTTTTGTCGTTGCCTTCGATGTACGGGCTCCAGGGGCGAGCCTTGACCGGACCGGGTGTTTTCCAGACCACGTTAAATTGACCATCGGCCTTCACTTCGCCGATGAACACCGATTTGTGCAGGTGATGGTTTTTCTCGTCCATCTTGGAGGTGATGCCAGAGGGTGCTTTGAAGGTTTGACCCGCCATGGCCGCAATGACCGCGTTCACATCGGTCGTTTTGGCTTTTTCCACGGCTTGCTTCCACATGTTGATGCCGATGTAGGTGGCTTCCATGGGGTCGTTGGTCAAGGGCTTGTCCTTATGACCTGGGATGTTTTTCGACTTCGCATAAGAGGCCCATTTCTTGGTGAATTCGTCATTGGCCGGGTTTTTCAGGCTCATGAAGTAATTCCATGCGGCCAAGTGGCCGACCAAGGGCTTGGTGTCTACGCCGCGCAACTCTTCCTCGCCCACGGAGAAAGCGACCACGGGCACGTCTTTGGCTTTCAGGCCGGCGTTACCCAGCTCTTTGTAAAAGGGCACGTTGGAGTCGCCATTGATGGTCGAGACGACAGCGGTTTTTCCTCCAGCGGCAAATTTTTTGATGTCAGCGACGATGGTTTGGTAGTCGGCATGACCAAATGGGGTGTACTTTTCGTCGATGTCGCTTTCTTTCACGCCCTTGCTCTTGAGGTAAGCGCGCAAGATCTTGTTGGTGGTGCGTGGGTAAACATAATCGGTGCCCAGCAACACCCACCGTTTGGCCCCGCCGCCGTCTTTGCTCATCAGGTAGTCCACCGCTGGGATGGCTTGCTGGTTGGGCGCTGCACCGGTGTAGAAGACGTTCTTGGAGAGCTCTTCGCCTTCGTATTGCACGGGATAAAACAAAAGCCCATTGAGTTCTTCAAAAACAGGCAAGACCGACTTCCGACTGACCGAAGTCCAGCAGCCAAAGACCACGGCCACTTTGTCCTGGGTCAGCAGTTGTTTGGCTTTTTCTGCAAACAAAGGCCAGTTGGATGCGGGGTCGACCACCACCGCTTCGAGTTTTTTACCCAGCACGCCGCCTTTGGCATTGATTTCATCGATCGCCATCAGCACGGTGTCTTTGAGCACGGTCTCTGAAATGGCCATGGTGCCGGACAAAGAGTGCAGCACGCCGACTTTGATGGTGTCAGCGGCCAAGGCCGAGGGGATCAAGCTCAGGGAGCCGGCGGTGAGGGCGGCCGCAGCAGCCAGGGTTTTGAGGGTGGCACGACGATGTGGCATGAGGAGGCTCCAGTTTGTGGTGAAAATGTGAGGAGTGAACCCGCAATGGGCACCCAGTCTTCGCAAGCCTTGTGCCAATTGACTGGAGCCTTGAAGCCATGTTCGCGCACCAAGACGGGGCATGATGTGCCGAAGGTGGGTCCAAAACCATGCATCACCCAGTGAGCTGCTCGGGCATGGGCACCAAAGCAGAGGCAAATCGGTGGACAATGGTCGGCACGCCATGCTGTCGTGGCGGCATGAACTTTGCGGTGCCCTTGCCATGGACCTGACCCCCCGAGAAAAAGACAAACTGCTGATCTTCACCGCCGCTTTGCTGGCCGAGCGCCGCCGTGCCCGAGGTTTGAAGCTCAATCATCCGGAGGCGGTGGCGCTGATCACGGCCGCAGTCATGGAGGGGGCCCGTGATGGCAAGACCGTGGCCCAGTTGATGAGCGAAGGGCGCACGGTTTTAAGCCGTGAAGAGGTCATGACTGGGGTTCCAGAGATGATCCCCGACATTCAAGTCGAGGCCACTTTCCCAGATGGCACCAAGCTGGTCACTGTCCATCAACCCATCATTTAAAGGTGTTCACGATGAAACGCTTATCGACTTTCGCGATTGGAACGATGGGGCCTTTTTGGGTCTCGGCCCATGAGGGCCATGGCATGCCGAGCCCCTCTCATTGGCATGCGGGCGATGCACTGGGCTTTGTGATGGCCATCGCGGTGGTGGCCGCTTTGATCTGGTGGGGCGGTCGTGGCCGCTGAACGCACAGGATCTGATGCCATGATTCCAGGTGAATTTTTCATCGAAGCAGGCGAGCTGGACCTGAATGTGGGCCGGCGCACCGTGACCTTGGTGGTTTGTAACCGCGGGGATCGGCCCATCCAGGTGGGCTCTCATTACCATTTTGCGGAAACCAATGCGGCACTTGACTTCGATCGAGTCAAAGCCCGTGGCATGCGACTCAACATCGCGTCGGGAACCGCCGTGCGATTCGAGCCAGGTCAACAACGCACGGTTGAGCTGGTGGACTATGCGGGCGCGCGACAGGTGTATGGCTTCAGAGCGCATGTTCAGGGGGCACTATGAGTCGCATTCAACGCCAGGCCTATGCCGAGATGTTTGGCCCCACCGTGGGCGATCGCGTGCGCTTGGCCGATACCGATTTGATGGTTGAAGTCGAGCAAGACCACACCTTGCGAGCGGGTGCTTATGGCGAAGAAGTCAAGTTCGGTGGCGGCAAGACCATCCGGGACGGCATGGCCCAGTCCCAACGCACACGCCAAGAAGGCGCGGTCGATGTGGTGCTGACCAATGCCCTGATCATCGACCATTGGGGGGTTGTCAAGGCCGACATTGGGCTCAAGGACAGCCGGATTTGCGCCATCGGCAAGGCGGGCAATCCGGATACGCAACCAGGGGTTGACATCGTGATCGGTCCTGGTACGGAGGTCATCAGTTGCGAGGGCTTGATCGTGACGGCCGGGGGCATAGACACCCACATCCATTTCATTGCGCCGCAGCAAATCGACGAAGCCCTGGCCAGCGGGGTCACCACCATGTTGGGCGGAGGGACAGGACCGGCCACGGGCACTTTTGCGACCACCTGTACGCCAGGTCCCTGGAACATCGAGCGGATGATGCAAGCGGCCGACGGCTTTGCCATGAACTTGGGTTTTCTGGGGAAAGGCAATGCATCGTTGCCCGCGGCCCTGCATGAGCAGATTGAGGCCGGTGCCATCGGCCTTAAATTACACGAAGACTGGGGCACCACGCCTGCAGCCATCGACAACTGCTTGAATGTGGCCGAGGACACCGATACCCAGGTTGCCATACACACCGATACCCTGAATGAATCGGGGTTTGTCGAAGACACGGTGGCCGCATTCAAGGGACGCACCATCCACACCTTTCATACCGAAGGCGCGGGCGGGGGGCACGCGCCCGATATTCTGAAAGTGGTGGGCGAAGCCCATGTCTTGCCGTCTTCGACCAACCCGACCCGACCTTATACGGTCAACACCCTCGATGAACATGTCGACATGTTGATGGTTTGCCATCACCTGGATCCCGCCATCGCCGAGGACTTGGCATTTGCAGAAAGTCGCATCCGCAAAGAAACCATCGCGGCTGAAGACATCTTGCATGACTTGGGTGCCATCAGCATGATGAGCAGCGACAGCCAAGCCATGGGGCGGGTGGGCGAGGTGATCATCCGCACTTGGCAAACCGCGCACAAAATGAAAATTCAACGCGGGGCATTGCCGGGTGACACCGATCGGCATGACAACGCCAGGGTCAAACGTTACATCGCGAAATACACCATCAACCCGGCCATCGCGCATGGCATCAGCCACGAGGTGGGCAGTATTGAAGTAGGTAAATGGGCTGATTTGGTGATTTGGCGCCCTGCGTTTTTTGGCATCAAACCTTCGCTCGTTTTGAAAGGCGGCTTTATTGCGCTGGCCGCCATGGGCGATCCCAACGCCTCCATCCCGACCCCTCAGCCGGTGCACTTTCGGCCCATGTTTGGCAGCTTTGGCGGTGCCTTGGGTCGGGGTTCGCTGACCTTTGTTTCGCAGGCCGGCTTACAAGCCGGTGTGGGACAGCGTTACGGCTTGTCCAAGCGCTTGTCAGCAGTCAGGGGGATTCGGGGGGTAGGCAAAAAAGACATGGTTCACAATGCGTATGCACCGCGCATGGAAGTGGATGCACAGACTTATGAGGTGCGCGCCGACGGCCTTTTGCTCACCTGTGAGCCCGCGGTGAGTTTGCCCATGGCTCAACGTTACTTTTTATTTTGATGCTGATTTGTTCAAAACGCATGCCGCAAGGCAAGGGGCTGGCTCAGGTTCTGGTTCGGCGCGCCCCCACCATGACCCTGGACTGGGACTGGCGACAAAAGAGCCGCTTTGAAGCCACCGACAGCACAGGCCGAAGGCTGGGCGTGGTCTTGCCCCGAGGCACGGTGGTGCGTGGTGGGGATGTGCTGGTGGCCGAAGATGGGTCATTGGTGAGGGTCTTGGCCGCCCCTCAAAAGGTCTTGCGCATCACGGCCCAAGGGCTTGACCCCGCTTTTGCCTTGATGCGGGCCGCTTATCACTTGGGCAATCGCCATGTGCCCATCGCCTTGCAACCCGATCACCTGTGCATCGAGCCCGACCATGTGTTGGCCGAGTTGTTGCGCTCGATGTCGCTCAGCGTCATGGAGGTCGAAGCCCCCTTTGAGCCCGAGGGTGGTGCTTATGGCGACAGCGCCCTTTTGTCGCATGCCCATGGCCATGCACACCATGGGCATGAGCCCCATGCGCCTGGCGAGCACGGTGATCACGGTCATCGACACGGTCCCGGGTGTGATCATGCGCACGGACATTGACCCTGCGGTGGCCTTGATGTGGCTGGCGTCCCCCGCCTTGCCGGTGGGTGGATTTTCTTATTCAGAAGGTTTGGAGTCGGCGATCGAGCACGGCTTGGTGAGGGATGAGGGCAGTTGTGCCCGCTGGTTGCTGGATCAACTGATGTTGAATCAGGCCCGAGGCGATATGGCTGTGCTGGCCCAAGCCATTCCCGCCTGGCGCCAGATGGATGTGCCGCGCTTGACCGAGTTGGCGCAATGGGTCATGTGCACACGCGAGAGTGCCGAAATGCGCTTGCAGACCGAGCAAATGGGGCGATCGATGCAGGATTGGCTTAAAAACCTTGGGACTGCTCCTGAAGCGGCTTTGGAGGTATTGAACCGCTTACCCCCAAATTACCCCCTGGCCCAAGCTTTGGCTTTATCGGTGCCAGACGTCAGCGTTGCTCAGGCCTTGCGTGCATACGCTTTTGCCTGGGCTGAAAACATGACCCAGGCCGCCCTCAAAGCGGTCCCTTTGGGCCAAAACAGTGGGCAGCGTGTGCTCGCTGGTTTGGCACAATCCATCGAGGCGGCGGTTCATGGGGCGATGCAATTGAGCGATGATCAGCGCCAAGCCTTCAGCCCGATGCTGGCCATCTTGTCGGCTCGCCATGAACATCAATACTCGAGGCTCTTTCGATCATGAATTCACCACATGCCCTTGAACGACGCACTAAAAAAATGCCTCCCTTGCGCGTGGGCATCGGCGGACCCGTTGGCTCTGGGAAAACCACGTTGTTGGAAATGCTGTGTAAATCAATGCGCGATCGCTGGGATTTGATCGCCATCAC
>JACCEC010768088.1_pt1 | contig 11476 bp, 10 predicted proteins | sample 7450121 | NCBI WGS metagenome assembly JACCEC01 (sample SAMN15323455, study PRJNA562643) | freshwater metagenome | isolation source: river surface water | place: USA:Blue River Watershed | collected 2017-08-18 | reverse complement strand
GCGCGGCTGGCCGAAATAGATGTCGCCGTTCAGTTCGCGCACGATCAGGATGTCGAGGCCGGACACCACTTCCGGCTTCAGCGTCGATGCGCCGACCAGTTCCGGATACAGGATCGCCGGACGGAAGTTGGCGAACAGCGTCAGGTGCTTGCGCAGGCCCAGGATCGCCTGCTCGGGGCGCAGCGCGCGCTCGAGCGAGTCGTACTTCCAGTCGCCCACGGCGCCGAACAGGATCGCGTCGGCTTCCTTGGCCAGCTTCAGCGTGCCCTCGGGCAGCGGATGGCCGTGCGCCTCGTAGCCGGCGCCGCCGACCGGCGCGGATTCCATCTCGAACTTCTGGCCGAGCGCGTTCAGGACCTTCACGGCCTGTTCGACGATCTCGGTACCGATGCCGTCACCCGGCAGGATTGCGATTTTCATGGGCTTGGAAAGTAAGTATTACGAAATCGTGTTGGCCAGCCACGGGAATTGCGCGATGTGGCGCTCCTCGTAGGTGCGGATGGCGTCGGCATGCTGCAGCGTCAGGCCGATGTCGTCGAGGCCGTTGATCAGGCAATGCTTGCGGAACTGATCGACATCGAAGCGGAACACAGCGTCGCCGTTGGACGTCGATACCGTCTGCGCCGGCAGGTCGACCACCAGCTTGTAGCCGGGGAAAGCCTTGACCTCGTTGAACAGGCGGTCGATCTCCTGCTCGCTCAGCACGATCGGCAGCAGGCCGTTCTTGAAGCAGTTGTTGAAGAAGATGTCGGCGAAGCTCGGCGCGATCACCGCGCGGAAGCCGTATTGCTCCAGCGCCCACGGCGCATGCTCACGCGACGAGCCGCAGCCGAAGTTCTTGCGCGCCAGCAGGATGGACGCGCCCTGATAGCGCGGCTGGTTCAGCACGAAGTCCGGGTTCAGCGGGCGCTTGCTGTTGTCCATGCCGGGCTGGCCGACATCGAGGTAGCGCCATTCGTCGAACAGGTTCGGGCCGAAGCCGGTGCGCTTGATCGACTTCAGGAACTGTTTCGGGATGATCGCGTCGGTGTCGACGTTGGCACGGTCAAGCGGAGCGACCAGGCCATCGAGTACGGTGAATTTGTTCATGGCAGAGTGATGTTGTCGTACGCGGCCCGCAGGCCGCGCGATTTACTTCTTGCTGGCGTCCTGGACCTTCTCGCCCAGGCGTTCGACGTCCTTGCCCAGGCCCTGCATCGTGTTGCAACCGGCAAGCACGACCAGGGCGGCAAACATCAGCACAAGTTTTTTCATCCTGTTCTCCCTGTGGGGTCGCCCGCTTACAGCGAGCGCACGTCGACGAAATGTCCGGCGATGCCGGCCGCTGCCGCCATGGCCGGACTGACCAGGTGCGTACGGCCGCCCGCGCCCTGCCGGCCTTCGAAGTTGCGGTTCGAGGTCGATGCGCAGCGCTCGCCCGGCTCCAGCCGGTCGGCGTTCATGGCCAGGCACATCGAGCAGCCCGGCTCGCGCCATTCGAAACCGGCGTCGCGGAAGATCTTGTCCAGCCCTTCGCGCTCGGCCTGCTCCTTCACCAGGCCCGAGCCCGGCACCACCATCGCCAGCTTCACGTTCGACGCACGGAACTTGCCGCGCACGACCGCCGCCGCCGCGCGCAGGTCTTCGATGCGCGAGTTGGTGCAGGAACCGATGAATACCTTGTCGATGCGGATGTCGCTGATCGCGGTGTTCGGCTTCAGGTCCATGTAGACCAGCGCCTTTTCCATCGCATCGCGCTTGACCGGATCCTTTTCCTTGTCGGGATCCGGCACGCGCGCGTCGACCGCGACGACCATCTCGGGCGACGTGCCCCAGGTGACCTGCGGCACGATCTCGGCCGCATTGATCATCACCACCGCGTCGAACTTCGCGTCGGCGTCGGTGTGCAGCGTGCGCCAGTACTCGACCGCGCGGTCCCAGTGCGGGCCGACCGGTGCGAACGGACGGCCTTTGACGTAATTGATCGTGGTGTCGTCGACGGCGACCATGCCGGCGCGCGCGCCGGCCTCGATCGCCATGTTGCAGACCGTCATCCGGCCTTCCATCGACAGCGAGCGGATCGCCGAGCCGGCGAATTCGATCGCGTAGCCGGTACCGCCGGCGGTGCCGATCTTGCCGATCACGGCCAGCACGATGTCCTTCGCGGTCACGCCCTTGCCGAGCTGGCCTTCGACCTGCACCAGCATCGATTTCGATTTCTTCGCCAGCAGCGTCTGCGTGGCCAGCACATGCTCGACTTCCGAGGTGCCGATGCCGTGCGCCAGCGCGCCGAAGGCGCTGTGGGTGGAGGTGTGCGAGTCGCCGCAGACCACCGTCATGCCGGGCAGCGTCGCGCCCTGCTCCGGGCCGATCACGTGCACGATGCCCTGACGCTTGTCGGTCATGTTGAAGTAGGTGAGCGAATAGTCTTTCGCATTCTGGTCCAGCGTCTCGACCTGCAGCCGCGACACCGGATCGGCGATGCCGCCGGCGCGGTTGGTGGTCGGCACGTTGTGGTCAGCGACCACCAGATTGGCCGAGGTGCGCCACGGCTGGCGGTGGGCCAGCTTCAGGCCTTCGAAGGCCTGCGGGCTGGTGACCTCATGGATCAGGTGCCGGTCAATATAGAGAACAGAGGTGCCGTCCTCAGCGGTATGCACCACATGGGACTGCCAGAGTTTGTCGTAGAGGGTTTGGGCCATGGCGAGACCGGGCGAAATGCCCGATAAATCAGGGAAAACAGCCCTAAATTATGCCACATCAACCCCCGGCCAATTCCTGCTTCGCAGGGCTTGCTCCCGCCAATTCCAGCGAAATCGGCTTTTGCGCGCTGCGCGTCGCGCGAGTGCGGGGACGCCGCTCAGCTGCGGCCTTTGCTCTGTTGATAAAGCGGCATCACCTTCTCGGAGTAATTCGTCAGGTCCTTCACCCGGTCGGCGCGCGGCGGATGGGTGGACATGAACTTCGGCGACTCGCTGCCACCGGTCTGTCCCATTTTCTGCCACAGGCTGATCGCGGCGCGCGGATCGTAACCGGCGCGCGCGGCCAGCTCGACACCGATGCGGTCAGCCTCGGTCTCGTGCGAGCGGGAGTTCGGCAGGCCGAGCAGTCCCTGATACGCGTATTCCATGCCCTTCTGTCCGATCTGGCCGACACCGGCCACGGCCGCCACGATCGAAATACCGATGCCGGCGATCGCCTGCTCGGACGCGCGCTCGCGCGAGTGCTCGCGCAGCGCATGCGCGATCTCATGGCCCATGACGGCAGCCAGTTCATCGTCGCTGAGCCTGAGCTTCTCGATCAGGCCGGTGTAGACAGCGATTTTCCCGCCGGGCATGCACCATGCATTGACCTCGCCCGAGGTCAGCACATTGATCTCCCACTTCCAGCCCGGCGCATCCTTGCGGAAAGCCGGCGTCTGCAGGATCAGCTTGTCGGCGATCGCCCTGACCCGCTCATACTGCGCGCTGTCGGCATTGAGCCGGCCTTTTTTCTGCGCGTCGGCCAGCACCTGCGCATACTGCTTGTTCGCGCTCTGCTCGATGGTCTCGGCGGACACCGCCATGCGCTGCGTACGGTCGATGCCGACCGCACCGGCCTGCGTGGTCTGCACGGTCTGGCATCCCGACAGGGGAAAGACCATCAGAGCGGCCAGTGACCATGCGCGCAGTGTCGATTTCATACGTCTCTCCCGGTAGATACCTGCCAGCGATAACTCAGGATCGCCGCCAGCAGTCCCAGCAGGGACGTGACAGCTGCGATCAGATAGACCAGACGGGCGCCAAATGTATCCCAGCAGGCCGAGAGCAGCAAGCCGCCCAGCGTGCCGCCGAGCCCATACGAGATGCTGATGAACAGTGCCTGCCCCCGCGCCTGCAGGGGGCCGGAAAACCAGCGCTGCAGCGTGGCGACCGATGCCGAATGATGGACGCCGAACGTCGCCGCGTGCAGCACCTGAGCGATGAGCAGCACTGCCAGTGATTCGGCGCCAAGGCCGATCATCAGAAAGCGCACGACGGCGATGGCCAGACTGAACAGCATCAGCGGACGCACGCCAAAGCGACGGAACAATGGGGCCTGATAAAAGAAGAACAGAATCTCGACCACCACACCAAGCGACCACATCAGGCCGATCACGGTCTTGCTGTAGCCGATGTCGGACAGGTAGAGCGAGTAGTACACATACAGCGATGAGTGCGCAGCGACCATCATGAAGGTCGATGCAAAGAACGCGAGCACCGCCCGGTCCCGCAGCAGCGAGCGTACTGACGGCACCTCATGCGCATGCGAGGCCGGCACTTCCTCGCGCATGTTCAGCGTAACGGCACACACCATCAACAGCAGCAGCAGCGCGATCCATGGCATCAGGCCGATGCCCAGCCAGTCCAGCAACTGGCCGGACAGGGTGACGGCGACGATGAAGCCGACCGAACCCCACAGCCGCAGCCGCCCGTAGTGCGTTAGGTCGCCGCGCATGGCCGAGAGCATCAGCGCCTCGGAGATCGGCCCCTGCGCGCTGGTGAACAGATTCACCATCACCATCAGCGCGAAGAAAAAAACGAAGCTCTCGCCAAAGAACATCCCACAGAAGGCGATCGCTGCCGCCACTGACGTCAGTCTCAGCACGCCGACCCGCTGGCGTGTGTGGTCAGCGACCCAGCCCCACAGGTTCGGCCCGAAAATGCGCATTACCTGCATCAGCGACATCAGCACGCCGATCTGCGGTGCCGATAGGCCGCGATCGGCGAAGTACAGGCTGGCATACGGCGAGAACACGCCAACGTAACCGTAGTACGCGAAAAAAAAGAGCGCGAAATTCAGGGATTGCGCAGGTTTGTCGTTCGGTGTCATGAATCAGAGGCTGCACAGTCCGTGAGGCCGGGCAAAGACCGGGTACAGACCGGATACCAGCCGCTCAGGGGGCAGGGTCCGCGCGTGTCACGTCGCCGCACTGCGCGCGGTGGCGCAGCGCATGATCCATCAGCACCAGCGCGAGCATCGCCTCGGCGATCGGTGTGGCGCGGATACCGACGCAGGGATCATGACGGCCAAAGGTCTCGACCATCACGGGCTTGCCGTCCCGGTCGATCGAGCGGCGCGGCGTGCGTATGCTGGAGGTCGGCTTGATCGCGATGGACACCGTGATGTCCTGACCCGATGAGATACCACCCAGTACGCCGCCCGCATTGTTGCCGACGAAGCCTTCCGGCGTGATCTCGTCGCCATGCTCGCTGCCCTTCTGGGCGACCGAGCGAAAACCGGCACCGATCTCGACACCCTTGACGGCATTGATGCCCATCATCGCGTAAGCAATGTCCGCATCGAGCTTGTCGAACAGCGGCTCGCCGAGGCCGACCGGCACATTCTGCGCGACTACTTCGATCCTTGCGCCGCAGGAGTCGCCCGCCTTGCGCAGCGCATCCATGTAAGCCTCCAGCTCGGGCACGATGTCGGCGCTCGCAGCGAAGAAAGGATTGTCCGGCACATGCGACCACGACTGGAAAGGGATGGGAATGTCGCCCAGCTGGCTCATGCAGCCGTGAAAGGTGGTGCCGTACTGAAGCTGCAGCCATTTACGCGCAACGGCAGCGGCACCGACGACCGGCGCGGTCAGTCGCGCAGACGAGCGTCCGCCGCCGCGCGGATCGCGGATGCCGTACTTGTGCCAGTAGGTGTAATCCGCATGGCCGGGCCGGAAACGATCGACGATGTTGCCGTAGTCGTGGCTGCGCTGGTCTTCATTGCGGATCAGCAGCGCGATCGGCGTGCCGGTGGTCTTGCCCTCGTACACGCCGGACAGGATCTCGACCGTGTCGGATTCCTTGCGCTGCGTGACATGTCGCGAGGTACCGGGCTTGCGGCGATCCAGCTCGGGCTGGATATCGGCCTCGGAGAGCGGCATGCCCGGTGGGCAGCCATCGATCACGCAACCGATGGCAGGACCGTGGGATTCGCCAAAGGTGGTGACGCAGAAGAGCTTGCCTATCGTGTTGCCGGACATGGTGAGAGGAATGAGAGCGGTCGGAAAACCGCCATTCTACCAGCGGCGCTCACTCAGCCAGCGGGCGCCGCTTCAGCAGTCCGGACAGCCATGACAGCAGCGAGCGCGGATATTCGGGCTGCTTCACGCACACCATGATCAGCACGGCGAGATTGGCCACGGCCGTCACGCCGAAGATCTCCGGCACCGTCAGGCCCGCCTGCAGCAGCACCATCGCCGCCAGCGCCGCCACCACCATGAACAGCGCATTCAGGATGTTCATGCAGCCGATGATGCGCGACAGGTGCGAGCGCTCGGCGCGGGTCTGGATCAGCGTGAACAGCGGTACGACGAAGATACCCCCCGACATGCCCAGCATCACGCAGTCGAACAGGATGCGGAACTGCGCGCCCAGCAGATCGGTGGCGCTCAGCAGTGCCGGCATGGGCACGATGCTGGCCAGGTAGAGATCCAGCCCGAACGCGCTCAGCCCCATCGCGCCCAGCGGCACCAGCCCGGGTTGCAGGCGTCCGCCGGAGAGCTTCTCGCAGAGCAGCGACCCCACACCGATCCCGAGCGAGAACGCGGTCAGCAGCATCGCGAAGATCTCCGGCGCGCCATGCAGCACATCGCGCGCATACACGGGAAACTGCGCGAGCACGATCGCGCCGAAAAACCAGAACCATGAGTTGGCGAGCATCGCGGCAAACACATCGCTGCGCCCGGCGGCGAACCGGAGCAGCCTCGCCATGCCCGGAAACGGATTACGGCTGACGACCAGTTCAGGCTCAGGCGCCGAGGTGGGCGGCACCGCCAGCGTGAACAGCAAACCGAAGACGGCCACCAGCACGGTGGACCAGATGATCATGTGCAGGCCGATCGCGCCCCAGCTAACCAGACCCGCACCGATCAGCTGACCGGTCAGGATGCCGACGAAGGTACCCATCTGCACCATGCCATTGCCCCCCACCAGTTCGCCGGGTCCCAGATGCTGCGGCAGATAGGAATGCTTGACCGGCCCAAAGACAGCGGAATGCAGTCCCATGCCCATGACGGCCAGCACCAGCACCCACAGCGTGTGGGTGTACCAGCCGACCGCGGCCACCAGCATGATGACGATCTCCATCAGCTTGACCACGCGCATCAGGCGCGCCTTATCGTATTTGTCCGCCAGCTCGCCTGCCGTGGCCGAGGCCAGCACGAACGGCAGGATGAACAGCCCGGCGATCAGATTGTTGAGCAGCCCGATGTTCATCGATGTCCATGATGCGGCATCGAAGGTGATCACCGTGACCAGCGCGGTCTTGAACAGGTTGTCATTGAAAGCGCCGAGGAACTGGGCGCCAAAAAAAGGGGCGAAACGACGCTGCGCTAGCAGCGCGAACTGGCCGGAACTCATGCGGGATGATTTTTTTCTGTTGATTATTCTTCTTCGGTGGCTTCAGAAGGCCAGTCGCGAATGTAGGCCTTGAGCATCTTGTTCTCGAAGCTCTGCTCCTCGAACACCGCCTTGGCAACGTCATAGAAAGACATCACGCCCAGCAACAGCTTGCCATCGACCACCGGCACATAGCGGGCATGGCGCTCGAGCATTACGCGCCGCACCTCGTTGACCTCCGTCTCGGGCGAAATCGTCAGCATGTCGCGATCCATGTGGTCACCGACCGTACCGGCGACAACGCCCCGGTTGCGGTGCACTGCCTTCATCACTTCGCGGAAGCTGAGCAGTCCGGCCAGCGAACCGGCCTGCATCACCACCAGCGAGCCGATGTCCTTCTCGGTCATCGTATCGATCGCATCCAGCAGCGGCATCTCGGGCGTGACGGTGAAGAGGATGTTGCCCTTGACTTTGAGGATTTCTGAGACTTTCATCGGTCGCCCCCAGTGATGTCGGTTTATGAATGTCTTTTTTATGAAAGGACTGTAGCCCAGCCTCCTCAAAAAAGCCAGCGCTCCCACCTGCCCTCCCGCACGCCGGGCCTGACCTTGGCCCGACCTTGGCCCGACCTCGGCCTGACACGCGCCTGCCGCGGCCTGCATACCGCCTATAATCACCGCGCCAGCGACCTTCCGCCACGACAACCATTCTTGCCTGAGAGCCTGCGCCGATGAGCGAACCCAAGTACCCCGGCTTCGATACCCTGTCACTGCATGCGGGCAGCGCGCCCGACCCGGCAACCGGCGCGCGTGCCACGCCGATCTACCTGTCCACCTCGTTCGTGTTCCGCGACACCGACCATGCGGCGTCGCTGTTCAACATGGAACGCTCCGGGCATGTGTACTCGCGGATCTCGAACCCGACCACGGCCGTGCTGGAAGAGCGCATTGCCGCGCTCGAGGGCGGCGTCGCCGGGCTGGCCGTGGCGAGCGGACAGGCGGCGCTGCACCTCGGGCTGGCGACCATCGCCGGCGCCGGCTCGCATGTGCTGGCCTCGCGCGCGCTGTATGGCGGCTCGCAAAACCTGCTCGGCTACACGATGAAGCGCTTCGGCATCGAGACCACCTTCATCGACCCGCGCGATATCGACGCCTGGCGCAGCAACATCCGACCGAACACCAAGGTGCTGTTCGCCGAAACCCTCGGCAACCCGGGACTGGATGTGCTGGACATACCGACCGTCGCCGCGATCGCGCACGAACATCATCTGCCGCTGATGGTGGATTCCACCTTCACCACGCCCTACCTGCTCAGGCCGCTGGATCATGGCGCCGACCTGATCTTCCACTCGGCCACCAAATTCCTCTGCGGCCATGGTACGGCTATCGGCGGTCTGCTGGTGGATGGCGGGAATTTCGACTGGCAGGCCGCCTATGACCAGACCGGCCGGTTCGCCGAACTGTGCGAGCCCTATGACGGCTTTCATGGCATGGTGTTCGCCGAAGAATCCACCGTCGGCGCCTTCTCGCTGCGCGCGCGGCGCGAGGGGCTGCGTGACTTTGGCGCCGTGATGAGCCCCTACAATGCCTTCACCATCCTGCAGGGCATCGAGACGCTCAGCCTGCGCATGGAAAAGCACATCGCGAACGCGCGCAAGATCGTCGAGTTCCTCGTCGCGCATCCGGCGGTCGAATCCGTGTCCTATCCGGAGCTGCCCGGCCACCCCGATCATGCGCTCGCCAAACGTCTGCTGCCCAAAGGCTGCGGTGCGGTGTTCTCATTTGTGATCAAAGGAGACCGTGCCGCCGGTCGCCGCTTTGTCGAATCGCTCGGCCTGTTCTCTCATCTGGCCAACGTCGGCGATGCGAAGTCACTGGTGATTCATCCGGCCTCGACCACGCATTTCCGTGTACCGACCGAACAGCTTGCCGCCTCGGGCATTACCGAAGGGACGATGCGACTGTCGATCGGCCTCGAAGATGCGGACGACCTGATCGATGACCTCAAGCGCGGCCTGAAGGCAGCACAGAAGGGAGCCTGAGCGATGATCATTGATCTCCAGACCCGGCAGGCCTATGCGTACACCGGCGGCAAAGCCTTTGACCCGGCGCTGCCCACGGCGGTCTTCATTCACGGCGCGCAAAACGATCATTCGGTCTGGGCGCTGCAGACGCGCTATTTCGCCCACCATGGCTTCTCGGTGCTGGCAGTGGACCTGCCCGGACACGGCCGCAGCAAAGGGGAGCCGCTGCCCCGCGTAGAAGCGATGGCCGACTGGCTCGCGGAAGCACTCGCGGCGGCAGGTGTGCGCAAGGCCGTGCTGATCGGCCACAGCATGGGATCACTGATCGCCCTCGAAACCGCGCTGCGCGCGAAAGACACCGTCTGCGGCGTGGCGCTGGTGGGTACGGCCTATCCGATGAAAGTGTCGCCGCTGCTACTGGAGGCATCCGAACATCGTGAACAGGACGCCATCGACATGGTGAACATCTGGTCGCACTCAGGCATCGCCCAAAAGCCCTCCGCACCCGGCCCGGGCTTCTATGTGCCCGGTGGCGCGCGTCGCCTGATGCAGCACATCGCGCGCGGCAATCCGGCCAAGGTGTTCTTCACGGATTTTTCGGCCTGCAATAACTACGACAACGGCGAAGCAGCGGCCGCCGCCCTGCACTGCCCGTCACTGATGCTGCTGGGCCGCCAGGACATGATGACGCCGCCGAAGGCGACGGCCACGCTGAGAGCGGCACTGCCGCAGGTGAGCGTGGTGCAGGTCGACGGCAGCGGCCATGCACTGATGGCCGAGCAGCCGGATCAGGTGCTGGACGCGCTGTTTGCGTTCGCCGTTGACGCCGTGAAGTAAGCAGAGAAAAACGCGGCAATCGGGCTGGACAGCCCCAGCGCGATCACGCCCTCCACCTGCCGCGCCAGCGGCGACTGAGGCGCGGGCGCGAATGCGAACAAGTGATAGACCTCCGCCACCGTGAGTTTGTCCGGATTGGCGAGCAGTACCCAGCGATCCTGCTTGAGCCTCGTGCGCCGGCCAAAACGCCAGCCGCTGCTGCGCTCGGCACGGATGCGCCCGACCCATCCCACGTTGAGCATGCGCTGCAGCAGCCGCTCGGATTCTTCAAAGCCCAGCCTCGTGCGCTCGCGCAGCCGCAGCGCATCCACCGCGCCGGACGCGGCGCGCGCCTCGGTCAGCACATTCAGCACGCTCATCGCGTCCAGAAACTCGCCCCCCGGCGCAGGACGATGCCACCAGCGCTCGTACTTCACGACCGGTAGCGCGGCTGCGATCACTGCACCGACCAGCGTGATCAGCCAGAACAGATAGACCCAGATCAGGAAAATAGGCACTGCGGCCAGCGCGCCATAGACCACTTTGTAGCTGGAGTTCGGGCCTTGTGCGATGAAGTAGGTGAACAGGCGGCGCATGATCTCGAACGCAATCGCCGCGACCAGCGCGCCGATCACGGCATCGCGCCAGTCAACGACACGGTTGGGAACCGTGAGATAGATGAATGAGAACGCCAGCGTGGACAAGGCCACCGACACGCCCACCATCAGTGTCGTTCGCAGCAACTGCGCATCGCGCCCGAGCATGCTCATCAGCGGCGACAGTTCACTGGCAAACGATAGCGACGCACCCAGCAGCAAAGGGCCCATCGTCATCACTGCCCAGTAGATGATCATCCGCTGCAGGAAGGGACGGGTCTCGTCCACGCGCCAGATCTGGTTCATCGTGCGGTCGACCGTGCCGAACATCATGATCGCCGTCACGATCAGGAATACCGCGCCGAATGCCGACAGACGGCTGGCCTTGGCGGCGAACTGGCTGAGGTAATCGAGTAGGGTGTTTGAGATACCCTTGGGCATCAGGATCTGCACGAAATACGCTTCGAGCGAATCGCGAAAGGGCGTGAACAGCGGAAAGGTCGTGAAGATCGCGAAGGCAATCGTCAGCACCGGCACCAGCGCCAGCACCGTGGTGAAGGTGAGGCTGGCGGCCACCTCGGAAATGCGCTCTTCCTTCAGGCGGCGTCGCGCGAAACGCAGCAAGTCGCGCACCTGAACGCGGGACCAGCCGCCAGAGGGATTTGCGGGATATGGGCTCATTGTCGGCGGTGATCGGCCCCGGT
>JACCEC012995810.1_pt1 | contig 11477 bp, 2 predicted proteins | sample 7450121 | NCBI WGS metagenome assembly JACCEC01 (sample SAMN15323455, study PRJNA562643) | freshwater metagenome | isolation source: river surface water | place: USA:Blue River Watershed | collected 2017-08-18 | reverse complement strand
TTAGTAGACCCGACAGCCACAAATGCCGACCCATTTGTATCTATCGATGAATACACTGTAGCCCCTGAAACAGGAGTCCAGGCGCTTCCATCCGTTGAAGTCGCCATAGTATATGTTGTTCCATATCCTACCGCCACATACACACTTCCATTATACGCCACCTGTTTCGCACCTCCAACCGCCGCGAAAATTGTGCTTTCCACACCGGTCCAGGACTTGCCGTCTTTGGAAACAGCAATATTGTAACCGCCGCCCTGTGATTCACCACAGGCGACAAATTTGCTGCCGTCCCAAATACCACCATTACCCGCTACTTTGAACACCTGTTTTCCTAATCCAGTATACGAAATGCCGTCGTCACTGTATGCCATTGTGTGATAGGTGCCAGACCCTAATGCGATTGTAGGAGTGTTTACTGTAGTCTGACCTACACCAACCGGAATAACCGCAACATCATTTGATGGCACTCCTACTTGATTCCAATTAGTTCCATTATCACTAGTATATGTTCCACTTATATGTGTGGCAATGAAATTCGACCCATCGGATGTTATTTTACTAAAAGGAGTTATAGAAGTTCCAACGTATACATTTCCTTGATAATACGATACACCTGCAAACACATTTCCATCTCTTGAAACGAGAGAAACATCACAACTTTCAGTAGAATTAATTACCGGTTTCCAATTATACCCACCATCTATACTATAACTAAGAGGTTCGGTTGACTTAGTCGCTTCATTGATTGCCCCAGTTTGTCGTCCATATAATAAAAATGACGCATTATCGTCACCGGATATAACTCTAGGTTCCGGCGAACTAAGCCCAGGAACTGTCACAGAAGTAAATGTAACACCATAATCACTTGAAACGCCAAGGGTCGATCCATTTCTATGCATTATTACATTTTTACCATCATAAGAAATGTATACCCCATTATTCATTCCTCCATTGCCTATTGCCCCATACCCAGTAATACGTGTAAATGTACTTCCATAATTGTTCGACCTGAATATATATGAGGGATTGTTAGTTCCAAGATATACATATTGACCATTACCTGATACACCTAACCCCGCTAAATAAGAGTCGAATGAACCTGTTGAACTAGTAGGGAAAAACCAACTGGTTCCATAATCATTAGACACAACCACAACATTTGAAGTATTTCCAGCATAATTAATTCCTACAATGACTCTTCCATCGGCAGACATATCAACCAGAGTTGGTGTCCCATTCATTATTCCTGGAACTAATGTGGTTGGAATATAAAATGTAGCACCATAATTTGATGAAAACTGTAATGGCACATTTTTCGTATTGTTTGTAGCATACGTATCAATAAGACTTACAATATATTTACCATCGTATGATAATTTTGGAGGGGGTGGAGCCCCAACTGTGCTGGAATAATTCGTCGATGACCACGTATTTCCATAATCAGTTGAACGATATACAGTCGCGGACAAAACATTAATAGCAATCATATATTTACCATCTCCACTTAAACCTACAGAATAAGTAGATGAACTTAATTTTTTGGAGAAACTTAAACCATAATTTTGAGATACAAAAGTTCCTTGTGATCCTTGAGAATAAGCAATATATTGACCAGTATATGATATACTTCCTCCTTTTGTTAGAGTATTATCCGTAATTCCCGACGAAAGTTTATTACAAGACGCAATTCCTGCGATTAATCCGTTATTAAATGTTATTAAATCATTTGTAGTATACGAGTTTTTACAATAATTAGTAATAGGACTAGTATGTATAGCCCAAATTCCAGCATTATATCCAATAACTTTGACATTTCCGATTCCACTATTTGAATATTCGGTCCATTGAGTTCCATTGTAACTATACGCCAATGTATTAGCCCCAGATACAGCATTTCCACCAACCACCCATTTCGATGAGTCATTTGACACCGCAAATATTTCACCCCCGCCGAAAAAACTAGTTCCTAATCCTGTCCATTGGGTTCCATTTGTACTGTATGCGACACTATTGCCTCCAGTGCCCACCGCCACAAACGCAGTTCCATTGAATTTTACCTGATTACATCTTGTTGAAAAAATCGCTGTTCCCAATCCAGCCCATGTGACCCCATCATAACTGTATGCCAAAGTATTTCCACTACTACATCCGGCAACCCACCTATTATTTCCATATTCAATTGTTGATACAGTATTTGCCGAGAAAACAGTATCACATAAAGCAGATTTGAACCAGGTTGTTCCATCAAATGAATATCCTAACCCTGTAGAATAAACATAAGAACCTAGCCACATTTTTCCGCTAGTAGCAATCGCCTTATCAGGACCATCTTTGACTATTTGACAGTCCCAATACATATTATTTGTGCTCGAACCTATAAAAGAATATCCCGAATAATATGCTCCAGACGTTGCCGAAATCCCAGTAGCCACACTTGAAACCGCAGGAATCGTAATCGAATTTTTATAGTCATTGACAGTTTTAACACCTATAGAACTAATGTAAGTGTTAGATGGAATACCTGTTTGAGATACTGAATACCAATTAATTCCATCATTGCTTTCAATAATTCCAGACGTCATATCTGTAGCATACCATTTCTTTCCATCCCATACCAAATCATTAATCGCATTGTTTGTTATTTGCGAATTAGACAATTGCCAATTGGCTCCGTCATAACTATACGCCATATTTGTCACATTTCCGAATTTTTGGTTACCAGTAGCAACAAACATTTTACCATTCCACTTTACAAGTTTACCCTGTAACGAAAAAACAGATGTCCCCACACCAGTCCAAGTTGTCAAATCGTGGCTGAATCCTAACGTATTTCCGCCAACTCCAGCAACAACATACATTCCTCCATTGTATGAAATGGAATTGATAGACGTCATAAAAGAATTATTGTAACCTAACCAACCCACTCCGTCAGGACTAATATTAATCAAATTACCACTACCACTATCTCCCCCCATAATAAGACGATTTCCATCCCAAATTCCAGCGTTTGAACCAGAAGATGTGCTTAAAAATGGAGTCGATCCTTTACGCCAATTAATTCCGTCATTGCTTACTTGAATATTTCCATACCCATTTGTCTGAGCAATATTTACAGTAGACATATACACCGTAGTTTGACTGTATCCTGCGGCAAATACCTGAGTTCCAGACGAATTTACATCCACCCCAAATGGTTCCCAACTTGTTAAAGTAACATTACTGAATCCAGTCACTTGTGTAAATGCTGTATACGATGTTCCATTCCAAGTAGAATAATACACCCCATTACTGAATGTTCCAACATACAATACATTATCCCCTGTAATACGCATTCCACGAACCGCAGTTGGAAGTGTGCTTGCTGTTACTGTTTCGGATGAATAAGTAGTTCCATTCCAAGTAGATAAATAGACAGTTCCTAAGTCTGTTCCGTATACCACTCTCGATTTATCAGTCGATATAGCGCACCCAGCATAGTTTCGTGAAGTTGAAGTAATTTGTGTATAAGAAGGATAAGTAGATGTAGATGAATTCCAATTACCAAAATACACGTGTCCAGGATATGTACAATACACTAATCTAGACCCATCACGAGTAATATCAACATTGTATATTGACCCTAATCCAGTATTTGATTGTGTAAATGTATACGTAGTTTCATTCCAAAACATATTATTGATGACTCCAGATCTTTGTGCGAAAACTCCGCGACTACCGTCATTCACCAGTCTAACCCCATTTACCTGTAAATGCGATGAAGCAGTTGAAAGAACCGTTGATGTGTCCCATCCTGTAGAAAGACTATAATTATACATCATAATTACCGGATTAGACCCAGTTGTTTCATACCTTGTAGTAATTAGTCGTCCACCATTTACAGGACTATAAGCACATCCAGAGTAGGCAGTTGTGCTTGGAGTAGTTACACTTACCGACGTATTATAAGTATACGCAGTTACTGAAATTGAACTAGTTGAAACAAATGTTTGCGGAGACATAATAGACCTAATTAAACTGGAATTTGGAGTTCTACCAGTTGTTGCGGTAAACAATTGATTATTGTTACTAGCCAATCCAAGTTGATTACCAAACAAATCTACGTAAGCACCCATCCAGTTTGAAGAAATCACATCAAACCATGTTTCACCTCCATTAAATGAATATGACGCAGCACCACCATACGCCGCACCAATAATAACTGACCCGTCATAACTTGTCGATAAACGTCTCCAATTTCTGTTTGCGGATTTGGTATTTACCCAGGTCTTACCGTAATCTAATGATTTTTTTATAATTCCTCCTCCTGCGGCACCGTATAAGATTTTTCCATTACCGCTTATAGCAATCGAACTTGATATTCCAGCATTCCCGTAATTGAGCCAATTAAGTCCTCCATTTATTGACACCCAGCATTTACCTGAATTTTCAGTAGCAACTATAACTGACCCATCAGCGCTTAACGAACTAGTCCACCAAGAACCTTGAACCCTTGAGGGTGTAATATTCCACGTTGCTCCATAGTCCTTTGTGATGTATATAGGACCATTAAAAACAGAAGCAATCGCTATTTTTCCATCCCAACTACAATTCATATCATAATAATTTCTATTTATGTCTTTAGCGGTCCATGTAACTCCACTATCTGATGAAACATGAATAGTGGTTCCATATCCAGAAGCATACGCTATTGTTCCATCACCACTACAAGCGACTCCGAGCCAATTCGCCGCTGAAATACCTCTAGCAGTCCAAGTAGCACCACTATTTGATGAAACATATATATTAGTACCATCCGCAACAGCAAACATCTTTGTTCCATCATTGCTAATGGCAATTTGTTTCCACGCACGAGATGCATCTCTTCCTGTAAATGTAACCGCTGCCGAAGTATTATTTACAAAAAGAAGCGATTCAGATGTATTTAGTTTTTGCGGAATATAATTGACAGATTTGTATTGCGGATATACAGACGTTGAAGAAACCACTATAGGAGTTTGAACTTCAGCAGGTAAGGTTTTCACCCATTTAATTCCATCGTAACTATACCCGAATTCAGTTGAACTAGACGCAACCCACTTATCTCCGCAATACGATACCGAATTAACCAAATTTCCAAACAGAGAACCATTATCACTCCAGTTTACCCCATCCATACTACTCAACATATTTCCTCTATTTGTTCCAGCCACAAATTTGGCAGTAATAGTATCTTTTTTACTAATTGTGTATACCGCTCTATTTATTGAAGTTCCTAATTGATTCGAAATAATATCTGAATCAGCCACTTTTATGCTATCTCTATGTATATTCCTTGAAACATATTTGTCAGTAGATGCCAAATCATCGGATATTACAGAGTAATGGACAATGTTGGTATTTGCCGAACCACGTGGACCTACCGGATTTGTACCTGTAGGACCAGTAATTCCTGCTGGACCGTCAAATGTTGGACCCGTAAGTCCGTCAATTCCTGTTTCGCCTGTAGGTCCCGCACGTCCCGTTTGTCCTTCTTGCCCTGTAGGTCCATCTTGCCCTGTTTGACCCGTTTGCCCTGTTTGACCCGTTTGCCCTGTTTGACCCGTTTGTCCTGATGGTCCTTGTGGTCCAGTTGGTCCTGTGGCGCCTTGTGGTCCCGTTGGTCCTGATGGTCCCATTTGTCCCGTTGGTCCTGTTGCGCCTTGTTGCCCTGTAGGACCCATTGGTCCTGTCGGACCCGTTGGGCTCTCCAATGGCGCGCAAGTATGAATATGCGAATACGCCGCCGCAGATTGGTATTCCGTAGAAACCTGAATATTTGGAGTTGTTCCTGATATCCAATTCGCATACAATCTCGCAATAATCGTTTCATTTGCGTTAAGCACCAAATATGGAAATGAAACCGTAACCGATATTTGTCCCGACGTTATTACCGGAACAACCGCCGAGGTAGATATAACCGTCTCCGCCAACGTAGATGTATTCAAAACACTGTAGACAACATTTATTCCTACAGAATCACCGCCAGTTGCCGCGGTGCTGGCAAACAAATTCATATCCCATAACCCGTCGAATATGAGCGAAAAATACAATTCAGTAGGGTCAATAATGAACGACGGACCGATTTGAGCAGTAGGAGTCGAACTATCCACATTTACACTATACGTCTGCGACGAACCCTGAATATTAGACTCGAACGACAATTTTTTATATCCAGACACAGTGGCAGTTTCAGTAGGATTCATATACAAAATAGGTCCCGACGATTCACTATTAATTCCCGGAGTTCCTGTGGCACCTACCATACCTATTTCTCCTGTATACCCCGTTGGTCCTTGTGGTCCCGTTGGTCCGGTTGGTCCAGTTTCGCCGGTTTGTCCTGTATGTCCTGTAAGTCCTTGTGGTCCTGTTGGTCCTGTTGGTCCTTGTGGTCCAGTTGGTCCTTGTGGTCCTGTTGGTCCTGTTTGTCCAGTTTGTCCTATTTGCCCGGTTGCTCCCGTATTTCCGTCAACACCGCCAGGTAATCCACCCCATTGTGTTGGAGGCGCTTCTGTCAAATCAGCACCTGTAAGCCCTGTATGTCCGGTTTGTCCAGTTTGTCCTGTAGGTCCCGTATTTCCAGTATCTCCCGTAATTAATTGAATAGTTCCAGTAGGTCCCGTTGCGCCTATTTCGCCAGTTGGTCCCGTTGGTCCTGTTTCGCCAGTTTGTCCTTGTGGTCCCGTTGGTCCCGATGGTCCTTGTGGTCCTGTAGGTCCAGTTTGTCCCGTTTGACCAGTTTGCCCTGTAGGTCCTTGTAGTCCTGTAGGTCCTGTATGTCCTATTATTCCTGTTGCGCCTGTGGTGCCTTGTTGCCCTTGTGGTCCCGTTGAACCTGATGGTCCTTGTGGTCCCGTTGGTCCAGTTGCGCCTAGTTGTCCTGACGATCCTGTAGGTCCTGACGGTCCTGTAGGTCCAGATGGTCCTGTAGGTCCTGTTGCGCCTTGTTGTCCTGTTGCGCCTTGTTGTCCGGTATGTCCCGTTGCGCCAGTTGGTCCTGTATGTCCTGTAGGACCTGAAACACCTGTTATTCCCATCATTCCAGGAATACCATCATTTCCAGCCAACCCCGCATACCCCGTAGGACCTGTAACACCTACTGTTCCATTTGACCCATCAGCGCCAGTAATACCTACTTCCCCTAAGTCGCCAATTGGTCCAGGCAACCCCGTTGGTCCGCGATTACCCGTTGACCCCGTAGAACCAGCCAATCCTGTTTGACCCACTGGACCCAAATAACTACCGAAAATCCTGGTCGATAAAGCCGCGTCCAACGTAATTGCCGTAATCGAACCTGGCGCGAAATTCACGTTTTGAACAGACGAATTCGTCAAATGAACACTATTTACACTATATCCACCTATTTTTTCACTTGTTACCGCCCCATCAGAAATCTTAGTATCCTGTACAGAACTATCCACTATTTGCGACGGATAAATCGCATTTTCCGCAAATTTCGCATTCAATAACGCCGCATTCGCCATTTTCGCAGCATTTACCGCCGCATTTTCTAGTTTCGCCGTTGTAACCGCATCGGCGGCGAATTCGGTAAATGTGCCCGACAATTTAGATTCGTCTACCGCGCCAATAGCGAAATTCAAACGGTCCACTGTAGAAATAGTCGATTCAATTACCGCCCCGTCGGCGAAATTAGATGTAGTAATACCGCCATCAACGATTTTAGAAGTAGTCACACTAGAATCTGGAAGACCTACATACAATTTACACCAAGTAACGCGATAAATGTATTGACCACCCGCAGTTTGTCCATCTACTGTAGCACTCGCAATCAATATATCACCTGCGGTGATCGCCAAAGGTCCCGACGGAATACTATCCCCCCAAGATTGCTGTAATGTATAAGTCGTCAAATTGTTTTTTACGAGAATTGTCGCGGTTGGTTCAGCAAGCGATGTATCCTTCGTGAAATAAATGTATTGCCCAGTAACATAAAACTGAATAGGGTCCTCCACAGTTCCAGTATACTGAAGTTGGTCAGGCATCTTATCGAAAATCTGGTAAATGACCGAATCCAATAAGTTTTGCCCCACATACAAATCAGGGTCAATATGCGCGTAATACGAAAGTCCGGTATAAGGAAGAAGAAGAGGATTTATTTTCGAAGTGTCGTGTTGATCTGTTTGAACACTTTTTATAATAAAGAAATTACCATACACGTCGATTACCTTGTAGAAAACCATTCCAGTAATAGTATCAAAACTAATACTGATTTGATTGCCCAAATCATCTGTTACAATCAATGTGCTGGGATAAATTGTTATTTCCTTCGTGTAAATATTTCTAAATGGAATATCTGACGACCCCAAATCGATTGTTAGATTTGATTCAGGAACCACTCTTGTTCCACTTGCGTCTGTTAAAACCAGTAGAGGACCAAACTGCCCAGTTGTCGTCGAATTAAAATATGCGGTTGAAAATGGACTAGAGGATGAACCTATATTTGCTGTGTTGGAAATTAAAGGTAATATGCTCGATGTAACGGTTCCGTCATATACATTTGGAGGACCCGCTGGACCCGTTGGACCCGTTGGACCTGTCTGACCCATTGAACCTAATAGCGCTGGGTCGCTTGGACCTTCTGAACCCGTTGGACCTGTAGAGCCTACTCCGATGATTTTGTTAACTGTTTTTTTTAAACCGAAAAAACCGGAAAAGTTCATCTATATAATAGAGAAGGATAGAAATATTATAGAGGTCCCCTAACCCACAGATATCGGTATAAATAAACATTTGTCATATACGTATGTCTCAACAACTCGAAGTAAATGAAATGTGGATTAAATCCCCCGTAGATTCAGGAATTTTATACATAAATAAAGAAAGCCCCTGTAACCAAATATCGGTTTTACAAAAAGAAAACGGTTGGTTCGCGTCCTTCCCATTAAAAAGATCAGAGTGGGCTTACAGCAAAAAAGTAAACACATTAGACGAGGGAGTAATGTATTTAAATAGCGTGCTTGATTATATACTAAAAGATGTATAACGCTGTCGCTGTTGAGGAACATATTACCAATTGACAGTTATTTCCGATGAATGTTTTTTGTTAAAAGGGTCGATGAGTCCTTTTAAGAAAGGATTAATGTTTTCCGGATCGACGAGTTCCTCCTTACAAAAACAGAAAAACTGGTTTTTCTTCTTCTCCGCATTTTGAATTTCCTGATGAAACATACGTTCAATCACGGAAAACGCCGATTTAAGAACCAGAATTTCATTGACGAGTTCCTTTTTTTTCTGGAAAAGTTCTTTCAACCGTTCTTGTTCAGTGCTCATTGTCCCAATAAAATAAATATATTTGATTTCATTCTTCACGTTTTTTAAATAGGTGATTGTCCTTTTCCGATAATCCTCTATTTTCTTAATCAACGAGAAAATATTCGTATTACAAATAATTGGATACCTATACATAATCGTGCGCGGTATCAAAAACTGATTCGTCTCCTTAATCTCATTTATCTTCTTCTCAGCCGTTTTCAATTGCTCCATTAACGTCGTTTCTAGATTCATCAAATCAGACGACCGCGTATGAAACAGTAGAACCGTCCCCGATGCGAATTCCACCGACGATTGTAACTTATCATACTGATGCGCACTTATTTTATGCGCCTCCGACGCCGCATCCAATTTCAAATAACTCACTATAGACAGTAGAAATGATATAATCGCATTGATAATTCCAATCACCCACGGCTGATTACTTGCGGTTCCATTACCCGAAAGCACTGTAACCGCCACCGACAAAAAAATAGAGGGCATCATAATCATATTCAGCCGCGTTTCACAATAATGCTTCGATTCCATATAAATGATTTTCTGACCTTTTAGATACGCCGCTAAAATGTCTAGCGCCGACGAAAAATGATGATTGATGTCGAAATAATATTTGTTAATATGCTCCTCCACCATCGAATACGTCACCTTTTTGAATTTGCGAGATTCATCAGGTTGCTGAGGAGGGTCCGAATATTTACTCCTGTATTCTTCTTCACTGTAATCCTCCTCTTCCTCATCCTCCTCCTGGACTAGAGGGGGACTCTTAATACTCAAAAAACTGCCCGTTCCTTTACGACTCGCCTCAAACGCATTTACTATGCTTTTTACATTGCTAGTTATGTCGTATTCTTTTAATTCATTAATATCTATTTTAATTTGGTCTTCCATCATTATATTATAGAAATTTGTCTAATTTATTATTATGAGTAGCAGCGACACAATCTACGTAGGAAATAACATTATTTATTCAAATGGTCGCTACATATTTAATAGTTCTACAGGAGGAGACGAAGTAATATCTATAAACGGAAATATAGTTAGCAAAAATTATAAAATCAGTTCAGTCGGTGACGCGGAATTCTCAGGAAACGTATCCGTCGATGACGTGCCGACATTACCAAACCACGTTGTAAACAAAGCATACGTGGACGCCCTATTTGCCGCTGGCGGAGGAGGTGGAGGTCTAGGAACTCTAGTCACCGGAAGTGCCATCACTGTATCATCCATACATGTAGGAAGCGCACTCAATAGTTACAATAACTTCGTAGTTCAGCAAAACGGATCTGCGACCATCGGCGGATCTGCGACCATCGGCGGGTCTGCGACCATCGGCGGGTCTGCGACCATCACCAACAATCTCACTGTAGGAGGCAAAATCAGAATAGATGCCGCACCCACCGAATCATACCACGCCACCAACAAATCCTATGTCGATTCAATCATTACCACTGTAGACCCTAATACATCCGCAAACATTCTAATTCTACAAACTAATTCCGCTAACCTATACGCGGAAACCAATACATTCTCTGGAAGTCTACTTTTATCCACGAATCCTTCGCAAGACATGGAAGCCGCCACCAAAAAATACGTCGACGATTCTGTAGCAAGCATTGTCAATTCGGCACCAGCAACACTAGACACCCTGAATGAATTAGCCTCTGCTCTCGGCAATGACGCAGCCTTTTCTACTACTGTAACCAACCTTATCGGACAAAAAATAGACTCTTTAGACGCAAATAACCAAATTACCGCCAGCCGCGCAGATGCCATTAATTATATTACCGCAAATGTTGGCACTGTTCGTAACGATATTACCGCAAATGTTGTAAAAACAAACAGTTATATTTCCGCAAATGTATCCAATATCAGAAATGAAATATCGGCAAATGTTGCTACTGTTCGTAGCGATATTACCGCAAATGTTGCTACTGTTCGTAGCGATACCAACAATTACATTATAGCAAATGTATCCAATCTGACAAATTATATTTCGGCAAATGTTGCTACTGTTCGTAGCGATATAACCGCAAATGTTGTAAAAACAAACAATTATATTTCAGCAAATGTTTCTACTGTTCGTAGTGATATTAACGCCAACGTTGTCAACACCAATAATTACATTGTAGCAAATGTATCCAATCTGACAAATTATATTTCGGCAAATGTGA
>JACCEC012061633.1_pt1 | contig 11481 bp, 7 predicted proteins | sample 7450121 | NCBI WGS metagenome assembly JACCEC01 (sample SAMN15323455, study PRJNA562643) | freshwater metagenome | isolation source: river surface water | place: USA:Blue River Watershed | collected 2017-08-18 | reverse complement strand
GGAGCCGGTCGTGGAAGAAGAGCACATAGGCCAGGAACTTCAGGCCCACATGGCGGACCGACTCGTTGATCCCCTGGCCGATGATGACCTTGTGGGGGAACGGCCGGTGCCGGTCCTCGCTGCGGAGCTGGAAGTTGTATTTGTTGGCCAAGCTTGAGGTTCAAGGAACGACCTCCGGCTGCGGTTGTCCATGAGAAATCGGGGCCGGGATGCGGGCTCCAGACTCATTGACCCTGCCGGGGACGGTTCCTAGTCTGGGCCCCATGATTGGCAAGCGTCTGTACCGGTGGGCTTGGCTGCTGGCGATGGCGGTGGCGTCGATGTGCCCCGCCTCGGCCCAGGCCCCGGTGCCGTTCAACGGCATCCAGGCCATCGTCAATGACCGGGTGATCAGCCGCGACGAGGTGCTGGGAGCGGCCCAGCGCGAGCTCGCCGCGGCGGCCCGGACGGCCACCTCGGAACAGCAGTACCTCACCCGTCGGGCGAAGATCCTCGAGGATCAGCTTGAGCAGCTCATCGACCGCCAGCTCATCCTCGATGAGTTCAAAGAAAAGGGCTATTCGTTCCCGGAATCCTACGTCGACGACCAGGTCCGCGATCGCATCCGCCGGCAGTTCGGCGGCGACCGGGTGGCCCTGACCAAGACCCTGCGCGCCGAGAACCGCACCTTCGAGCAGTTCAAGAAGGAGGAGCGCGACGACATGATCGTCTACCAGATGAGCTCCCGGTACATCCGGGACGAGATCATCATCTCCCCCAAGAAGATCCAGAACTACTACCAGACCAACCAGGCCCGCTTCCGCATCGGCAACCGGGTGAAGTTGCGGATGATCGTGATCGATCGCTCCAAACATTCGCCCGAAGACGGGGCCAAGCTGGCCTCTCAGGCACTGGCCCAACTGAAAGCCGGAGGCGATTTCGCCAAGGTGGCCACGGAGTTCTCGGACGACGCACGCCGCTACAAGGGCGGCGACCGTGGATGGACCGAGGAGATCTCCCTGAACGAGGCGCTGAGACAGGTGGCCTTCAACCTGCCGGTGGGCCAGATCAGCGACATCGTCGAGGTGCAGGGTTCCCGCTTCATCCTCAAGGTGGAAGAGAAGCAACCGGCCGGCGTGCGCTCATTGGCCGAGGCCCGGTCCGAGATCGTCACGATTCTCAAGGACTCTGAGCGTCAGCGGCTGCAGAAGCAGTGGCTGGCGAAGCTGCGCAAGAAGGGCTTCGTGCGCTACTTCTGATCGGTCGTCTTCACGGCACCGCACCTTCCCGAACTCCGTCGCATGATCCTCGGCATCACCCTGGGTGACGTCACCGGCATCGGCCCGGAGGTGGCCCTGCGGGCCGTGGCCCGGCTGGCTGCCGAAGACACCGAGGTGCGCTATGTACTCATCGGCGATAGCGGTGTGGTGCGCCGTCTCTGCGGCCTGATGGGCTTGGAATCGGACCTGCCCGCATGGCGTGGAGCCGATTCCGAGCTCTCGCGGGTGTACTCGCTGCCGGTCTCCGACCAGGAACTCCCCGAAGACCTGCCCCCGGGAGATCCGCGGGCCGCCCTGGAGGCCGTGGCCGCCCTGCGCGAGGGAGCACGGCGCTGCCTGAGCGGGGAATTCGCCGGCCTGGTCACGGCTCCGGTCAACAAGGCTTCGATCGTGGAGGCAGGGGTACCGTTCGTCGGCCAGACCGAATTCCTGGCCGACCTCGCCGGGGTGTCGCGCTTCGCCATGATGCTGCTGGGGCACGACCCCGCCGGGCGTTGGCTCCGCGTCGCCCTGGCCACGACCCATCTGCCGGTGTCGAAGGTCTCGGCGGCGCTGACTCCGCAGGGGATCGCCGAGGTCATCGCCCTCACCGCCGAAGCCTGTGCGCTCCTCGGACTGCCCCGCCAACGCGTCGGGGTCTGCGGGCTCAATCCCCATGCGGGCGAAGGCGGCCACCTCGGGCGCGAGGAGATCACGACCGTGGCCCCGGCGGTGGCTTCTGCTCAGGAGCGGGGATTCGATGCCCGCGGACCGTTCGCGGCGGACACGCTCTTCCACCAGGTCTTCCGGGGCGACTACGACGCGGTGGTGGCGATGTACCATGACCAGGGAGTGGTCCCGCTCAAGATGGTCGCCTTCGATACCGGCGTGAACTGGACCCTGGGATTGCCCTTCGTGCGGATGTCTCCCGACCACGGCACGGCTTACGACATCGCCGGCCAGGGGCTGGCCGACCCGGCCAGCATGGAATCGGCGCTGCGCCTGGCCGCGACGGTGGCCGCCACCGGAATCCCCTGCTGGCGTCCGGGACGTTGAACGGGCAGTCTCTCGGACATACCCCTGCTCCCATGTCCGAGTTCCTGTCCCTGTCCGTGATCTCCCACCGGGCCCTGAACACCCTGAAGACGACCCTGCTGGCCGCCTCGCTGCTCGTCGGCTCCGCGGCCGGGGATTCCCCCAAAGATGCCAGCATCCGCGGAGGCTCAGGATCGCAAGGACGTGCCGCGGCATCGGTGCCCGCCCCCGCGGATCCCGGCGGATCGGGCCAACGACTGAGCCTCTCCAACGGAGCGGCCCGGGTGCCGGTGGCGGTGGTCCGAGGCACGCCCTACCAGATGGGCTGGCACCTGGGACGCCTGATGCGGGAAGAGATCGCCCGACTGGCCCCGGCGGCGGTGGCCGGCTTCAAACAGGAACTCCAGGTGACCGACGAGGTGCTCGACCAGGCCTGGGCCACGACTTCCGGGTACACCGATCCCCGCATCCATCAACAACTGGCCGGGCTGGCCGAAGGGAGCGGACAACCGGTGCGGTTGCTCCAGCACATCCACTGCCTGCCGCTGTTGATGCCGTATTCCTGCAGCAGCATCGCCGCCTGGGGCGAGGCCACCGAAGACGGTCATCTCTACCAGACTCGCAACCTCGACTGGTCGCTCAAGGCCGGTGCGCATGAGTTCCCGGTGCTGGTGGTGTACGTCCCGGACCAGGGGATCCCTCATGCCACACCGTCGTTCGCCGGGTTCATCGGAGCCCACTGCGGGATGAACGCCCGGGGAGTCGTCCTCTCCGAGATCGGCGACGCTTCCGCCAAAGAGAGGCCCTACAACCTGCACGCGCCCCATTTCACCTCGTGGTTCCGATCGATCCTCTTCGATGCCGGATCGCTCGGTCAGGCGCTGGACCAGTTCGGCAAGGTGCCGCCGACCAAGGCCTACCATTTCGTCTTCGGAGACGGGCGGACCGAGCGGCGGTCGGTGAAGATCCGCGCCCACACCGGAGGCGGTCGGAGCCGACCGGAGATCGACCTGTGGAAGGACAACGACGTGTCCGACGAGCTCGCACCCCAGGTCCTTTCCTGCGTGGTGTACCATGACGAGGGACGGGGAGCCTTCCCGACATTGCAGGCCCAACGGGGCCGACTCGACGGTCCGAAGCTCATCGCGTTGGCCAACCAGATCCCCATCAAGGGAGGCAACGTGATGAACGCGGTGTTCGATGCGACCGCCCTGCGGCTGTGGGTCAGTTACGCAGGCGGTGACCGGGAAGCCTACCAACGACCCTACGTATTCCTCGACTTGGCCACGCTGGATGCCGATCAGGACGGCAAGCCGGATTGGGGACCGCGCTGAGGGGGCTCGATCCGGAACCGGCAGGCGGGTCCGGTGGCTTCGGCAGGGCTCCTGCGGATGCTTAGCGGCTCAGGAGGCCTTGGCAAAGAGGATGCGGGTGACCGCCTCACGCTGGGGCCCCAGGGCCACGTCGGCCAACGTGTACTGATCAAGGGTTCCGTAGAACGCCCCGACCGCCTCGGCCAAAGCCCCCTTCAGCTTGCAGCAACCCGTGATGGTGCAGGTGTTGGTGGCCGGATCGAAGCATTCGATGATCGCCGGATGATCCTCGGTCTGTCGGAGGAGGCGACCCAAGCGCACCTCGGCGGGCAGCTTGGCCAATCGGCACCCGCCACCCCGACCTCGGCGGGTCTCCAGGTAGCCCAACTGGCCCAACCGATGCACCACCTGCGCCAGGTGGTTGCGGGAGATGCCGTAGGCCTCGGAGACATCCTGGAGTTGGAACAACCCGTCTCTCAAGGAGGCGTAGATGAGGACCCGAAGCGAGTAATCGCTGAAGAGGCTCAGTTTCATGGACAGGGCACCCTGGAGCCCGGGTCCGAGACTGATCCCGATGCCATGAGGTTACAACCCATCGGATTTTTTCACTCAGGGATTCGGCAGTGTCCGACCTGTTCATAGGCCGGCTCGGATGCTCCCATGCGGGCGGGCGCATGAAGCACGAATTCTGGAACGAACGGTGGCGGCAAGGGCAGATCGGATTCCACCTGGGCCAACCCCACGACTGGCTGGTGGCGGCCGAGCAGCGGTTTCCGGCGGCATCGCGAGTGTATGTGCCGCTGTGCGGGAAGACCGTGGATCTGGTATGGCTGCGGGACCGCGGCCATGAGGTCATCGGCTGCGAATTCGTGGCCAGCGCAGTGCAGGATTTCCTGCGGGAACAAGGACTCTCGGCCAAGACCGAACACCTGGGTGAGGGCGACAGCCGATACGAGTGCCACCGGACTCCGGGCCTGAGCGTCCTTCAGGGAGATGCGCTGAATCTCGACCCGGCGCATTTGGGCGGGCCTGTCGACGTGGTCTTCGACCGGGCGGCCTTGGTCGCCATCGATCCGGCCTGCCGACGTCGCTACGTCGAAGGCCTGGCCCGCCTGCTGCGCCCGGGCGGCCACCTCCTGCTCATCGCCTTCGCCTACGACCAATCCCGGGTCGACGGTCCGCCCTGGTCGGTGGATGCCCAGACCATCGAGCGACTCTTCGGCGATCGGTTCTCCATCGAGACGCTCGCGGTGCGGTCCGAGGAAGGGAATCCCCGCTTCCAGGCGGCCGGGGTCCAGGAGATGGAGGAACGCTGCTGCTGGCTGACGAGGAAGGACGCACCATGATCTCCCGGATCGGGCAATGGGGAGGCCGCCCGGGGCGAGACCGCAGACCTTTCTGATCCCGCACCGGCAACGCCCCGGATCCGGATGGGGAAAAAGCCCGAATGAAGCATCCCCTGTGGACTGGCAGTTTGAATGGCGCATCCGACCCCGCCAACGAGGAAGGACGACTCCAGAAACCCATGCTATCCACCATGCAACCCATCCACATCCGCTGCGGACACCTCTCCGTGAATCACCGTTGCTCCCACTCCCCACTGGCCGGCGGAGGCGGTTCCAACGGCAAGGCCCAACTCCATCGGGTGGACCACCACCGCGGACGCAGCCGCCGGCGGGGTCGTCAGCCGGGTGCGGCGGCCCTGCGCCATGACCTTCACGGCCATGACAAGGCCTGACCTTCGGCGGGGCGTCAGCCGGTGGTCCTGAGCCCGCTGGCGATCGCGTTGATCGTGAGCAGGAGATCCGGCAGGCGTGCTTGAGCGGACTCGGTATCACCCGCCTTGATCGACGATCGCCATTGGCGCAGCAGCGAGATCTGCTGGCGGTGCAGGGTCCGCAGCGGTCCGACCCGCAGGGCCAACGTCCGGCCCAAACGGGGTCGATGCCGCGCGAACTCGGTGCCGAGGATGGAGGCCAGGCTGCGCTGGGTGCGGTGCCATTCCGCCTCGATGCGGCCCCAGATCCGATCGCGGAGCTCGGGTTCTTCGACCAGGCTCGCGTACTCGCGCATCACCTCCAGATCGCTGCTGGCCAACGACGTCTCGATATTGGTGATGAGGTACCGGAGGAAGGGAACCGATCGGACCTGGTCGCGCAGCAGGGACGCCTCCTGCTCCGACAAGGCCGCCAGAGCCGAGCCCGCACCGTACCAGCCGGTCAGGTAGAACCGGGCCTGAGTCCACGAGAACACCCAGGGGATCGCCCGCAGATCGGTGAGGCTGGCCTGACCCGTGCGTCGGGAAGGACGCGAACCGATGCGGGTGTTCTCCAGGGCGTCGAGGGGGGTGGCCTGACGGTGGAAGGTCAGGAAGCCCTCGGACTCCAACAGAGATCGGTATTCCCGACTCGATTCCGCCGCGAGACGATCCATCAACGGCACCAGTTCCGCCGGGAATTCCCCCTTGCGCCGGTGCCGCCAGGTGGTCGCCGTCACGCCAGCCAACAGGAGTTCCAGATTGTAGCGCGCGGTCCCGGGATTGCCGTACTTCTGGGCGATGGTCTCGCCCTGTTCGGTCAGCCGGATCGCCCCGGTCAACGACCCCGGCGGCAGGGCCTCGAGGAAGCGGTGCGTCGGGCCGGCCCCACGGCTGATGGTGCCTCCGCGGCCGTGGAAGAACTGCACCTCGACGCCCGCCTGCTCGCCGACCTTCGCCAGGCGGGCCTGCCCCCGCTGCAGGGCCCACTGGCTGGCCACGATGCCCGCATCCTTGTTGGAATCGGAATACCCCACCATCACCTGCTGCCGCAGCCGGCCCGGACGGCCCGCCCGAATGGCATGGTGGGCCAGGCTGGCCCGGGTGACGGGAAACTCCAGGAACGCCCGTAGCATCTCCGGACCCCGCTCCAGATCCTCGACCGTCTCGAGCAGAGGCACGACCGGCAACAGGCACACCATTCCCTCGGGATAGAGGCGCAGCAGCCCGGCCTCGCGGGCCAGGACATACACGCCGAGCAGGTCGGAGAGCCGGCGGGTCATGCTCACGATCAGCGCCCCCAGGCCGTCGACCCCACGGGTCTTGAGGTGTTCGGCCAGCACCCGATAGGTGGCCAGCACCGCATCGGCCTCGGGCCCCGCGGAGGCCGAGGGATGCAGGAACGGTCGGGGGGAACGGATCTCGCGCTCGAGCAGGCGCAACCGCTCGGTCTCGGTCCATTCCTCCCATTGGGAGGCGTCGATGCCCGCGGCGCACAGCAGTTGCCGCAGGGCCCGATCGTGGAAGGCGGAGTTCTGGCGGACATCGAGGTGGGCCAGGTGGAAGCCGACCGCGGCCAGCACCCGTCGGACCGGAGCCACATCATGCGCGGCCAGGCGGCCGGCACCGGCCTCGACCAGCGAGGTCTCCAAGGTCTGGAGGTCGGCATCCAATTCGCCGGGTTGCCGGTACCTGCCCGGCTCGTCCAGCACCCGGGCCAACTGACCGGGATGGACCTCGACGGGCAGGCGGGCGGCCATCAACTCGACCGTCTGACGCCACGGCTCCCCGGGGTGCATCTTCAGGATCGGGCGTGCCGCATCGCCCAGCGACTCCACGCTCTGGTCCCGCAGGGCGCGAAGGCTGGGCGGAGCGGGTTGGATCCATTCCGAGAGCGGCAACCGCTCCGCCAGCGCGCCCAATTCACGGTGCAGCACGACCAGGGCGTTGGCCCGAAGGCGCTCCAAGGTCTCGGCGGTGACCTCGGCGGTGACTCCCGGATGTCCGTCACGATCGCCGCCCACCCAGGTGCCGAAGCGCAGGGCCGGAACACCGGGCCCGATCTCGAGGGAGGAGGCGGGCAGACCGGCCCGTTCCCAGGCCTCCCTGAGACGGCGGTCCAACTCGGGCACCACACCCGGAAGCACATCGCGCAGGTAGTTGAGGACGTTGCGGCGCTCGTCGGCGACCGTGGGTTTCTCGATGAGGATCTCCCCTGTCCGCCAAAGCCGTTCCAGGAGTGCGATCAGTTCCGCCCGCCGGGCGCGCCGGGATCCGGGTTGGGCGGCCGCTTGCAACAGGTGCATGAGCAGGCGGTGCTGCTCGAGGACGGAAGATCGCTTGGCTTCGGTGGGATGGGCCGTGAAGACGGGTTCGACCTCCACACCCCGAAGCGCCTCGAGGATCGATTCCGCCGTGGCCCCGGCGCGAACCAGCTCGGCCAACTGGTCGGCCCAGAGCCCCCTCTCGGCCTCCGGGGAACCGGACTCTTCGCGACGGTCACGCAAGGTCTCGGAGACCTGCTCCTCGACGGTATTGAGGAGTTGGAAGGCCATGGCCAGCGCCAGGCCCAGGCGCGCTGGCGGCTCCACCTCGCTGGACGCGTTCGGCAGGGCTGCCGAAGTCCAAGGGATCCAGCGGGCCAATTCGGCTTCGCCCAGACCCGAGAGCACCTCCACCAAGGCGTCGGAAAGCCAACGGATGTCCTGGTCGATCTGCCGAAAACCCCAGTCGATGGAATCGAGGGTCTCGGGAGTCTCCTGAGTCTGGGGAGCGGTGGGCATGGGCATGGTCGGTCGGGGATGCCCGGGAGTCTGGGTGGCCCGGACCCCTGCCTACTGCCACCGGTCGGCCATTCCGTCAAACACGGTGGCGGTCGGGAGAGGATCGGAAACGCTACCTGAAGAAGATCCCGATGGTCCCCGACGAATCCTGCAGGTAGGAAGTCGAAGCGATCCGGGCTCGGCACAACCGGTCGATCGACCGTGAAAAGCGGTCTCGGTTTCGCCCGGCGGAGTTCGGCGGACGGACCCCGGAATTGGTTTTCCCGATGTCGGCATCGGGTTTATCGATTGGGCGCTTCAATCCCGGGCCGACACCCTTTCCAGCCATGAACCCCACGACCGGATTCCTCCTACTCCTCCTGGCCCTGATGTCGTTCCAGACGAGGGCTTCAGCCCAGGAGTCGCGGACGATCCCTCCGGCCCTCCAACCCTGGGAGTCTTGGGCCACGTGGAACGACACGCATCGGTTCTGTCCGACACCCTACTCCGACCCGAAGACCCACCGCTGCTTCTGGCCCACGCGGTTGGAGCTTCAGGTGACCAACTCCGGCGCGCGCTTCTCGCTGTCGATCACCGCCTTCCACGAAACCTGGATCCCCTTGCCCGGCGGGGCGGACAGTTGGCCCCAAGAGGTCATGGTCGGAGGGAAGCCGGTCGTGGTGATCGAACGGGACGGAGCACCCGCGGTGCGAGTCGCGGAGGGGGAAACCCGGCTCGAGGGCCTCTACCGGTGGAATGAACCGCCCCAGAACCTTCGGATCCCCGGCTCGCTGGGGATCCTGTCGCTGATCCGGGACGGCAAGCCGGTGGAGAACCCGGCCTGGGATGCCCAGGGACTGCTGTGGCTCCGTCGGGACGCGTCCACCGAGGCCGCCGAGCGCAACTTCCTCGGTGTGAAGCTCCATTCGGTCCTCGAGGACGGCATCCCGATGTGGTGGCGCGAGGAGATGGAGCTGACCGTCGCCGGGAAGAGCCGTGAGGAGGACCTCGGCACGCTGCTGCCCGAAGGATGGAGGTTGGCGGGGCTCCAATCTCCCATCCCCGTCAGCGTGGACGACTCGGGCCACGCCAAGGCCCAGGTGCGGGCCGGAACCTGGACCGTCCGCGTGGATGCCTTCCGGCTCGACAACCCCCGGGAGATCCGGTTCGCGCCCCAGGCCCGGAAGGCGGTTGCGGAGTCACTGGTGGCCTTCCGAGGTCGGCCCGAGTTCCGGGTACTGGAGTTCATCGGCCCCCCGGCCATCGATCCGTCCCAGAGCGGATTCCCGAAAGCGTGGCAGGGATTGCCCGTGCATCGCTGGGACACGTCGACACCGGTGCGGCTGGTGGAACGGATGCGGGGCATGGGCACCGAAAAACCGGCAGGTCTGAGCATCGAGCGGGTGCTGTGGCTCGACGAGGGAGGCCGAGGGTTGACCTTCCAAGACCGGATCTCGGGGCAGATGCAGCAGGTCTGGAGGCTCGACACGGCCGAGGGACAGGAACTGGGATCGGTGCGCAGCGGAGGCGAGGGCCAGCTCATCACCCGCAACCCGCAGACCCAGGCCATCGGCGTGGAACTGCGTTCACGGAACCTGGATGTCGAGGCCACCGGGCGGTTGTCGGAACCGGCATCGCTGCCGGCGACCGGATGGCACTCCGACGCGGAGTCGGTCCGCGTGACTCTCCACCTGCCGCCGGGGTGGCGACTCTTCGCCCTCTTCGGTGCCGACTGGGTCCATGGCGATTGGCTCACCGCTTGGACGCTGCTCGACCTGTTCCTGCTGCTGATCTTCACCCTGGCGGTGTTCCGGATCCGCGGTTGGGCCACCGCGCTGCTGGCCTTCGCGGCCTTCGGACTGGCCTACCACGAGTCCGGGGCCCCGAGGTACGTGTGGCTCGTCCTGCTGGTGCCCATCGCACTGGAACCCCACATTCCCGCCGGCCTGGGCCGACGCCTGCTGCAAGTGGGACGGGCGCTGTCCATCGGTGCGCTGCTCCTGTTCCTGGTGCCGTTCGTCACACGACAGGTGCAGCAGGCGCTGTACCCGCAACTGGAGACCACCGAAAGCACGCCCACCCCGTCGCCCGATGAACCCATCGAGGCGGTGGCCGCGCCGATGGCGATCCAGAAGATGTCCCAGACCCAGGCCCGGTCGGCCGGCAGCCAGGCGGCGATGTCGCGGGAGTTGATGTCCCGCTATGGCCTGTCGACGGCCGGTTCGGCCATCGCCGCGGATGCCCCACAGAACCAGGCCCCTTCGAAGGATGCGCTCTCCAACCTGCGGCAGGACGTCAAGGCGCGGATCCAGACCGGACCGGGACTTCCGGAGTGGACTTGGCGCGCGGTCAGTTTCGGATGGAATGGGCCGGTCCAGGCCTCGCAGCGTTGGCACCCCATCCTGATTTCCATGCCCGTCGAACGGGTGTTGACCGTGTTGAGGACGCTCCTGCTGCTGGCCCTCGGGGCGGCACTGCTCCGCGGCTGCGTCCACCACCCGCAGAAGCCGGGTTCCGCAGCGATCCCCGGGGTTCCGGCTCCCACGGCTCCCACAACCACGTCGGCCGCCGTGGCGATCCTCCTGCTGTTGAGCGGATTCCTGACCACAGCGACCCCGGCCCACGCTCAGGGGCCGACCGCTCCTCCCGATCGGTCGCCCGTCCAGAACCGGCCCACGGCTCCCGCCCCGGGACCGCCCCCTGCTGCCAATCCGGCTCCAGCTCAGAGTCCCATCCCGGGACCCTCCGTACCCTCGGCACCACCGGCGGCGGAGATGCCTCCCGCGTCGGGAGCCATCCCGGACGCAACCACGCTGGAAACCTTGCGTCAGCGGCTGTTGGAGAGGTCCGACGCCTATCCGAACGCGGCGAGCATCTCCGGGGTGTTCGTGAGCCTCCGGGGCCAACGGCTCCGCATGGAGGCCGAGATCCATTGCGCAGCCCAGACCGCCGTTCCGCTGCCCGGACGCCTGCCGGCCTTCTCCCCGGTCTCGGTCACCATCAACGGCCGTTGGAATGGCACCCTGCGCCGGGACGATGGCTACCTGTGGCTCGTCCTACCGCCGGGTGTCCACGTGGTCCGCATGGACGCGATGCTCACCGGCACCGGCGACTGGGAATGGACCTACCTACTGAAACCGCGCCAGGTCCGGATCGACGCCCCGGACTGGACGGTGGTCGGAGTCCGTCCGGACGGCGTGCCCGAAGCACAGGTGTTCTTCTCACCCAAGCAGAAGGTCGCCTCGACGGCGGCCTCGTATGAACATCGGGACCTGCAGGCCATCGTGGCCGTGGAGCGCCGGCTCGAACTGGGCCTGCAGTGGCGAGTCCGAACCGTGGTCCATCGGCTCTCAACCGCGGGCAAAGCGATCTCGCTG
>JACCEC010475716.1_pt1 | contig 11482 bp, 8 predicted proteins | sample 7450121 | NCBI WGS metagenome assembly JACCEC01 (sample SAMN15323455, study PRJNA562643) | freshwater metagenome | isolation source: river surface water | place: USA:Blue River Watershed | collected 2017-08-18 | reverse complement strand
GTCATGAGAAACGTCGGAAACACGGACCGCGCATTGCGCGTGCTGGCTGGCAGTTTGCTGATCCTGCTGAGCCTGATGAATATCATTGGCCCCTGGGGTTGGATCGGTCTGGTGCCGATCGCCACCGGCCTGCTGCGCTTCTGCCCGGCCTATTCTCTGCTTGGCCTGCGCTCCTGCCCCGTCGAGGCGAAGGAAGAGCATGCCTAAGGTCCGCTCGAAGGGATTCGCCAATCCTGCGCAGACCTGGGATGCGCGCTTTTCTACCGACAGCTACATTTTCGGCACCGAGCCGAACGTGTGGCTGGCGCAGCATCGCGCGCTGCTGCCGCCCGGCGCGCGCGTACTGGCCGTCGCCGACGGCGAAGGTCGCAACAGCGTCTGGATGGCGCAGCAGGGCTTGCAGGTTGATGCGTTCGATATCTCGCCGGTGGGCGTCGGCAAGGCAATCAGGCTCGCCGCGCAAGCGGGTGTGGACGTCAATTTTCAGGTCTGCAGCGCGGAAGACTTCGACTGGAAGGTCGGTGAGTATGATGCCGTCGTCGCGATCTTCATTCAGTTTGCCGATCCTGATACGCGCAGAGAGTTATTCAAACGAATGAAGGCCGCGCTCAGGCCGGATGGGCTGATCCTGTTGCAGGGTTACACCCCAAAGCAGCTGGAGTACAGGACGGGTGGTCCCCCCAACATTGATCACCTGTACACCGAAGCGCTGCTGAAGGAAGCCTTTGGCGACATGACCATCGCCGAAATGACCGCCTACGACGACGTACTCACCGAAGGCACCCAGCACGCCGGCCAATCTGCGCTGATCGGTCTGGTGGCGCGCAAACCCCTGGCAGCAATTTCCCGTAACTGAACCGGTGCGGGCGGGTTAGTCCAACCGCCTGCAGCCCCTTTCCCCGTCGCATACCTGTTGCATACCTGTCGCATCCCCGCCGCCATCGACTGATACATCAGTGGTGCAACAAACACGCCCGCAGCGCGAACCGCCGCTGCACTGACGATACCCACCTTGCATCCCACCGTAGCCACGCCCTGACGCAAGTAGTCGGCTTGCCGAACGGTGCCGCGCTGGTGTTACGAAGTCGTCAGATCGTCAGGAAAATTCCATGCAAAACAACATCACCGGAAAGCCCGGCCCTCAGGACATTCCGTCATCGCAGCCAACCGTCCCCCAGGTCACGACCAGTCAACCCGACAAAAAGCCACGCATTCAATCACGACAACCAGCGGAAATCATCACCGATGAGAACGGGCGACGATTCAGGAATGGTGTCGAGTTATTCTACGAAAGCGATTGTGACAGCGATACAGAGCAGAACGCACCCAAGCAACCCAGAAAAAAACCTAATGAGGTCAGCAGCGCATCAACACCGAACCAGACGGCGACCGATACGGAATCTGTTGAATCTCGCTGTCATCGGCTTAAATCAGCAATCAAAGCTGGCGACATCGACACAGTCAGGCAGCTGATCAGGCAATTCCCCGATCTTGTGACGCAGACAAATAAGCGGGCCGCTTCCCTGCTCCATCGAGCGATCATTAATGACCAAACTGCTATCGCAGAGCTATTAGTCGACAACGGTGCATCGCTGGATTATCGGGATTCAGACGGCTCAACATCACTGATTCGGGCCATCCAGCGCAAGCAGGGATCACTGGCAGAGGCGTTGATCCGGAAAGGCGCAGCGGTCGATCAGGCCGATAGCAGGGGATGGACGCCACTGATGGTGGCTGCCGCAATCGGCAACACGCACCTGATGCAACTGCTGATTGCGCATGGAGCAAGCATTGACAAGACCAGCAAGCAATCCGCGACAGCGCTGATTGTGGCGACCGGGGGCGGTCAGATCGACGCCGTCCGTCTGCTGCTCAGCAAAGGAGCATCCGTCAATCACGCAGATAACTCAGGGTGGAGGCCACTCTCTATTGCCGCCCACAAAGGACACGAAGACATCGCACGGCTTCTGATCAAACATCATGCAGGGCTTGAGCTGAGCACCCAAAAGGGCTGGACACCGCTGATGACGGCGACCAAAGCTGGCCACCTGAGTCTCGTCAGATTACTTCTGGAGCAAAAAGCCAACATCAATCACAAGTCCAAAGCAGGCGTTAGCGCATTGATGCTTGCAGCGGGCAACGGCGATACCGAAATTGCCGAACTGCTGGTCCATAACGGCGCATCAGTCAATGAGGCAGACAAAGACGGGCAGACACCATTGATTTATGCCGAAGAGAAGGGTCATTACGAAGCGGCACGGCTTCTCATCCGCGTTAAGGCGGCGATCGACCAGCCTGATTCGCTTGGGCGCACACCGCTGTTGATTGCGGTGCAAAAAGGTCAGACATCGCTTGCCAGTCTGTTGATTGCCAATGGAGCAACCATCGACAGAGCAGACAACAGCGGGAGTACACCACTGACCATCGCTTGCGATAAAAATCATCCTGACATACTGAAACTGTTACTTGGCAGCTTACCCAACCGGGCTGCGATTGATGCACGCACACCGAAGAACATTACGCTACTCATGCATGCTGCACGTTCGGGTCATACGGAGATTGCCGACATACTGCTGAGCCATGGCGCGACGATCAATCTACCCGCCAATGGCGGCTGGACGCCGCTGATGAGTGCCGTCCTGGCGGGCCACAAGACCATGGTTGAGTTACTCATATCGCGCGGCGCAGAGATCGATCGGGGGAAACAGGATGGCTGGACGGCGCTGATGATTGCCTGCCAAATCGGACATGCCAAGATCGTTGATCTGCTGCTGGACAAGGCCCGGTTCTCAATACCTCAATTGGCGAAAATGATACGCGCTGCATCGATCAATGGTCATGCGAAGGTATTGGAACTTCTGTTCGAAAAAGCAAAGACGTCCGCGATATTTTCAAAGACGATGTTACGGTTTTGGGATAGCAACCCAGCGGAGTTTGCGATTAAAAATGGCCACGCCGACGCGCTTGCGGTTCTCATGAAAAATGGTATCCGTCCTGATCTTTCGTCCCAGACTGTCTGGCAAGACCTGATGAAAGCTTTAGACAAAGGCAATGCCGAGCTTCTGCACCTCGCGATCGATGAACTCCCCTCGTCCCTGCTTTGGTCCTCCTTATCCTCGTTCGGTCAGGGTACCTCTCCGGTCCACCTGCACGTTCAACAAGCGCTGATCCATGCGATCCGGCAGGATCGCCAGGACATCGTCAAATTGCTGATGAAGGCAGGCGCGAAACCTGACTTTCTGGACACGAATGCGACAACCCCCGTACAAGTCGCCATCCAGGAAGGCAACCTGCCGATGCTGCAGCTGCTGCTTGGGCCCGACGTCAAACTCAACAGGCACAAGCCGGATGACAAGCTCTCGGCCGAGCTTTTGCTGGCCATCAGCAGCGAACCGCCCGATCCACTGCTGATTGACACGCTGATCGATTTTGACAACGCAGCCCTGATGAAAAAAGGGGGCTTCGGCTTCAAGCTGGATTTTCAACAGCTGGCTGACCGAGTCAGCCAATTGCTGATGGCGGCACAAAAAGATAAAAACAACCCGCGCCTTCAGCTCAGTGCGATCATCACCATGCTTTGTGGCGAATTCGGCCTCAGCTATCTGGCTGCCAACACGCTCGCTGACGCCATTCTGCAGATCGCCGGCATCTATGCCACCGACTTGAAGAAGGATGTCGCCCGCCCGACGGCCAGCGCGCCCACAGCGGCACAGCTCCGGGTGGCCTTCGCTGAGAGCATCGTCAGCTCGCAATTGTTGCAGGACCTAATGCGTTACGACGATCAGGCGCCTGAGCAGTGCTATCCAAATGCCACACTGATGCCTGAACTGGCCAGAAAGCTCGTCCGCAACACCGCGCGGCAGGCTGGCTTGCTGGTGGTCTCAGCGGAATCTGTGCTCAGCGAGCCGGATGCCGCACTCGCGAAATTCCTGAACACACTCACTCCCATCACGACATCGCAGCAGATACGCGACTTCATGAGCGGCGCAGGATGGCACCCGATGGTGGCAGCGCTGGTGGCCGAATGCTGGAACAGCCTGGACAAGCCTCCGGCCAAAGCCGGTCTGATCGCCGCGATCAGCCAACGGCTCAGCACGCCGGAATTCGCTGAAAAAATCGAATATCAGTCCTCGGATGCAGCACGCCACTATCTTCTCGGGCAGCTCAGCCGGCTCAGGGACCTCATGCGAATTTGAATCGACGGTATCGCGTGTCATGTGATGGGGTTCGAGTTTGTATTTTAGGCCACATGCGCGCTTGTACTGGTTCGCACATTGAATTTCCCCACATCGCTCGCGAAGAAAACATCATGCAAACGACGACGAATCCACTCTCAGGAATAACGAAGGCTCCCGACACAGAAAAAACGGACAGCAAGGAGTCTGTGAAAGCGCAGGAAAAGCCGCCTCAGATGAAATCGCAACAGCGATCAAAAATCATCGTCCGCGAAGATGGCCGGAGATTCAAAAATGGCGTTGAGCTTTTCTATGAAAAAATACGGGGATGGGAGCGACCCTGTCGAGCACAAGCAATCAAAAACCCCCAAGTCCAAAACATCCCGGACACCGCCAACACGCCAACCCAGCAATGAGAAAACACCGAAACATACGTCCAGCAGTTCCTTTTCCTCCTCATCAGCCGCACCGACGGACCCATCGGTCAGCACACAATAATCATTTCAGTGCTTTGTCTTATGCCTGCTCCGGCGGCGACCTGGAGGTTGTGAAGCTCCTACTCAAATCATGCAAGAGCTTCTCCAGGAAAGAGAACCCCCTGTTCGAGTTTTCAGCGGCCAATCGCGTGCTGCTCGAAGATCAAAAAAGGGGGCTGCTCTCTGCACACAAAAATGAGCATCATGATATTGTGGATTTACTGATTGAAAAGTTAAAAAGTTTTCCTGTATCTAAGATGTTTTTGGCGCGGTTCTGGCTGCCTGAGCCTCTGAAATCCAGCACGCTATCCGGACAGGAAAAAATGGTATCGGTGTTGATCAAGCATGTCGGTCATCTCGATCCCAATAACAAAGATATCTGGGAGGCGATGTCAGGCGCTGCTGCCAACGGTCACATCGGTACGCTTCGCATCATGCTGGACAGTTTCTCGCCGTCGGTTCAGGAGGTGCTCTCGATGCAGGGAGAAAATGCAGCGATACGACTGCATCGCCGACTGCAGCGATGCCTGATCGGCGCAGTGAACAATGGACATCACGACATGGCGAGTTTGCTGGTGAATGCCGGCGCATTGCCAGTGCTGAGGAGCGAACAGGGCGATTCCGCGTTCGAGATCACCATAAAAAAAGCCGACATCCGTACTCTGATTTCCCTGCTTGGAAAGCAGGTGACACTGACGAAGACCAATCCTCATAGCAGGATGTCAAATGAGCTGACGTCTGCACTGAACAGCATACCACCCAACCCATTGATCATCGATACCATCATCGCATTCGAGACTCAGGCAGCGGCACAACAGGGAACTCACTCTGACAAGATCCAGTTTGATCTCATGTGCGACAAAATTCATGCACTGCTCGTAAAGCACAGAAGCGCAGAGCTTGGCAAACAAGGCCTGCACAAAGCCACGATTGCTTTGCTTTGCACGGAATTCGGCTTTTACTACCCTGTCGCCGAAAATATCGCTTCAATCGTGGAAGACATCTCGGCCATTTTCCCGGTGACTGCCGATGCGAATGCCACGCCGAGCCCGGAGCAGCTGCGTGCAGCCATCACTGAAGCCATTGCGAGTTCGCCCTTCCTGCATGATCTGAACAACTGGAATACCCAGACGCTGGCACAGCTGTATGCCAGTCACGATCAGGCGCCCGACAAGGCTGTCAGCCTCGTGCGTGCAGCGGCACCTCAGGCCGGGCTGCTGACTGCCGTGGCTGAGGCGGAGTCCGATGCGCATCAGCAGGCATTAATCGGATTTTTTGGAAAACTGAGCCCCGCCAGCACATCGTCGCAGATTCAACTATTCATGCAGCGCTCAGGATGGCATCCGCTGGTCGTGACGGTCGTCACTGAGGCATGGGATAGTCTGAAACAGAACAAGACGCAACAGGACTTGTTCCAGGCAATACAGCAAAAACTTCGCTCATTCGAGCTAGCCGAAGAAATAGAAGGACAAACCGAGGCAGGGCATCATTTGCTGATCATGCAACTGAACCGGCTGTCAGAGATCATCGGCATGTAACGCCGCCCCGGTGCGACGATGAGGACAGGCGCGGCCATGAGTGGCCCACGCCAGCCCTCAGCCGTCCTCAGCCGCCCTGCTTGCCCTGTATCCCCAGGCGCGCGAGCAGTGCCCGGTCCTGCTCGACCTCGGGGTTTCCTGTCACGAGCAATTTATCGCCATAGAAGATCGAGTTGGCTCCCGCCAGATAGCACAGCGCCTGCACGCCATCGCCCAGCTCGCGGCGGCCAGCAGAGAGCCGCACCCTCGCTTTGGGCATCGTGATGCGCGCCACCGCAATGGTACGGACGAATTCCAGCGGATCGAGCTTCTGCTGATCCGCCAGCGGTGTGCCTTCCACCGCGACCAGATGATTGATCGGCACGGACTCGGGATAAGGATTCAGGTTCGCGAGTTGCGAGATCAATCCCGCGCGATGCTCGCGCGTCTCGCCCATGCCAACGATGCCGCCGCAGCAGACCTTCAGCCCCGCTTCACGCACATGGCCAAGCGTATCCAGCCTGTCCTGATAATCGCGTGTACTGATGATGTCGCCGTAGAACTCCGGCGCGCTGTCGAGATTGTGGTTGTAGTAGTCGAGTCCTGCGTCCGCAAGGCGCTGTGCCTGCTCTTCTTTGAGCATGCCCAGTGTTGCGCAGGTTTCCAGACCCAGCGCTTTCACTGCCTTGACCATGTCTTCGACTGCATCAAGGTCACGGTCTTTGGGCGAGCGCCAGGCCGCGCCCATGCAGAAGCGGGTCGCGCCGCTGTCTTTTGCGGCTTTGGCGGCTTCAACCACTTCATCGACAGCCATCATTTTTTGTGCGGTCAGGCCCGTGTCATGATGCGCGGACTGCGGGCAGTAGCCGCAATCCTCCGGACATCCGCCGGTCTTGATCGACAACAGGGTTGCCAGCTCGACTTCATTGGCATTGAAATGCTCGCGATGCACCTGCTGTGCACGCCAGAGCAGGTCATTGAACGGCAGCTCGAACAGCGCGAGCACGTCGGCGACGGGCCACACCTCGCGTGCGGCAGCGAGATCGGCGACTTTTTTGCGCGCGGCATGCAGGGTAATGGGTTGAGCAACAGAGGATGACATTCAGTTATTCCCGGTAAAAAAACGACGCAAATCAAATCAGGTGATGCGGGGTCAGCAGCGCCAGCGCATGTTCAGCATGCTCAGCATGTTTAGTACATTCAGCGCGGCGCCGGCCAGCCTCGCAGGCGCGATGCATCGATGCTGGCTGCCGCTTCCGCTGCCGAGGCCACCGGCATCCAGCGCACGACGCCCAGCAAGGGCGCAGGCAGGTGCCGCGACAGCGCCTCGAGATTCGCTGCCTGATGCGGCATGGACGGATCGATCTGGTTCGCCACCCAGCCCGCCAGCGTCAGTCCTCGCGCGCCAATGGCTTCTGCGGTCAGCAGCGCATGATTCAGGCAGCCCAGCCGCAGGCCGACCACGAGGATAACATCAAGCTGCATGGCCGCTGCCAGATCGGCGGTGTCGAACTCATCGTCCAGCGGCACCCGGAAACCGCCGACGCCCTCCACCACCAGCGCCTCGACCTGCGCCGTCAGCTGCCGGTAGGCCGACATGACCGTGTCGCGCTCGATGCGGCGATTCTCCAGTGCGGCGGCAATATGGGGCGCGGCGGCCTCGCGAAACATCTGCGGACAGACCAGTTCAACCGGCAGCGGCACACTGGCCTGCGCGGTCAGCATCGCCACATCCTCATTCCACAGCTCGCCGTCGCGGATCTCGGCACCGGCGGCCAGCGGCTTCATGCCGGCGGCACGCAGCCCCGCAGCGGCCAGCTTGTGCACCAGCGCGGCCGACACCAGCGTCTTGCCGACACCGGTATCGGTGCCAGTCACGAAACAGGCAAATTGCAGGCTCATGATCCGGTTCTCCCGCTCAGTTGTTCTACGTCGGTGATGGTCGCGATCAGCTCGCTCAGCTGTGCCTCGGTATGCGCGGCGGACAGCGTCACCCGCAGACGGGCGCTGCCTTTGGGCACCGTGGGCGGTCGCACCGAGCCGACCCAGAGGCCACGTTCGCGCAACGCCTGCCCGACCGCCATCGTTGCCTCATTCTCGCCAATGATCACCGGCTGTATCGCCGTGGAGGAATCCAGCGGCTGCCAGTGCGACAGGCGAAGTCCCTGCCGCCATTGCGCAATGCGGGCAGCCAGTGCCCGGCGGCGCTGCCGGCCCTCATCGCCCGCAATGATCGTCAGGCTGGCCAGCAGCGCATGCGCGAGCGCGGGCGGTGAGGCGGTGGAATAGACATACGGCCGCGCGCGCTGTACCAGCCAGTCGATCACGGTCTCATGCGCGGCAACGAAAGCGCCCGCGACGCCGGCGGCTTTGCTCAGGGTGCCGATCAGCACGAGCTGCGGCGATCGCAGCGCAAACTGCTCGAGCGCACCCCGCCCCTGCTCGCCCAGCACCCCAAACCCATGGGCATCATCGACGATCAGCCACGCACCCTGCCGCTCGCACAGCGCAAGCAGGTCGGGCAGCGGCGCGATATCGCCATCCATGCTGAACACACTATCCGTCACGACCAGTTTGGTGTCTGCGGTGCTGGCCGCCAGCCTCTGCGCGAGTGCGTCAAGATCACGATGCGGATAGACGCTGATCGTCGCCCGCGACAGCCGGGCGCCATCGATCAGCGACGCATGATTCAATGCTTCGGAAAATATCTCGGACTGTTTATCTGCGAGCGCCGTGATCACGGCCAGGTTCGCCATGTAGCCGCTGGACAGGTAGAGCGCCCGCCCCTGCACCAGATGCGGTGACAGAAAGTCGGCCAGCGCCTCCTCGAGCAACGCATGCGCATGCGAGTGTCCGCTGATCAGGTGCGAGGCGCCGCTGCCCGCCCCATAGCGTGATGCGCCTTCGGCCAGTGCCTGCGCGATGCGCGGATCACCGGCCAGACCGAGATAATCATTGCTGCAGAACGCCAGCAGCGGACGTCCATCGACCACCAGCTGCGCGCCGCACGGCGATGCGACCGGCACACGCCGGCGGATCAGATGCTGCTGCGACAAATCGTCCAGACGCGCGCGCAAGGCGCTCAGCAGCGCGTTATCACTGCTCATGCGGTCCGCTCTGCCAGAAGGGCTTGCGCTTACTCAGGAAAGCCTGCACGCCCTCGCGCCCCTGCTCGGAACTGCGAATATCGGCAATACGGCGCACGGTATCGGCGATCAGCTCATCGTCAATCGGCTCACAGGCCACATCGCGTATCAGCCGCTTGGCCTCGTCCAGCGCATGCGGGCTGCAGGCGAGCAAGGACTCGGTAAGTTGGGCAATCGTGGTGTCCAGCGCGGCTTCCTCATCGACGACCTCATGCACGAGGCCGATGCGTTTTGCCTCGGTCGCATCGAATCGTTCCGCCGTCAGGAAATACCGTCGCGCTGCGCGCTCGCCGATCGCGCGAATGACATACGGAGAGATCGTCGCCGGGATCAGACCGAGCCGGGTCTCGGACAGGCAGAATCCCGCCGGCCCGGTCGCAACCGCCATGTCGCAGGCGGCGACCAGACCGAGCCCGCCCGCATAGCAATCGCCCTGCACACGGGCGATCACGGGCTTGCTGCAGTGGTAGATCACCTTCAGCATGCCCGCCAGCGCGCCGGCATCGGCGAGGTTTTCTTCGTCGGTATGGCCGGCCATCTTTTTCATCCAGTTCAGGTCGGCACCTGCACAGAACGCCTTGCCGCGCGCCGCCAGCACGATCACGCGCACCTCGCGTTCCTGATCGAGACGGCGAAACGCATGCGTGATCTCGGCGATCGAGGTCTCATTGAACGCATTGCGCAGATCGGGGCGGTTCAGCCAGATCGTGGCCAGCTGCGGATGATGATCGATCTCCAGCGTCTGATAAGACATAGCACTCTCCAACGACATGTCAGTGTTGCGGCCTCTCCGTGCGACGGCCGGCCTCAGCCGCGCGACGTGCCCGGCTTGACCATGTCCTCCGGATTGTCCAGCCGCAGCCGGGGCCGGTCGGGCTCAACGGCGGTCAGCGGCTCGACTTCCTGCAGCTCGCTCATGCAGCGCACCGCCAGTTGCTGGTACTCGAGCGTGCCGCGCCGCTTCCACGCGATCTCTTCATCCGACAGGGTACGGGAGACTTTCGCCGGCATGCCCATCACCAGGCTTTTCGGGGGAACGACCATGCCGGTCTTGACGAAGGACATCGCGGCGACGATCGCGGATTCGCCGATCACCGCGCCGTCCATCACGACGGCATTCATGCCCACCAGCGCATTGCGGCCGATGCGTGCGCCATGGATCACCGCGCCATGACCGATATGGCCATCGACCTCGATCACGGTGTCGCTGCCCGGAAAGCCGTGGACGACACAGGTGTCCTGCAGGTTCGCCCCCTCTTCCATGATCAGCCGCCCGAAATCGCCGCGCAGACAGGCCAGCGGCCCGACATAGCAGCGCGGGCCGATGATCACGTCGCCAATCAGCACGGCGGTCGGATGGACGAAGGCGGTCGGATCGACCACCGGGGTCACGCCTTCTAGCGAATACACTTTGGCCATGGCCTCTTCCGTTCGTTCAGAAGGTATCAGCGGCGCGGCTGGATGACGATCTTGCCTGTCACCTTGCGCGACGCCATGTCGATCAGTGCCTGCGGTGTCTCTGCCAGCGCGTAAGTCGCGGAGACATGCGGGCGGATCTTGCCGGCGCTGTACCACGCCAGCAAATGATGCATCGCCTGAATGTGCACGTCGGGCTCGCGGCGCGCGAAATCGCCCCAGAACACGCCGACCACTGACGCGCCCTTGAGCAGCGGCAGGTTCAGCGGCAGCTTCGGGATCTCGCCATTTGCAAAACCGATCACCAGATAACGGCCGCGCCATGCAATCGAGCGGAATGCCGGCTCGGTATAGTTGCCGCCGACCGGGTCATACACCACGTCCGGACCCTTGCCGTCGGTGGCTTTCTTGATGGCCTCGCGCAGATCTTCATTACTGTAATTAATCAGCACGTCTGCGCCATGCTGCTTGCAGATCGCGAGCTTTTCATCGGTGGAGGCGGCTGCGATCACTGTCGCGCCGATCGCCTTGCCAATCTCGATCGCGGCAATGCCGACACCGCCGGCAGCGCCCAGCACGAGCATGGTTTCGCCTGCTTTCAGTCCGGCGCGATCGACCACAGCGTGATAAGACGTGCCGTAAGTCAGGATCAGCGCAGCGGCGGAATCGAAGTCCATCGCTTCCGTCATCGGGAACACCGCGGATTCCGTGACCGCAATCTGCTGTGCAAACGCTCCGTGCGGCACGAACGC
>JACCEC011664941.1_pt1 | contig 11483 bp, 15 predicted proteins | sample 7450121 | NCBI WGS metagenome assembly JACCEC01 (sample SAMN15323455, study PRJNA562643) | freshwater metagenome | isolation source: river surface water | place: USA:Blue River Watershed | collected 2017-08-18 | reverse complement strand
GTATGTCTTATCGTAATCAAAAGGTGTAGGTTCAAATACTAGATTACCCTGAGTGTCAAATAAACCTTTTGTAAAATCTTGCATAGGTTTGTCGTTTCCACTCTGAAGAGTCCATTCCATAGATTGTAAGAATGATGCAGAATCTCTTCTAGTAAGAGTTTCATAATCTGCACTCCAACCGGTTGTGTATCCTTCTAGTACAAGATCTTGCCACATATTTTCAATGATTGTATTTGAAGACGCATCAATAGCAGTACATGCCGCGGTGTCAATCGCCAGGTTCGCGGTAGGTTCGTCCGGAACGATTAATTTTCTAGTTCCTTTTGAAACCATCGTGTAATCACCAAACTGCGAAGAACACGCAGAAAGAATTATTTGGCCTCCGTCGATTGCATAAAAATGTTTATGACACCACATACTAACGGCGTTCACAGCATTGATTAGTGCGCCATTCTTAGCAACATAACCAATTCCATTGTGAACAACTGGAGTTGCACCCCATGCCATAATATTTGGAAAAACGCTATAAGGTGAACATACAAAACCGTCAGCAAGAATGACACCTCCACCAATTCCAACCAAAGGATTTTCATTGTCTCTATCTAATGGGGGTGCAATAGTAGTCCAATATGGATTAGTTCTTGCTACTATCTTATGTGCGTATGGAGCTCTTGTTATAACTGCGCCTGGTCTAAATGAAATCGCAAATCCTACGGTTGGGTTCTCTAAACTGTCTAGTCTCCAATCCTCAAATACAGGTCCTTCGACAAAACAGCCAGATCCCATACGAATAACGTTGTTTTCTTCAAACCCAGGTTCTGGTCTAATGAACACAGATCTATGAGCTGCCCTTATAAGAGAGTTATCAGGCATGTCTAGATTGCCACGAGTAACATATGTACCGGGTGCTATATCGATTAATGTGATCACTCCATCACGAGCTGTAGCAGCTTCGAGAGCTTTCTCGATAGTAAGAAACGCTGAGTTCCATGATGACCCATCGTTGTAGTCGCTACCATCCTTTTGAACGTATAGCGTATTCTTAACTGGAACTGTTGCTGCAAATTGTATGATATCTTCAATTTCAACGTTCGCTGCAAGATCTTCATCATAAAACTCTTTAAATCGTTTTAAAAAGATCTTACCATCATATGTGTTGATAGCAACTTCTCCGAGAGCAAGTTGCTCAGTAGTTGGTACCCGTCCAGGCACCGCACTTCTGCGAAGCTTAATTATACTAGACATATGTCCTCATTAAATTATTTGGTTATGTAACCGATATAGATAAGAGTTATGTAACTCATGTTTATTTATAATTCAATCACATCCAAATATTAAATGAATTCACAATGTATTAATATGTACCGCCGTCTATAGTTTGATCGTTCAAAAGAACAGATGTTTGAAACGTTTGAGTTGATGAGTTATATACCAAAAAAGATCCGTTTACTGGAGAATCTGCTTCAACGTCCAGTATATCATTTAATCTTTTAATCGTAGCTTCTGCTTGATTAATTAATACTTGATTTCTTCTATTTGACAGAAGCACATTTATATTACTCATTTTTAACTCCCAGTCATGGTTGGTAATATAAACATCAGACCTTCTAAGATTTTTTCTCTATTATTAATATCGCTAGTCATAATAACATCGTATTGATACTTACCAGGTTCTAAATTTGCGGTATCCTGTGGAGATATCACCATTTCAACTACACCACTCTCTCCACCTGGCTCAACTGTAAAAGTAGGACTAAAAAGAACCGTTGAAGAAAATACTTTTCTAACGTCGCACTGAAATTGTTGAGTAGTTAAATCATATACACCAGCTGAAGTAGACAGATTTAGGAATGTACTAAAATCGGTTCCTTGATCTACGTATATGTTTGCTCTTGTTGTCATAGAACATACCTTTTTTGTTTCTATTTATAATGGAAACACACTCAAAGTAGTTGACACTTTTTCTATATGTAGTATAATTGGATTATCATCCATAAACTTCTAATAGAGAATTCAATTTATTGATATTCGCTTGAGTATAATACTGATAATGTAATTTAAGGTGTTCAGGAAAGCGAATATTTTGCACTTTAGCATTGTGAAGAAGCGCAATATCTTTTGCTACATCGAGAAATGATCTCGCATTCCCAGATCCTATATTATAGGTACCACCAGAAAATTCATTTATCTTTTTTAGAGCTTGTATGTGAGTAGTGACAACTTTATCAACGTGTACAAAATCTCTATATATATTTTCTGATCCTTCAAACACTTTTATTACGCCAGTCTCTTTAGCTTGTTTAGCAAACTGTGTATATGGACTAGCTTGAGAACCTTTGTGTTCTTCGTGTGGACCATAAACATTAAAGTATCTAAAGATATGCAGATTAGAAGCATAATTTCCATACGCTCTTTTTAAAGCATACTGTTCAAACATATACTTACTTAATGCATAGTAACTCGAAGGGTAACAGACGTCATCCTCATGTAAAATTCTTTTTCCTCTATTAGTTCCATAAACAGATGCAGAAGAAGCAAACTGCATATGTATTCTATGTTCTAAACATTTCTCAAAGAGTTCAATTGACCAAGATAGGTTTTGATCCATTATCTTGTGGACGTCTGTTTCTGTCGTTGAACTGATTGCGCCAAGATGCATAACACAGTTAACATCAGTAAAATCAAGATCCTTTGGTCTCAATGATGGATTGTCAACTATATCAAAGGTTGCTAATTCCCAACCTTCTTCTTGTATTGCTTTGCATAGGTTCTGACCTATAAACCCTTTATGACCCGTCACAAGTACCTTCATAATTTATCCTCCCTATTATCACTTAGGACTCTTCTAAAGTCTTTTGGTATCTCTTTCTCAAGAACAACAATGCTATCGTAGAATGATACAGATTCCAACCCATGAAAGGAATTGACTAATTTAATACCTGGTTGTTCTTCTATATGTCTCATATGAAGCAGATCGACGAGGCTCTTAGACAGCTCTATGAATGAATCTGGTTTTCTAAGTCCTCCGCCATAATTCTTCCAATAACTGGTATGTGTATCCTCTATGATAAAGACGCCACCGTAGTTTAGATTTTTAAATAGAGAGATTAATGTGTTCTCTTGTTGTTTCATAGTATGACCACCGTCATCTATAATGATGTCAAAGAAACCATTCTTTTGTGTGTACTTATTCCAAAATTCTATATCTTCTTGATCGCCTATTGTAAGATCTACGTCAAAATTATATTTATGTTTTAGGACTTCTTGATCATTATCAACTCCATAGATAGTAGCACCATCTCCAAAATAGTGATGCCACATTTCTAAAGATCCACCTCCAAGAACTCCTATCTCTAAAACCTTTGGGTTCTTGTTTATAAACTTACTCAAGTGTTTTTCATATACATTAAAATAAGGATACCACTTATCAGATCTTTTAGTAAGTTTATGAAAGAATATATTTTCAATTTCCATTGTCATTTCTGACTATCCCCAGGCATAACTCTATAATTATCTTCAACCGAGTCTGGAGTTGACACCTCAATAATAGTTCCTTCCTCAATACATTCAACTTGATGTGGAGTAAGAGGTTCATTTCTCCATACATCACCCTTTGTTAATTTAGTTGTGATCTTTGAAGCATCTATAGTATTAATCCAAGTGACATGAAATACTCCATCCATAACATACCATGCTTCGTCTTTGATCGCATGGAAGTGCATTGAAAACTTAGCTCCCTTATTGAACTTCATTAGTTTTCCGCAATACTTGTCGTTGGTCACCCATATAAGTTCGTGACCCCATCCTTTTTCAACATAGCCTTTAAGTCTTGTCATAATATAAACCCTTTAAAATAATATTCTAAATTCTTCGTCGTGTGGGTTATTTCTCATATCAAATCTATGAGGTAATAATATTTCTCTTGATAATTTAGTACTTTCTTTGGTTGAAGAAAAGCTGAGTTCTATAACATCAACATAATACATACCATTTTCATCTACCATATACGAGTAATTATTTATGTGAGTATGAATTAATCGCAAATCAAACTTTGATATAAAGTTTGTAAGTTCATTAAATCTATCCGGACCTGATACATTATGGAACTCTATTGCAAGTCCAGTGATCCTATGTGAATTGTTTATTAAAGAATCTAAAATATCATACTCGCTATCGTCTATATCGCATTTTATAAAGCAAGATGTTTCCTTCTCTAATATTAGATCTATATTCTTAGAAGATATGTTTTCTATAGTTTGAGTTCTTCCTTCCTTATAGAAACGCGCGTGATCAGACTCGCTTATAGTTCCATCATACGCGTGAACTTTTACATCATTTAATTCAACAAAATCTTCTTCAAACGATATATCTGAACCAACACCAAAGCTCAATAATGTTGTGGATTTAAAAACATCTCGATAGTTAACTAGATATCCACTATCGTATTCCTTTCCTAGTCTAATGATGTCATGACATTCAAATGGTCTAAAGATCTTTGGTAGTAGGATATTCTTCATTCTTCTATCTCTTCTCTAGTTGGGGCATATACACCGATATGCTTGACTGTTATTGCAGATGCTTTCATTGCAAACTCTATAGCTTCTGGCATATTGCTTGTTTCCACATATCTAACTGCTAGTGCAGCTAAAAATGTATCTCCAGCGCCACATACGTCATGTGCGATTACTCTGGGTGGATGAAACGTTCTATCTCTCCATGTAACCATATCACCACCGTATGTGACGATTAGATCATCAATCTCAGTGCCTAAGTCAGACTTATCATATTCATATTGATTTACTTTTACAATCGCACCTTCGTATAAGTCTAGATTACGATCCTTTGTATCAATAAAGATAGGACCTTCAAAATTTTCTCTCAATATTTCATAGTCTTTATAGTGAAAGAAACCTTTTCCATAATCAGATATTACTATTCCATCATAGTAATCATAATGTATTAGATCATAAATGATATGATCAAATCCTTCAGGTTTTATCTTTTCATCTACACGAAGGATCTGCTGTTTTGATTTAATGTCTATATACCTATGTTTGTTCTCTTTGAACTGAGTATGAAGATGAACTTCTGCCCCTAATGCACGAAGGTTTTCAAGAACGTTTGCAGCCATTCCATACTTCTTTTCCGTATGTTTCAAGTCAAAGATTGGAATAGGTGCTTCCGGACTTATTCGGTTTACTTCACCATAATGGTAAATATCATAACAACTATCACCCACTAATAATATCTTCATTTATTGAATCCCATAATTTTTTCCAATCTACATAAGGGTCTCTTTCATAGTCACTCTGCATATGAAGTGCAATGCTGTTAAAAGGACATACTCCAAGCATGCCCCTTTTCACTAACATTTTATTTAAAGATATGTTTTCTAAATCTGGTCCAGTATTTGGATTTAAAGAAACAAAATAATCCAATAGATCTTTATTCTTTATCATGTTTTCTCTACTTGTAAAGAAAGAACAAGACAAATCATATATTTGAATCCAATATCTATTTAAGCCTATAAAGATTGCCCTTGGGGTTGGTTTATTTTTATAGTTTTCGCTATACCAGAGATATGGAGCATTGTATGGTGTAACTATTGACTGCGTGTTTGTTTCTAAAAATATATTAATGTACATATCAATAATTTCTGTGATAGCCGAAGGTTCAAATAAGTAATCATCTTGTACTTGATATACGCAAGTAGCATCACTCTCTATTAGCCAATCATAGCAAGATTTGATTGAATTCATAATACCACGATTTTCTAATCGAATTAATTCAACACTTACATTATTCTTAGAATATATTTTAACACACTTTTCTAAAAAGTAAATTGTATCTTGTGACGAATGATCGTCAAGTATAACAACGTTGTGTTGAAAAGATGCTTCTTTTTCTGCTGCTATATGTAAAGATTGAAAGAAAGAAGTGACACACTTTTTTATTAGTTCATGTTTGGTTTCACAGCAAAATCTTTTTTCAACTTGATTTGACGCTATATCACACGTTTGTAGCGCGTATTGTATTTTCATTATGTAAAATCTTTTCAATTATCATTGTTGAAGAATATCTTTCATCTCTCTTAAAGAATTCGAGTTCCTTTGCGTATTCACTTCCGATTACTCTCTTACTCTCGTAGTCAGATCCAACTATCATAATATCCGGTTCGTATAATTTAACAGCTTCAGTAAGATCCTCGTCGGTGTCAAAAATTACTACTTCATTAACACCCTTTATATGAAATAAAATTTTTGCTCGAATATCTTCATTATTTATAGGTCTCTGCAGACCCTTCTTTTCCTTCACACGCCTATCGGAATCTATCGCAACTAGCAAGTAATCTCCTGAGTTGCTTGCGTGTGTTAAGAGAGCAAGATGACCTGGATGTAGAACATCAAACGTGCCGTTTACAAATACTTTTTTCATTACCAATTTCCTGACCAATGTTTTGTGTTAGTTTCTGCATAAAAATTTCTTTTTTCCAATTCGTGATCAAAAGGTAGAATTGAAGATTGGAATGTTATTGTGTTATAAGGAGGATACTCTCTATATGTTTTAACAAATCCAGAACTAGATAAAGTACTTCGTATTTCATCCATCACTTCACCCCCTGGATTTATATCTATAGATTCACCAAACATTGCTTTTGTAATTCCATGAAAATAAGTTTGCGGTCCTAGAAAATGTACATTGGTGTTTCCATCAAATCTTCTCTGTAAATTAAGATTTAATGATATTTCAAATATAGGATTGCCACTTTGACTGCACATAAAATCGTGAGAGAAGTCATAGTCAAGACAAGTAGGAAGAACTACTTTTACGTCTGGCGTTACTATTTCATTGAGAGATATATTACATAGTCTATCTATGTCTACATACAATCCACCTTCATTATAGATCTTCATAAGTCTCCAAACATCACATTTTTCAACTATGTGTCTATCTTTTAGAAGATAGTAGTCTAATCTATCTAAATTAGATGAAAGGTAATTATCTATATCCGCATCTGTATTTATTTCTACATTCCAACCATCCGCAAGACTCACTAAACTCTTAATACAATTTTCTATAAAGATGTGATTACTGTTCAATATGTCATCAGTCTTCCACGTTATGTGGATCTTTTTTTCTATTGACAAATCACTCACCTTTTAATGTATGGCAAAATATTAATTTTTCTTCGAATGAATGAAATACCCAAGGCCTATAAAAGATAGCATCGTTTTGACGTATATTCATTGATGTTTCTAAAACCCACTCATCTGGATTATTATAGTTGAACTCATATCCATCTAATGCAGTTTTTGCTCCTGATTCGTGACTATATGTTTTAAATACGTTGTCTTCAAGTGCTACTGCTAATCTCCATTCGTTTAGATTATCAAATTCTTCGAAATGAATTAATTGATGATATGGTCTTCTAAAAGTACCAGACTTATCTTCATCTATCTTTATGAATTCTCCGAGCATTTTTCCAAATAACATTTCCATATCAGGAAATATCATATTAAAATCTGGTATCTCCGTTCCATATGGTATCGGGTCGTAATGTATTAAATCTTTTACAGCTAATCTATAATTCTCTGCATCGCCTGGAGGAAAAAAGTCTCTGGCATGTATATAGTTTAATACGCTTTTATTAACATAAAAATTTCCATTTGTCATTTTATCGTTTCTAATATCCCTTGTATATCTTCGTCGTTAAAATCCATTGTTTTTGAGTTTATGTTATTCGCAAATTCGCAATCTATACTTGAAAGTCGAATAGGTACATATTGCGGAACATAATTATTTCTATATATAGAAAAATTGTTTTTATAAGAAACATTTTCTTCAAAAGTAGATCCTAATATTACTGTGCCAGGTTTATTAAAAGATCTTGCTATGTGTTGACCTACACTATCAACACCTATGAAATAATCACAGTGTGAAATAAGACTCATATACATCCTTAGATCACCGCCGTTATCAAAGTAAGATATCGAATAAGAATCTCCTGGATGATAGAAATCTTTTTCTCCAAAATAAATTACAGTAAATTTTTGTGATAAATTATATATTAATTTCAGAGCAAAGTCAACATCCAAACTTCGGTATGAATCATCAAATGGACGTCCATTTATCATTTTCATTCCGCTACCGTATGGCTGAAAAACAACAACCTTTTGTTTTTTAGTTTTAGATACGGCTTGATTTATTAATTCCCTTGCCAATATACTTTCTTGTTTTGTAATATAAAGATTGGGTTTATCAAGATCAGAATGATCGTGTGTATTATTAATTTCCTCATCAAAGCTTTCTATCAAATGCTTTCTTTGATTATAATATCCATTTACTTTATATGGTTCAGGATGTATAACTCTCCTATCCTTCATATGAAGATCAAATACGCCTTTTTGACTAATATTAAAAGTCTTATTCTGCAATAGAGGATGCGCCCAATAGAGATTTTCCCATGCGGCTGTTAGAATTCTAAAATCGTCATCAGGATTTTGTATAGCATATTTTTCTAATGCTGGTATTGCAGTAATTAATCTTCCAGCGCCGCCATCAATAACAAATGTTGTATTCATTGTCTTGGATCCACTCCATAATATTCAAAAAGGCCATTGTGTCTATCTATAGTTGAAATTTCATTTTTACTTATATTATATATACCAGTCTGTGTGATACAGAATTTATTAGATTTTATCATTATATCAACAGGCGCATATATACCTCTATCCAATACAGATATAAGCAATTGGTTTGCAGATAAAGGATCAACTGCATATGCTTGACAAGTATCTATGTGTATTGTATTTTTAGTTTCGCCAGGCATTGGCGGGGAAGTTAGCGGAAAAGCGCCGTCAATATATTGAGAAGCACCATTTAAATTTCCTAACCAGCATATGCTATTTCTAAACGCGTGCTTCTTATAACTATTTATCAAGACAGCATCATGTTCTAATATCACTATTGGTCTATCAACTTCAATACATCTAACCCAAAGTGATATATGAGATAACGCGCATGCAATCTCTGAAATTGTCATTTTATAAGACGTGAATTTTAGAAGTTTTAACCAAGATTGATCTTTGAGGTTTTCTGGAACTTTCACTTCATTTTTATTCGTCCCATCAAAAGCTTTCCATATCTTATACGGTTGACCAACATCAATACACGATTTGGCACATCGTTTAGACAACATATCTGAATCTTTATTTCCATCTATAGTTATAATGTATGCATTTTCCACATCGTCGGAATAGCTATACATTAGGCTTTCTAATATATTCATCTTTCAAGCTTTAAAAAGAATACTTGAGTTAGCCTTGAGTCTTGAATAGTGGATCCAAAATAATCATTCGATTTATGGAATATATCTCCGCGATACATTACTAATCTATTATAAACATTTCCAATTATATCAACCGGACTAAACAATCTATCATATAGATCCTTTTGCTCAACTCTATTAATTTTTGTCATCTGACTCATATCTAAAGAAGACCATGCATTATAATCATTGCATTTATACAGAGTGGTTCCGCTTGAGATTGGTGCATTTGGAGAGAGATAAAGTAAAGCAGCTATATCAACGTCATTATCTTGATGTATCCATGAGTCTCCATCATCCTCATTACATATCTGAAAAAAACTTCTAACGCTAATGTTTGCGTTAGAATTATTTAAAAAGAATTTTTTGGCTATATCTGAAATCTGACTCAGCACAACGTTTGCATAAGTCATATCTAAATCCATAACGTGTTGAGTTCTTAATCCTGGCCACATAGTATGATTTCCAATTCTTTTTGAAAATTCTTTACAATCAATGAACTCATTTGATAGAGCCCAGGATCTTACAACATTTGGGTACGGTAAAAAATCATTGATTACCAAACTCTGCATTGAGTATCTCCTTAAGTTCTTGAATAGGTTCGTCCCATACCCTTGGTTTCTTTTGACGAAGAAGTGTCAAATTATCTCCATACCAAGGGCTCTGTTTTGTTGAATGACACCAAGTATAATAAGCCGATATTGGAGTTATAATAATTGTTCTTTTTCCCATCGCTGCAGCTGCATGACCAACTGACGTGCAGCTAGTTATAAGCATATCTAAATTATCTATTACTCCAAGAGTCTCTTCAAAGTTTGTGAGATGAGATGACATGTCTACTACTCGAGGAAACTCTTTTAATTCTTCTAACCCAGTATCTCGTTGAATGCTGATAATATTTGCATTTATTGGTAGTACAGACATAATATCTGCTAATGGAATTGAGCGATGAAGATCTTGATCATATCCAGGATTTCCTTGCCATCTGATACCTATTTTTTGTTTATTTCCTAATTTTTCAAAAAACGATTTCCATTTATTAGATACTGTTTTATCTGGTGAAATATAAGGTCCATCCCAAAGATCTTCATATTGTAAATTTAAGTAAACTGGAAGATCCATTGAATGCGTCCAATATATATCTTTTTCAATCTTTATATTTGAAACTGAAGATACCGCTTCAAAACCATTTCGATTGAATATTTCAATCATATCCTTTCTTTCACTGAACCATATCGGATTCATTCCTCTATCTCGTAGGTGTTTCATAAATCTTATGTTTATAAACTCGTCACCGATTCCAGCTTCTGCCCTCACATATATCGTTTTTCCTTCGTGAATATCTCCTTCCCAGAAAGTAAAGGGAAGACTTGGTTTCTTCCAATATTCTAGTTTTCTTCCTTCGAATAAAAACTTTCTTAGACCGGATTGAAACTCGTCTCGCATCAGCTCATACGTACCGAGATTAAAGCGTATCTTAGTCTTCACCTTCTCATCATTCTTTGGATTCTCAAGTTGGTCCCTTAGTATCTTTTCTGCTTTGTCCTTTTCGTTTAACAGAAAATGTGCAAATGACTTTTCCATCTGAAGATCTATATCATTTGGTTTGATTATTTCTAACTGCTTTATAAGAGTCATTGCTCTTTCAGGATAGTTCGCGTGATTGGCGGTATTTAATGTATTATATTTTACTTCAAACATAGAAGGCCCGCTATAAATAGCCAAAGCCTTTTCTGCGTTTCGATACGCCTTTTCATATTCCTTTATTTTAAAGTAACTTTTTGCAACCTCATCATAATGCTCGAACATTGCGCTATTTCTTGCTAAGGCATCTAACAATACAACGGCTGCTTTTGTTTCACCCATTTTATCTAACGATATTACTAAATCTTCTATCATTTTTTAATTACCATCATTTTAAATCGTATCTCTGTTATAGCGTTATTCATCGATCTTGCCATCCAATCAAACTGTTCATTGCTTTCAACGTTTTGAACAATCATTTTGAACACGTCATCTAAAAGATATTCGTGTTGAAATATTTCAAAATCAACATCTAATTGATTAGCAAGCCCGCTCCAGCTACTGCTTATATATGATTGAGTATCACACCATGATTTAGATAATGGTCTCATATTTTCTATAGTTATTGGTC
>JACCEC012214575.1_pt1 | contig 11486 bp, 11 predicted proteins | sample 7450121 | NCBI WGS metagenome assembly JACCEC01 (sample SAMN15323455, study PRJNA562643) | freshwater metagenome | isolation source: river surface water | place: USA:Blue River Watershed | collected 2017-08-18 | reverse complement strand
GGCTGCCCTCATTCTATCTGCCAGTTTGATTTCTATGGTTAAGCTGCCGTCTTCGCGGTTGAGAGCGTAAGCAGGCGAAGCGGAGCGCCCTTGATTGATCTTTTGAGCAATAGCAAAAAGCGTCTCCAGAAATTCGCGCTTCAGTGACTTCCCCAAGGGGCAGGTGGGGCCGAAACCTCCTTTGTCAAATCAAACTCAACGTGGAAGTTGCGCGTATGGGGTGCGGGCCGCAAGAGCCTATATGCGAACCTCCCCTTGGCTTGGTTGGCAGGCGTAACCTCAACCCTCCAGACGTTGAAAATAGAAGCGGCACGGCCTTCCGACTTAAACAAAGCAATGCTCTCTGCATCAGCTGGGAATTCCTGAGTTGTCGCTGAGCCGGGTGTGACAGTGTCGCCACCATAAAGGGTCATCGTATCGGGCTTGCCATCTTCGTGGCGATGGTCATGCTTTAATCTGATCGCGCCGCTCCCTTGACCTTTTGGGCGGCTGAAAATCCATGTGCGGCTGCGGTCCCAGCTGCCATCAGTTCGCTGGACGTGGAAAGGCACCTTTACTTGGCCCTCTGAGCACTCTCGAACGTGCATAACCATGGCGACATCCCGCATTTCTGCATCAGACGGCTCGTTGCTTACCATTTGTCCCCGATATGCTTTGCCGCAGTGGCTTGTTAACGCTGTCCAGAAACTGTCTTGCGGGTTTGGTTCATGAGCCGCAGCCGCGATTGGGAGTTGCCAGAAAAAGAAAAACCAAGCGGTTAGGCGAAGTGTCTTGAAGTAAAGCATGGTTCAAACATGACACTCAAGCCACGCGTTGCCAACTCAATTTGCCGAGCCCGCGCAAAGCGTCTTGAATATGGCAGTCGCTTATCGGTGCTGCCATCCTTTGATCTGACCGGAAAGGCATTCGCCTGAGCGTGCATCGAAGCGATATCCGTGCCAAGGGCAGGTCATTGTACCTTCATTGTCTGGCTCGCAGGTAAGAGGTAGGCCTTGGTGCGGACAAACAAGTGGTACCTCGCAAACGGTTCCATCATCGAGTATTATCTGGCGCCTCACGCCGTGTAGCTTCGCACCTTCGCGCAGCGCACGCGCTCGGTGAACCATCTGGGGTTCCCCTCGACCTTCTAGGACGGAGGCATTTTCAAAACCGTCACAGGCACACTGCGCGCAGAGACTCTGGGTCAAATCCGATGGATTTGGCCCTATTTTTGTCTCTGCGGAGACTATTTGGAGATGCCATAGGCGCGAAAAGCGCCCGGAAACGCGGGCTTTTCAGGTAGGAAGTGTCGATGGGGATTCAGCTAACCGGTGTGTGGAGGCCCGAGCCGGAATCGAACCGGCGTATACGGATTTGCAGTCCGCTGCGTCACCACTCCGCCATCGGGCCTCGCGTGCGGTGCGGGGCGGTCTCTGCGTCGAAAAGGGCCGTTCTGTCAACCAGTGATGAAATTAACGCTTGGTGCTTGGCGCAGCGGGCAGGCCCCGCTAAAGCGATAGGCGGACGTGGGTGTATTGCATCTATAAGACAGTTATGCCACAGGAGCGAATGTGAGCAATCTCGATTTTCAGGCCATGCGACGGGCCATGGTAGACAGCCAGCTTCGGACCAATGCCGTGAATGACCCGCGGGTAACTGCGGCAATTGAAACCGTGGCGCGGGAAGATTTTGTGCCGGCAGATCGCCGGGCCATTGCCTATATTGACCGGGCTGTACCGCTGTCTGACAAGCGTGCGATGAACCCGGCGCTCGTGACGGCGCGGTTGATTGTTGAGGCGGGACTCGAGCCTTCAGATAAGGTGCTGATTGTTGGCGCGGCCTCTGGCTATGCCGCTGCTGTGGTGGCGGGGCTCGCGCAATCTGTTGTCGCGCTCGAGTCGGATGCGGATTTGGCAGCAGAGGCCAAGCGTCATTTAAAGGGCCTTGCTAATGTTTCGGTGGTCTGTGCGGATTTGGCAAAGGGCCATGCCAAGGGTGCGCCCTATGATGTTATTTTAATTGATGGCGCTGTGGAAGATCTGCCTGACGCGCTGGTCCGGCAATTGGCGGATGGCGGCCGTTTGGCTGGCGCGCTGATCCAGGGGGGCGTATCGCGCCTGTGCATTGGGTATAAGGCAGGCGATGGCTTTGGCGTAAACCCTGTGATGGATGCCGATGCGGTGGCATTGCCTGGCTTTGCCAAGCCCAAGGGGTTTACATTCTAAGCCGGGGCCTAGACCCTGCGATACGGCATCTCGGCAAGAGCAGGGCAATAGCCCGGGAAAAAGAGGTTTGGATTATGTCCCAGCGTAGTAAATTAGGCCTGCTCCTTGCTGCATCAGCGCTGTGCCTGCCGAGCCAAATTTGGGCCGAAACACTGCGCGATGCGCTGGTGAAGGCCTATAATAGCAACCCAACGCTTCTGGCTGCCCGCGCTGGGCAGCGCGCCAATGATGAGAATGTACCCATTGCCCGCGCCAATGGCCTGCCGGGTGTGTCTGTCTCTGGGGCCTATACTGAGAATGTGCACAGCTCCACAGTGACGTTGGGCACGCCTGACCGCTTTGCCAGCGGCGTTGCGAACCTGAGTGTGCCGATTTTCCTTGGCGGGGCCGTCAGCAGTTCGGTCAATAGCGCCAAGGCGCGCGTTGAAGCAGGGCAGGCTGATTTGCGCAGCACCGAGGCGACTGTGTTCACCAATGTCGTAGCGGCATATATGGATGTGATCCGCGCCCAAGCCATTGTGGATTTGAACCGCAAGCAAGTGGGTGTGCTGACTGTCAATCTAGAAGCCACGCGCGATCGTTTTGAAGTGGGTGATCTCACGCGCACGGATGTGGCTCAGTCTGAAGCCCGTCTGGCCTTTGCCAAGGCCCAGCTGCAGCAGGCAGAGGCGTTGCTCATTTCGACACGCGAAAATTATGTGCAGTTGGTTGGCAGTGCACCCGATGCGCTGGAAAGCCCGCCAGCCTTGCCCAACCTGCCCTCTACACCTGATTCCGCGGTGGCTGTGGCGTTAAAAAACAATCCTGATTTGCTGTCCGCGTCGCGGGTGCGTGATGCCGCGCGTTATGATGTGGGGGCTGCGCGCGCGACACGTTTGCCGAAGCTCTATGCCGTTGGCAGCAGTTCTTATGTTGATTATCTCAACACCTTGCCGGGCACCCTGCCAGGGTCCAGCAAGTCAACAACGGCTGGTGCGCAGCTGACCATCCCCATTTTCCAAGGCGGCGGCCCTTCGGCCCGTATCCGCCAAGCGCAGGCGCGGCAAAGCCAAGCAATTGAGCGGGAAATTGCGGTCGAGCGCGGGGTGATTGCCTCAGCCCGGTCGGCCTTTGCGAATTGGCAAGCCTCTAACCAAGTGATCAAATCTGCGCAGATTGCGGTGGATGCCAGCACATTGGCGCTGGAAGGCGTGCGTGCAGAGAATAGTGTTGGCACACGCACCATTCTTGACGTTCTCAACGCCGAGCGCGAATTGCTGAACGCGCAAGTGGAATTGGTAACCGCGCAGCGCAACAGCTATGTTGCGGGCTTCCAATTATTGGCGGCAATGGGCCAAGCAGAAGCGCGCAATCTGGGTCTGGATGGCGGGCCGCTTTATGATCCCACCGTCAATTACCGGCGTGTGAAAAGCATTTTCTGGGATTGGGATCAGGATCCAAAGCCCGCGGCTAAAGCAACGCGTACAGTTGACTCAAAGGCTCAGACATCCGACATTTCGGCTCCGCCGGCCAAATAAGCCGGGCAGCAAGCAAGGGGAGCAAGGTCGATGGCCGACAAGGCGACTGAGCCTTCGATGGAGGAGATTCTCTCGTCCATCAAAATGATCATTGCAGAAGACAATGCAAAGGCGGCACCGGCACCGCGGCAAAGGTCGCGCGCTGAGCCTACCCCCCTTGCGCCAGCCAAAGAGAGCCCAGAGACAGTTCTGGAATTAACGGAAGATGCTGGCACCAGCACTGCCACTCCAATAATGTCGTCTGATGCGCTGGCGGCGAGCCGACAGGCGCTCTCCAATTTATCCCGGCTGATCGTCAAGCCTGAGAGTGCCGGGTCTGATACGCTGGAAGGCCTGGTCCGTGAGATGCTGAAGCCCATGCTGAAAGATTGGCTCGACGCGCATCTGCCGGCCATTGTGGAGCGCGTTGTCGCGCAAGAAGTGGCGCGCATTACGGGGCAAGACCCCGCCTAACTCGTCCCCCGGCTCACCAGTCAAAAAAAGCCCGCGGGTTGCAACCCCGGCACGCGGCTGGCAAAGGCGGCGCATCATGTCAGAACTGCCGAAAACATTCGATCCGTCCGCCATTGAGGCGAAGTGGTACCGCCATTGGGAAGAAACGGGCGCATTCCGCCCGCATCGCCCGACTGCAGAGCCTTATACGATCGTCAATCCACCCCCCAATGTGACGGGCAGTCTGCACATCGGCCACGCGCTCGACAACACGCTGCAAGACATTCTCATTCGCCATGCGCGCTTGCAGGGCAAGGATGCGCTCTGGGTTGTCGGCACGGACCATGCGGGCATTGCAACGCAAATGGTGGTCGAGCGCCAACTGAATGAACGGCAGCAAAAGCGCACAGATTTCACGCGCGAAGACTTCATTGCCAAAGTCTGGGAATGGAAAGAGGAATCAGGCGGTCAGATTACCCGCCAGCTCCGCCGCCTTGGCTGTTCGATGGATTGGGCCAATGAACGCTTCACAATGGATGAAGGCTTTAGCCGCGCTGTCCTGAAGGTCTTCGTTGATCTCTATAATGAAAAGCTCATTTACCGCGACAAGCGGCTGGTGAATTGGGATCCGGGCCTAAAAACTGCGATTTCGGACCTTGAGGTCGAAACGCGCGAAGTGAATGGCAAGTTCTGGCACTTCCGCTATCCGCTGGCCGATGGCAGCGGGCATATTCTGGTTGCGACCACGCGGCCAGAAACGATGCTCGCCGATATGGCCGTTGCCGTGAATCCCGAGGATGATCGGTATAAGGCATGGGTAGGCAAAAAGGTCCGCCTGCCCATTACGGGCCGCGAGATCCCCATTGTCGCTGATGAGCATGCCGATCCTGAATTGGGGTCTGGCGCAGTCAAAATCACGCCCGGGCATGATTTCAACGATTTCGAAGTCGGCAAGCGCGCGGGCATCAAGGCGGCTGACATGCTCAATATGCTCGATGCTGAGGCGCGCGTGGTGCAGACAGCAGACGAGCTGATCCCAGCAGACTATCTCGGTCTGGATCGCTTCGACGCCCGCAAAAAGGTGGTCGCAGCCATTGAAGCCGCAGGGCTGCTTGAGAAGATTGAAGATCGGGTGATCCAAACCCCTTATGGGGATCGCTCTGGCCAAGTGATTGAGCCATGGCTGACGGATCAATGGTATGTTGATGCCGAAACGCTCGCCAAGCCCGCAATTGAGGCCGTGAAGTCGGGCGCGATCAAAGTTGTCCCACAAACTTGGGAAAAAACCTATTTCAACTGGATGGAAAATATCCAGCCTTGGTGCGTCTCGCGCCAGCTGTGGTGGGGCCACCAAATTCCCGCTTGGTATGATGCGGATGGCAATGTGTTCGTGGCCGAAAGCGAGGAAGAGGCAAAGGCCCTTGCGGGCGGGAAAGACCTAACGCGCGATCCCGATGTGCTGGATACATGGTTCTCCTCGGCGCTGTGGCCGTTCGGGACGCTGGGCTGGCCCGATCAGACGGAGACGCTCGCCCGCCATTATCCCAATGATGTGCTGATTTCGGGCTTTGACATTCTCTTCTTCTGGGATGCGCGCATGGCGATGCAGGGCATCCAGTTTATGAAGGATGTGCCGTGGAAGACGCTGTATCTCCACGGTCTGGTGCGTGCGGCCGATGGGCAGAAAATGTCCAAGTCCAAGGGCAATGTGGTCGATCCGCTGGGGCTGATTGATCAATATGGCGCGGATGCGTTGCGCTTCTTCATGGCGGCCATGGAAAGCCAAGGCCGCGATGTGAAAATGGATGAAAAGCGCGTTGAAGGCTATCGCAACTTTGCAACCAAGCTATGGAACGCGACGCGCTTTGCGCAAGCCAATGGCATTGGTGGCAGCACCAGTCTGGAAGCGCCCGCCGCGACATCCGCCGTCAATCGCTGGATCATTGGCGAAGTGAGCGCGACGCTCGCCAAGCTCGACAAGGCGTTTGAAGAATTGCGCTTTGATGGCATGGCCGACGCGATTTACCACTTTGTGTGGGACCAATTCTGCGATTGGTATCTAGAGCTGATTAAGGGCCAGATTGATGATGAGACCAAGGCCGTTGCCGGCTGGGTGCTCGATCAGATTCTGGTTATGCTCCACCCCTTCATGCCCTTCATTACAGAAGAATTGTGGCACGCTCTGGCGGATCGACCCTATGATCTGATCCACGCGCGCTGGCCGGCGCCGGGGGCTTCGGCGGATGCGGCGGCCAGTGCGGAAATTGATTGGCTGATCCGCCTCGTCAGCGAAGTGCGCACGGCAAAGAATGAGCTGGGCCTTGCGCCGGGCGCGCGCCTCAATGCTTTTGTCCGCGATGCTGGCCCTCTCACGGTTGAGCGCTTGGCAAATCAACAGGCTGCCATTGCGCGCCTTGCAAGGTTGGATAGCGTCTCCACCGATACTGCCCCTGCTGGGGGCGCTGTGCAGCTGGTTGTCGACGAAGCGACCTTTGTGTTGCCACTGGAAGGTGTGATTGATCTGGCGGCGGAACGTGCGCGCATCACCAAGGCAATTGAGGCTGTGTCGAAAGAAGCCGCCTCGCTTGCTGGGCGTCTCAACAATCCGGCTTTTGTTGAAAAGGCAAAGCCCGAAGCTGTTGAAAAAGCGCGTGCTGACCATGCCGAAAAGGCGGCTGAAGTTGAAAAGCTGACAGCTGCTTTGGCGCGTCTCGGCGCGTGAGTGATCGGGCCCGCCAGCGTGATCTGACACAGGGGCCTGTTGCCAAGACCCTGTTTCTGTTCGCGCTGCCATCTTTGGGGGTGAACATCCTCCAATCGATGAATGGCTCGGTCAACGCGGTTTTTGTCGGGCAATTTCTGGGGGAAAAGGCACTGGCGGCGACGGCCAATGCCAATATGACCTTGTTCCTCCTCTATTCGACCATGTTTGGCTTTGCGATGGCCACCACAATCCTCATCGGCCAAGCCATGGGCCGACGCGATATTGCCGATGTGCGCCGCACTTTGGGGGCCGCCATTGGCTTGTTCGGGCTGATGGGTGTGGTCTGTGCTGCCCTTGGCTGGGCCTTTGCGCCCAATATTCTCCAGTGGCTGGCCACGCCCGAAGCGGCCTTTCCTTTTGCACTGACCTATTTGCGTGTCATCTTTTTGGGGATGCCCTTTGCCTTTCTGGGCGTGCTCCTCACGTCTGCCATGCGGGGGGTGGGCGATGCCGTGACGCCTTTGTGGAACACGTTGCTCAATGTTGTGTTGGATGCCGGGTTGAACCCCGTGTTCATTCTGGGCCTTGGGCCCATCCCTGCTATGGGTATTGCAGGGTCTGCCTTTGCGTCAGTTCTGGCGACATTTTTGAGCCTGCTGGTGCTCATCTGGCAGATTTACAGGCAGGATAGTGCCATTCGCCTCAAAGGCCCAGAACTGCGCTGGCTGCGCCCAGATATAAAGCATGTTGGCCCCATTTTGGCCAAAGGCATGCCCATGGGTCTGTCGATGATTGTGATGTCGCTTTCAGCCTTGGTGATGATTGGGCTTATCAATCGTGAGGGCGTGGATATGGCGGCGGCCTATGGCGTGATGAACCAATTGTGGAGCTATGCCCAAATGCCCGCCATTGCTGTGGGCAGTGCGGTCAGCGCGATGGCGGCGCAGAATATTGGGGCTGGCAATTGGTCGCGGCTTAACCGCGTGGCATGGGCCGGCATTGGGATTAACGTCATCATGACAGTCAGCCTTTTGGGCCTCATAACACTGGCGATTTATCCGTTGGCCGGGCTGTTCCTGCCAGCTGGAAGTCCAGCCATTGCGCTGGCGGCACATATCAATTTCATGATTGGGTGGACCTTTGTTCTGATTGGTATTTCCATGGTCGTGAGTTCGGTTGTCCGGGCGAATGGCGCAGTGATTGTGCCGTTCTTGATCCTTGTCCTCTCAGTCGTGGTCATGCGTTTTGGAGTTGGCTTTTGGCTGTATCCGCAATGGGGCGCAGATGCGATTTGGGCGGCTTTTGGGGTGAGCGCGCTGACATCGGCGCTGCTCTCTATCGCTTATTATCTGCACGGCGGCTGGCGCAAATCGCGCATGGTCGCGGGCTAATCATTCCTCTATAAGAGACGCATAGAAAGTTAGGGGATCCGATGACCAACGGCCTTCATCTTGCCACGCGCATGCGCCGGACGCGCGCCTCGGGCTGGAGCCGCGCGCTCCATGGGGAAACAGTGCTGACACCAGCGGACCTGATCTGGCCGCTGTTCATCACGGCGGGCGATGCCCACGAGCCTATTGCCACGCTGCCCGGCGTGTCGCGCTGGTCAATCTCGCAAATTGTCGACCGGGCGAAGGAGGCGCGTGATTTGGGCATTCCCTGTATTGCGCTGTTCCCCAATACCCCGCGTGATCTGCGCACCGATGATGGACGTGAAGCGCTGAACCCGGACAATTTGATGTGCCGTGCAACGCGCGCCATTAAGGATGCCGTGCCAGATATTGGCGTGCTGACGGATGTCGCGCTCGACCCCTATACCGCGCATGGCCATGACGGGCTGATTGATGACAAAGGCTATGTGCTCAATGATGCCACAGTTGAGGTGCTGGTCGGCCAATCGCTGAACCAAGCCCGCGCCGGGGCAGATATTATTGCGCCGTCGGATATGATGGATGGCCGCATTGGCGCCATTCGTGCGGCATTGGAGGAAGAGGCTTTCCCCAATGTCCAGATCATGTCTTACGCCGCCAAATATGCGAGCGCCTTTTACGGACCGTTCCGCGATGCTGTGGGGGCTGCCGGGCTGCTGCAAGGCGATAAGAAGACCTATCAAATGGACCCGGCCAATGCCGAAGAGGCGCTGCGGGAAGTTGCGCTCGATTTGGAAGAGGGTGCAGACAGTGTGATGGTCAAGCCGGGCCTGCCCTATCTCGACATTATCTGCCGTGTGAAGCAGGACTTTGAGGTGCCGGTCTTCGCCTATCAGGTGTCGGGCGAATATGCGATGATTGAGGCGGCTGTTGCCGCCGGCGCGGGTGACAGGGACAAGCTGGTTCTGGAAACGCTGCTGGCGTTTAAACGGGCGGGTTGTTCGGGCGTGCTCACCTATCATGCGCTTCATGCGGCACGCCTCCTCAATGGCTGAGTTCCGCCTCGAGACGGACCGGCTTGTCCTGCGTGCGTGGCGCACGGCGGACCGCATTGCCTTTCATGCCATTAACACAGACCCACGCGTGATGCGGTTTTTGGGGCCGCTGATGACGCTGGACGATGTCGATGCGCTGATCGTGCGGATGCAAGAGATGCAGGACCAGCTTGGTCATTGCTTCTGGGCAGCGGAGCGCAAGGAAGATGGTCGATTAATTGGCTGGTGTGGGCTTATCCGTGGCGCACAGGGCACGCCCATTGCCGGGCAAGTCGAAGTGGGCTGGCGCTTTGCCTTTGATATGTGGGGCCAAGGCTATGCCCATGAAGCGGCATCTGCTGCGATTGACTGGGCCTTCCACCATCTGTCGGATGAGAGCGTCTGGGCGATTACTGTTGAGAATAATGATCGCAGCTGGGGCCTGATGGAGCGTCTGGGCATGGCCCGCCACCCGGAGCTTGGCTTTGATCATCCCAATGTGCCCGCAGACAGCCCCCTAAGGCCGCATATTGCCTATAGCGTGGATCGCGCCATTTGGTCAGCCGCGCACCCGGCATAGAGTTGGTTGATCCCGCGCCCGGCTTGCGTCATGACAGCGCCATGCAAGACGTTTCCATCATCACGCTCAACGGCCACACGCCGCGTATTGACCCTTCTGCCTATATTGCGCCGGGGTGCCGCATCATTGGGGATGTGGAAATTGGCCCAGAGGCAAGCATCTGGTATAATTGCGTGCTGCGTGGCGATGTAAATGCCATTCGCGTTGGTGCGCGCTCGAACGTGCAGGATGGCACAGTCATTCATTGCGATTCGGATAAGGGTGGCATGAAAGGCACGCCGACGATTATCGAAGAGGGCGCATTGATTGGCCATATGGCGATGCTCCATGGCTGCACCATTGGCCGCAATGCCTTAGTGGGCTTGGGCTCAATCGTTATGGATGGCTGCGTGCTCGAAGATAATTCGATGCTGGCTGCAGGCGCAATGTTGACGCCCGGCAAGCGGATTGAAAGCTTTCAAATGTGGGGTGGCCGCCCCGCGCGACTGATGCGTCAGCTGGACGAAAGCTGGGCCATGATGAACCAAATGGCTGTTGCCCATTATGTGCATAATGGGCAGCTGCATAAGGCTGCTATTGGCGGGTAAGTAGGCCGGCGACGGACTGGATCGCCGCCTCCTGCCGGGCATCTATCGCCTCTATATCGCGTATAGCCTGCTGCACGGCTCCCAGATCGGGGCTTGTCGGGCTGTCCAGCATCAACAGACGCAAAGTCGTGTCTAAATCGGCCAGCGCGGCTTTTACGGGCTCGCGCGTGCGCTCGGCGGCAGACAGCTCAATCTCTGCAGCAATCCAGCTTTCGCTCTGCGCTGGCCCGGCTGCGGCAGCTAATTTTTGTGCCCGGGCCAGCGCCGCTTCAAAACGGGGCACTGCGTCCAACGCGGCCTGCCGCACTGCGGCAATGGCTGCGACGCGCGCCGGATCAGAAGCTGGGGTCTGTTCAGCCGGGCGTTGCGGCTCAGCCAGTAAATCTGCCGCCTTTGCCTCAATCGGTCGATGCGCGAGCGAGGGGAATTCTCCCTTGGGGGCGCAGGCAGAGACAATCACGAATAAGGTCAAAGGGAGCAAGAATTTCATAGATTGCTTCTAGGCTTTGCATTTCCTTGTCGCAACGGGCTTGCACTTTTAGAAAAAGCCGACTAACCGCGCCTCTTCAATGCGCGCCCGTAGCTCAGCTGGATAGAGCATCAGACTACGAATCTGAGGGTCGGACGTTCGAATCGTTCCGGGCGCGCCATTTACGAACAAAACCACTAACATTCGCCGAGGGCACGTTTTGTGCGGCTAATGCTGCTGCAAGCACTGGCTTTTCGCCAATGACCCGGATTGCATCGTCGTCCACTTCGATCCTGGAGATAACTGATCCCAGCCACGCCTTGCGTGTTTGGGTGTCACCTGAGCGGATCTTCTCGCGCATCAGCTTGGAGAACGCTGTCACCTTGTCCGGGGTTACATTCTTCTGAACGGCTGTCTGTTCGACGAGCCGCTCGAGTGATGCGAGAGCCAGATCACGCTCCTGCTTCAGTCGCTCAATGCGGTCTTTGAGATCGCCATCCAGCTCGATAACGCCTTCTTCGATGGCTAGGTAAAGGCGACTGAGTTTGTCTTTGACCTTGGTTACCTCGCCCTCAAGCTTGTACCGGCG
>JACCEC011012951.1_pt1 | contig 11493 bp, 3 predicted proteins | sample 7450121 | NCBI WGS metagenome assembly JACCEC01 (sample SAMN15323455, study PRJNA562643) | freshwater metagenome | isolation source: river surface water | place: USA:Blue River Watershed | collected 2017-08-18 | reverse complement strand
GGTAGAGTTATGGAACCAGTTGTGCTAGTAAGATATCGGTCTCCTGTATATCCGCTGGTTCCTGAAGAACCCGATGTACCAGAAGTACCGGTAGTACCCGATGTACCATTGGTCCCGCTTGAGCCTGACGTTCCACTAGTTCCCGATGTTCCATTAGATCCAGATGTACCGGAGGTTCCAGATGATCCAGAGGTTCCAGATGTACCTGTTGTTCCTGATGTTCCTGACGAACCAGATGTTCCACTAGTACCTGAAGTACCGGGCGAACCAGATGTTCCAGACGATCCAGATGTTCCGGATGATCCAGAGGTTCCAGATGTACCTGTTGTTCCTGATGTTCCTGACGAGCCAGATGTTCCACTAGTGCCTGAAGTCCCAGGAAGTCCAGAGGTACCGGATGATCCGGATGTACCAGAAGTACCGGTTGTTCCAGATGTTCCAGACGAACCTGAAGTTCCTGATGAACCTGACGTTCCACTAGTACCTGAAGTACCAGGTGAACCAGAGGTTCCAGATGATCCAGAGGTTCCAGATGTACCGGTTGTTCCAGATGTCCCTGATGAACCTGACGTTCCTGCTGATCCTGAAGTTCCACTAGTACCTGAAGTACCCGGTAGTCCAGAAGTACCGGATGATCCCGATGTACCGGAAGTTCCCGTTGTTCCGGAAGTTCCAGAAGTTCCGTTAGTACCAGAGGAACCAGAGGTTCCACTTGTTCCGGATGAACCGCTGGTACCGGAAGAACCTGATGTACCAGAAGTACCGTCTCCGCCTGCAGCTCCGTCCAAATTAACTATAGCAGTTCCTGATGCAGAACCTGTGCTGCTAGTTATATTAACGGTCATCGCTCCCGTTGAAGAATCATAGGAAACTACGTCACCCTGCATATAATTGCCATATCCTATCGATATGACAACTGCTTGGTTCACACTATAAGCTAGACCTGTGTTTACGTTAAATGAAATATTTCCAGGAGACTGCGGTATTGTTAAGCTACCTATTGTAGGGGTATAATAAAGATCCCCGCTAAGTCCACTAGTTCCACTAGTTCCTGATGACCCAGATGTACCAGACGTTCCACTAGTTCCTGAAGTCCCACCGTTGCTTATCTTTAAAACAAGATTTGTGTTGGCAACACCACCATAATACCAATATTCAACTATAGGATTACTACCTACTATAAGTCCTACCGTTAATCCCTCATATCTATAAGAGGCCACAAGGAAAGCATTTGCAGCGGCAATTGCAGCGGTAATATCAACACCAGTATAAGGTCCATACCTCGAATCTGTGGGATACGTGGTTTGTACTAGTATATTATCCGATAAATTTATTGCCATTTCTTGCTGCTTCCCCTCTTTTTATTATGATATTGTTGCTGTATTTATCGTTGTTACTTTATTAGATGGGTAAATCTTAAAGTTAATCGAGGACCAATACGAATCTGAAGAGTTACATGGAAGGGTAGTTGGGGAATTGAACAAATCCGTAGGGGATCCGATACTTCCCGTATTAAGAGGATTACCAACTTCTGACCATGTAGTTTTTGTAGTATTACACGCATAAGTTGCAAACCAAGGCCAGCATCCTGCGATATTAAAGCACATGGTTATTGCGCCTGCTGCTGATGCTACACACTTACACTGATACGATCCAGCGTTTATGCAAGATTGAATTTGCGATGCTGTTAATTGGGTAGCTGAATATCCATAAAAGAAAGGATAAAATCCACAAACAGTGCTTGTACCAGCGGAGTAACACGTGTCGCCAAGCTGTGGAGCGCTAGTTGATCGGATAGCCGGCGTTCTTGTATCAGTAACTCCTTTATTGTTTTTTAATGCTACACCTGCGTTATAATCTCCATTAGCACAATACACCATAGTGGAACAAAGGTTAGACCCTGAAGGAGCACATACTTGAATACTACCCTCAGAATAATTGTACACATAGGAGCAGTTTGGTGCATTAAGATTGGGGTATCCAAATTGAGCAGGTAACGGTGAAAGTAAAGTCTGCGTGAAAGTATTTGTTGACCCTAATTGTGTATATCCCGCGCCGTTAACGTTTCTACAAATCCTCATGCATGTATAAGCTGCTGCATCGTTGTTTATACCAGTAACAGTAACAGATTGAGAAATTGTGAATCCGACCTCTTTTATTCCGGTCACGGTTGAACTCTGAGCTATAGTTGGTATAACATAATCAGGTGGAACCGTTGGAAATAATATGTCGTTAAAAAGTTGTACCAATGTGCAATTGCTTAATCCGCCCGCTGTCGTTCCTGCTGGTAGACCCCCAACTGGGTCTGGCATCTGCAATAGAGGATCTAGATTGTTGTTATATATCGTATAAGCAGTACCCCCTGTGTTGCCATTAAGCCAAGCCAAACCGGCATTAGGAAGGAAGTCAAAATTAGAAGTATTACCACCGCTAGCTCCAGTAACACTAACAGTGATAAAGTCTCCCTGTGCAGTTACTGAGGATATACCAGGACCGACAAACTTTATTCCTGTTGCGCCAGAAGTCAATAAATTTCCGCTGGTTCCATATACGGCTAAGCTAACACCACTAGTACCAGACGTACCCGATGAACCACTTGTTCCACTGGTTCCAGAGGATCCACTTGTACCTGAGGTACCGCTAGTTCCTCTAGTTCCAGAAGATCCTGAAGTACCAGATGATCCAGATGTTCCTGAAGTTCCATTTATTCCGCTGGTTCCAGAGCTTCCTGACGTTCCACTTGTCCCTGAGGATCCGCTTGTTCCTGAGGACCCAGAAGTACCCGAGGTACCAGTACCACCGCTCGTACCGGATGATCCTGATGTACCGGAAGATCCGGATGTGCCAGCTATACCGTCTAAACCGCTGGTTCCAGACGATCCGGAGGTTCCAGGTAATCCAGAAGTTCCAGACGAACCACTGGTTCCAGAAGATCCAGAAGTCCCGGATGTTCCTGAAGTACCATTAGTACCATCAATTCCACTAGTTCCAGATGTACCTGAAGTCCCTCCAATACCACTGGTTCCAGAGGTACCGTTAATTCCACTAGTTCCCGATGATCCGCTAGTTCCGGATGTTCCATCTATTCCGCTGGTTCCTGATGTACCGGACGTACCACTAATACCGCTGGTTCCAGAAGATCCACTGGTTCCAGAAGTACCGTTAATTCCACTAGTTCCCGATGTACCGTCACCACCAGCTGCTCCATCAAGATTAACAAATCCCGTTCCTGTTCCAGAACCAGTTGAGCTTGTTACATTAACAGTCATAGCTCCTGTTGAGCTATCGTAGCTAGAAACTAGTCCTTGCATATAATTGCCAGGACTGATTGATATTATAACAGACTGATTAATTATGTAAGCTAAACCAGATCCTACGGTAAAAGAAATTGTTCCAGAAGGCTGTATTGTCACAGTGGAATTTGTCTGAGTAGAGTATCTGTCCCCGCTGATTCCGCTAGTTCCACTCGTCCCGCTAGATCCAGATGTTCCGGTTGTTCCAGAAGAACCTGATGTTCCGGATGTCCCTGATGTACCTGCTATACCACTAGTTCCAGATGTTCCTGATGTACCAGTGCCTCCACTAGTCCCAGAAGAACCACTAGTTCCAGATGTCCCCGAGGATCCCGATGTTCCGCTTGTTCCTGAAGTGCCATTTATTCCACTGGTTCCAGAGCTTCCCGACGTTCCGCTTGTTCCCGAAGTACCGGTTGTACCAGAAGTTCCAGATGTTCCAGAAGTTCCTCTAGTTCCGGATGAACCAGATGTTCCTGAGGAACCAGATGTTCCTGAAGTACCAGTTGTACCAGAGGTCCCAGATGTTCCTGAAGATCCAGATGTACCCGATGATCCAGATGTGCCAGAGGTTCCAGAAGTTCCGGAGGTACCTCTTGTCCCAGATGATCCTGATGTTCCGGATGACCCGGAGGTACCGGATGATCCGGATGTACCGGATATACCATCTAAACCACTAGTTCCCGATGATCCGCTAGTACCATTAGTACCAGACGATCCAGATGTTCCAGAAGTTCCTCTAGTTCCTGACGAGCCAGATGTTCCAGATGAACCGCTGGTCCCAGAAGTACCAGAAGTACCTGTCGTTCCAGAAGTCCCATTTGTACCAGACGATCCACTTGTTCCAGATGAGCCCGATGTACCAGATGAGCCAGATGTACCCGATGTACCGGATGTACCGTCACCACCAGCTGCTCCGTCTAAATTAACTAATCCTATTCCTGTCCCGGATCCGGTACTACTTGTGACATTAACAGTCATAGCTCCTGTTGAGCTATCGTAGCTTGAAACCAGGCCCTGCATATAACTACCAGCTCCGATAGATATTATAACAGCTTGGTTTATTATATAGGCTAATCCTGTTGCTACGGTAAAAGAAATTGATCCAGAGGGCTGTATAGTTACAGGAGCAGTCGTCTGTGTTGAATACTTGTCACCAGGTAATCCTGTTGCTCCAGTAGGTCCTATTGGTCCAGTGTTTCCTATCGATCCAGTAGGTCCAATATCACCAGTTGCACCAGTCGGACCTGTGATACCACCAGATATGTAAACTTTTACGAAGGATCCCTCTACTCCAGAGGTTACACCCGGTCCTAAAAATTGTATGCCTGTAGCACCAGGTGTTAATAGATTTCCATTTTCATCATAGATGCCAAGAGGAGCTGCCTCGTATACTTCAGTCTGGAAATAAGTACCATCGTAATAAAGAGTATAGATTATAGACGTGTCTATGTTCCCAGCAGTGAGGTCCTCAAGACCATTTTGGGTTACCTTTTTAACTGTCTTTGGCCCCTTTCCGTTTACTTCAAGAGTTATCGGTCCAGTGTTAGTCGTATCAAATTGAACTAAATAAACAGTATCGTTTCCATATTCAAGTATACCTCTTGATCCAGTTCCACCGTAAACATCTGGAGATGTTGCTTGAGCGTTTACATAAGTGACCTCAGTCTCCGTTGAAACTCTGACCCAACAGTCATCGGGATTATTAGTTCCAAAAACTTGCTGATACAGATTAGTAAAGGTGGAAAAATCAATTCCAGTTACAGTCTCGTTATAAACATTTGAAGCAGTGGGATCTAACAGTAAAGCTTTATCCCAAGGGTCCAAAGCTAACCAAGAAGCAGAATCCCCACTACCACCATTTCCAAAATATCCTTTAGGTACAAGTCTGAATGTCTCGTCAGTCTCCTGTACATAAACAAGCATACCTATTTTTCTTCTACCGGACCCAAACCCAGTAGCATCCATATTTTCGCCCTCGCTAAAAGGGACAGGTGTTAATGGCGTATAGATTGGTATTAAGTTTCTATCCGCTATAGTTTGGACCGATTGATATCCACCTATAAGATAAATATCATGTAACAGGCCATATTTAGCAGCTGTACCCCCGGCTGGCGAAAGATACTTTGGTAATTCTATGGATCCGTTAATGGGTAAATTGAAAGAAAGTGGCATACCTAGTATTTATCTATAAAAAATAAAACTCATTTCATTAAATACCACTAAATCCATAGGTTAGGGATACTGTCTGTGGATTGGCGTTCATATAATAAAGCCAATAATTATTTCCATTGTAGACGAAAGCTTTTCTAGTAGAGTTTGCATTTACATTTTGTCCCGAATATTTTAGATGATTCCCTGTAGTCAGGTCTTGCTCATAATAAAGGGGTAAAGCTGGCGAGTTATCAGGAACAGCTAGATAATAATTCTGATTACTAGTAGTTACCGGATATGTCCACTGAACATTAGCTTGACCAGCTTGAGGTATTGTTCCAGGTATCTGGAAAGTATTAAGCGGATATATGAATCCTCTAACTGCAGCGTTTCCGCTAGCTATTGTATCGATCCATAAAGACATAGCCTCTGAAAGACTGGCTGTAGTATAAGTACCAGTAGGAGTAGTGTTAGCAGCTCCACCTGTTGGTAAAATATAAGAAGCATTAGCTGTAGTAAGAGGTGTTATTGACTGTGGGAATCCTGGATTATACCCTGCATGGAAATAATAGAACAACTTATTCCATGTTGGCACGTCGTAAACGTCTACTATAGTAACAGTCTGTGAACTTGGGTTACCGAGTACTGCATATCCGGGCGGTGATGAGACAGGCGACGCAAGAAGTCTTATTCTAAACTGTCTGTTTACCTCCTGTGTTGCATTTGTTGGGGTACCCGGATCTTGTAAAATACTTATAGGTATAGTAAATGATGTGTCTGTACTATTAAAAGTAAGATTACCTGTTGTTGTATATCCTCCGCCTATAGTATAATGGGTTCCTTCTGTTGCAGGATTTGATCCTGTCCCCTCTATCACATAAGGAACGGTTACCTGATTGGGTACAGTACCATTTAAAGGGGCATTAGTTCTGGAAATTGTGAAAGTAACACTTCCAGCAGGTTCGTTACTTCTAGGTTGATTTATACTATTTGTGCTAGTTGTAACAGTAAAAGTAGAGGTAGCCCAAGAGTTGTTATCTGTTATCGTTATTGTAGCGGTATTAGGTGTCCCAAGGGATCCGTAATTTGTATTATCTACCCACGCAGTAGGACCGCTTATACCTAGACCTACGAATCTAGTAGGCTGAACCCCACCTTGATTAACAGTTCCAACACTTATTGTTAGGGTTTCTGTGTTTGAAGCTGTCAGCTGTGCAGAATTCAATGGTGTTGTACCCTGAACATTAAATTGGAGAACATTCTGATTTAACGTTGAATAATCTAAGGTTTGAGTTACAGTACCAGATGAATTTTTAACAACAAATGATGTATTATAATCTGTTGTCTTAACAGCTGTAGAAGTTCCGCTTATATAAAGTGTAACTTGAGGATTATATTGAGCAGGCTGCCAATAATTCACATTAGTATCGCCAACTGGATATCCATTGTTTGTTGTGATTGTTCTTGTGACCGAGACAGAACCTGTCGTTCCCTCCGAAACTGAAACAGTATTCGGTGAAGCGAATTTAAAAATACTAGAAGTTGTTATGTCAGCTTCTTTTATATTATAGGTAAACTGACTTGCACCTCCAACATTAGCAGTGAAAGAAACATAAGGATAAACCGAATTTGAAGCTGTAGCACCGCTTAAACTAAATTTCACATAAGAATCAGTATCAAACTGAGTTGGGTTTCTTAATGGACTTATGAATATAGGATCTGTCGCAACAGTTCCTGAAAAGTTAAGGGTCCAAGTAGTATTCGATGTATCAATTACTCCGTTTCTATAAATAACATAATCTGTTCCTCTTACCCCAGTGCTTGATCCTATCAATAGATTTATATCCACCTGACCGGTGTCTGGGTTCAATTGGCCAGAAGAGCTTATTGAGAAGCTAACGGGTATTTGATATAGTGGACCAGTTGCACCAGCAGATCCGTTTTTAGGCTCATATTGAGAAATACTAGACGGAACAAAATTGAAAACAGATGCTGAAGGCTGGTCATTGTCTGTTATGATGACGTGTGTGCTACCTGTAGCACCGGTTGCGGGATTTAATTGTCCATCAATCCACCCAAAAATAGCACTGCCTACACTGGAGGGATCTATGGTATAATCTATATAGAAATCCTTGGATGAGTTTGGACCTATTATGATATTATCAATAATAGCATAAATAACAGATGCCGAATTTATACTAGGTGTAAATTGTACGGAACCGGGTATTAAAGTATAATCGGATCCCTGTACAGCAGATCCATTTGTATATGTATAATTGACCTGAACTAAGCTAGGTACAAACTTATCCTGTTCTCCTGAAAGACTCCTAGTTAGTAGAGCAGACTGTGTCCCAGCTAGCTCGGTTACAGTTATTTCGTAAGGTATATTAACGACAGATTTCTGTAAACCTGGTGTTTTAACTGATACCGTAACATTTCCTAAAGGATCTGTAGTTGCCTGTATGTAATTAGATTGATCCTCTGATCCATCTACGAAATTTATGCTATATAAATTTTGAACAGAAGCAGTGCCACCTACAATATCTACTCCCTGACTTAAGATCCCTATTGCTGCACCGGTACAACAAAGTACCTCTATAGAAACGAACGAGCCCTGTACGCTGGCTGATATACCTGTTCCTAAAAATTGTATACCTGTTGCTCCTTCTGCTAATAGCCCAGTTGGACCATAAATACCGCCAATTATCCCAGTAGCACCAGCAGGTCCAGTTGCACCAGCTGCACCAGTTGGACCAGTAGATCCTGCTTGACCGGTAGCTCCGGTTGGACCCGGGGTTCCTGTTGCTCCAGTAGCACCCGTAGCACCGGTTCCTCCTGTACCCTGTGCTAATTGAATCCAGCTTGCTGTTAATAAAGGATCGTTACCAACCGATGTATTACCACCAAGGAAATATACTACGTTGGTATCAAGAGTAACAAGTAGAGATCCTGTTTGGAATTTCGATGTCTGCTGAGAAAAAGCAGCATTAAGAGCAGCATTACTAAAAGTAGAGACCTGCTGTAATCCACCCTTTACATCCGAAGAATAAACTACGGGATAATTGGGGTTGTTATGTTGTATCCGATCGGGAAATAAAACTGGCATATCTTAAGTATGTATCCCGATTCCAAAAGCTTATGTTGTAATAACTGTAACATTACCATAAGCATTATCAGAAGCAGCAACATATGCAGTATATGCTATCGTTGCGCCAGATATAGTAACGAAATTAAATGTTGAATACTGTATGAAAGTCGGAAGGATTTCTAATATACCAGCATATTTAACCGAAGTTAGATTTCCAAGAGCGGTAGGATAAGCCATTACCAATCGGGTACCACTAGAATCCTGAACGTTAGATAGCGTTTGATTTTTTCCACCAAATCTATATTGTAGGGAATCCAGTCCGTTTACTATGCTCGACATAGCAGAGCCAGAAAGTGAAGTAACCTGACTATCCGTTAAAGCTGGATTTGCACCCCAGTAGCTTGAATAGCCCCAATAAAATACATCTTTAAAAGTTATAGAAGCAGAGCTTGATGACGATTGATCACCGGTAGTTGCTGCTCTAACAACTCTACCGTTCTGAACTATCAATCCTGTATTTGGGGCAGTAAAGGTTACCGTATATGTCTCATTTGTATTACTGTTGTCAGAATTCTGATCTGTAAACTGAAGAAAAGACGTCTGCCCGTTAACAGGAGGATTTGGTGACCATGTCCAATCACCAGATGCATTATTAGGTCCTATCTGGCCAGATCCCGGGGTAGGAGCCGTTGCAGTACCACCAAAATCAAATATTATCCCTTTAGGAACTTGTATAGAATTACCACTCATAACACCACCAACGGTGCCATATCCTGCTATGGTGTAAGTAGGAAGAGGTGTAACGTTCCATTCGTTATATGACCAAATATTCCAGTTTGAATTTATCTGAGGAGTAGTAACGTTGCTAAAATCAAGATTAAGTTGTAGCTGATCCGACGTCAATCCAAAATCATTAGTATAAAGAAGTTCAACCGGCGCAGAAGGTGATCCGTCTCCAGTTACAGGAGCTGTTGTTTCCACTAAGCCTCCCCCGCTAATACCAACCGTTATAAAATCTCCTGATGCATATACAGTAACACCTGTTCCGATGAATTTTATACCAGTTGCCCCTGTGGTTAACTCAGATCCTTCTACACTATAGACACCTAAGCTAGGTCCTGTATTTCCAGTGGAACCAGTTACATCCACGGTAACGAAATTTCCAACTCCCGATACATTAACACCGTTACCAGTGAACTGTAGCCCTGTTGGGCCAGAGCTAACTAAACCTCCGGATTGATTGTAAATTGCAGTAGCAGGACCAGTTGATCCAGTTGATCCCTGGACAATAACTGTAACAAAATCCCCAGTATTAGAAAGGCTTACTCCCGATCCTGTAAATTTTAAACCTGTTGCGCCAGCAGTTAATTGACTATCCGATGAATTATAGATAGCAACTTGAGCTCCGGTAGCTCCGGTAGCTCCTGAAAGAAAGGGAACTAAATCAGTATCAGCAGTTCCGCCATAGTACCAATACTTATAAGCTACTTCAGACCCAGAAGGTCCAATAAGAAGTCTCACCTCCATCGTCCTGAACCTAATTGGTCCAGGTATAGACGAGTTTGCAGCAGACTTAGCTAAAGCCTCATTTGTGCCATTATATGGGCCAGACCATGAATCGACTGGTAGTGGATTTACTGGCTGTATACCAAAGGGTAATTGTAATCCGTTGTTTAGTGGCATTCTCTAACTGTTCCTTTAATTAAAAGTTATATTGTGTCTATGGCTTCCGTCGCTATACGGAATTGCATTAGTCATTGTATATACTTTATAGCTTACCGGATTACCTGCGTAATCATTAACATTAAATGTACTTAGACCAGCAACATAATTCGCGGTTATATTAGCACTCAAAGCGTCCAAATCCAGGACTTGTAAGAGAGTTTTTGTAGCAGGCATAGCCACAGTAAAGTTATTGTACGTGGTTCCAGTTAGAAGGTTAAATGGAGGGGAAGTAACAAAAACCCTGCTTAAAGCTCTAACATTTGCTGAAGTTGAAGGTACAGAGGCAGAGGGTCCATTGAATATAAGATAATAGAAGCTTACTGTTGAATTTGCTGAAGTGTTTGTGGTGTAAACGTCAGTAACTACTATATTGTAAGTTAGCGAGGTAGATCCAACTAAAGCTACATCATTATGATTAAAACTAGGCACGGTAAACGGCGAAGATGTTATTGCTCCAGATGCAATAGTAGTAAAGGATCCCGTTCCATTTAGCTGATATTGTATCTGGTATGATTGCAACGTTGCATTAGTGGAGTTTGCAGTAATAGTACCTGTTATGTTACTGCTAATATTGCCAATCTCCCTTGTTGAGTTTGTTTCTGGACTAGCTAATGGTGTATTAGCTGCAGTAACCGATATGCTAATGCTTGGTGAAACGTATGGTATGTAATTCACGGTATCAGTCGCTGTTGCTGTTGCACCTTGGTCATCGGTAACCGTATACTCATACTGAATATTCGTAGTGTCCGATGGAGGAGAATTTGTTATCGTATCCGTGTAACTGGTAAGATTCACATCGGTTGTTAGAGTAGTCCAAGATCCAGTTCCCCTTCTTCTTCTCAATAAAACACTAGCAACAGTTCCACCTAATGTATTTATAACATAGCTAAAGCTAACAGCTATATTCTGTGTAGCTGTATAGAAAGGAATTGTAGCAGGAGTTGCATTTAGATTAACTGTTGGATTTATAGCTTCGTTAATAGCTAGTACTATAACCTCCGCCGGAGTTTTTCCTGCTGCTGGTATAGTATCGCCATTTTCATATCTACCGAAAGTCTTACCTGGCTGTATAGAAACAGTTAGGTCGGTTGGATACGTATACTGTCCAATCTCAACGGTAACATAATCGCCACTTGCACCGGAAGAAACCCCAACACCCAAAAACTGAATTCCAGTAGCACCCGCAGTTAATAAATTACCTCCTGTACCATAAACACCCAATGGGGATCCGCC
>JACCEC011756057.1_pt1 | contig 11494 bp, 18 predicted proteins | sample 7450121 | NCBI WGS metagenome assembly JACCEC01 (sample SAMN15323455, study PRJNA562643) | freshwater metagenome | isolation source: river surface water | place: USA:Blue River Watershed | collected 2017-08-18 | reverse complement strand
TCAACGATAACGCTGTCACGCACTGTGCCATACACCGTGATGGGTGATGCAAGGGTGATGTGATGTGACACCTCACCACCATACTTGACACGAGACAATGTCACCTTACCGACAACCGGGATGCTATCAAGATAGACAGCAGTGACGTTTAGGTTTTCGAGATTCCATTGCATGGTTTTGTTTCCTTTCAGGAAGGCTTGATATAAACCCTGTGACACTGTGCCACAAGGCTTATGAAAGCCACATCATTATCTGCACCGACCCCGATGCCATGATGTAGTCCCTATGCACATTATCATCCTCATGTGCTATGAGCAGACATGGATGTTACGTCCCATGAATAACGCTGGTCTATTTCAGGCATCTGTCACATGCCATACTGACACCACGCTGGTTTTTTAAAGAACAATTTTGTCGATGGCGATGCATCGATGGCCTCAATTATAAAGGCTTTGCAAAACCCCTGTCAAATGCAAGGCTATTAAACCTTGCTTGCTGTAGGGACTTTGCAAAACCTCCCCCCGAAGGGGGAATGTTGCATCACACTACAAAGCCTGTAGCATCGCTCTTCGCTTTGCCTTTGGCATACAAACCAACCACGACACCCTGTGCATCAACGTGACGAACGTCTGACTTGTCACCTGACACAACCGGGATGCCCTTGAATGAGGCGGGGATGCTCGCTTCACTACGGAACACCACGGCCATTCGCATGCCGCTGGCCATCGCTTTGTTGACGAAAGGCTTAAAGCCTTCAACGCCACTGTAAGAGAACGTCAGATCGTAATTCAAAGGTAAACCTTTGCGGTTGGCATCCTTGGTGTAGTCGTAGAATTGAACGTCAGGGAAAACATCGAAGATGTTTGCATAAGCAACACCGTCAACTGTCAAACCTACGGTTTCCCAACGAATGTCACTTGTACCGTTCAATCGAACAAGCGGTTTCAATCCAGCTTTGCTGGCTTTGCGAATGAGAGACTTGATCGAGAAAACAACGTCAGCCATAAAACTATCACGCTCTTCGAAGAAGCGTACAGTTTTTGCAATACGGGCTTGTTGTACAGAGCTAAAAGCTCCACGGCCAGCACTGTAGAGACAAGCTTTGTCGCATTGTGCAATTTTTGCCATTGAACAAGTGTTCCACTTGGTTGTTGTGGCTGGTGCAAGATAGAGAATACCTGTCAGAAACCCAAGGGTTTCGCCCTTGACTGTTTTTGCATCAGCGGAAATCGAGAGAACGTTTTTCATGGTGTTTACCTTCGGTAAGTGACGGCGGGATTGCCGTTGACGCTTTCAATTATATCGACCTTGATTGTCCCTGTCAACTGTAGGGCTTTTAGACAGCCTTCGAAGCAACGAAGTTGCCACGCTGTGTGATGGTTGCATTGTCATAGCATGCGGCCCATTGTGTAGCTTCTTTGAAGCTGAAAGTGTAATGACGTTTTGCAAAGCCTTGACCGAAGACACAAAAGCCAAAGGCTTTTTTGAGCATCAGAGCGATTTCGTCTTGCATGATGTACAAAGCAATAGCGAGTGATGTGAGAGAGATGATCAAAAACATGTTGTTTACCTTCGGTAAGTGACGCAGCAAAATCGCTGCTTGGCCTCAATTATACAGACCTTCGAAAAACCCTGTCAAGTGCAGGGTCTTTCAAAAGCTTCGCTTCAATATGTGAAGCCTACATACACAGGCTTGGTCGCCTTGATGTATACGACCCGGTTGATGTCTTCGACATCGATCAACTCAAACGACTTTGTCGTTTTGTCGTAGTCGCCCTTGATGTAGATGCTTTTAGCATCCGCTTTCCGTTTGACATAGTCACCTTTGGTGACGTTGCGAAGAACGATGGTTTGCATGGTGGTTACTTTCAGTAAAGGTGAGGGGTTTGTTGCCATCCCCCTTTAGGGGGACAGCATAGCAATGTCAGGCCATCAGTTCACGGTACAGTTCATACAATTCATTGTATGTTGCAACCTTTCCTGTTGCTACAGCAACAAGCATCGACATGTTATCTACGTTACCGCATTGCAGCTTTGCTGCTTCGTAGAGTTTTGCGTTTTGAAGAGCGGCGATGATTTCAGTAGTTTGCATTGTTTACCTTCGGTAAGACGACGACCCGATGCCGTCGATGCTTTCAATTGTAACGACCTTGGAAAAGCCCTGTCAACTGTGGGGCTATTTGACCCTGTCGATTGTAGGGTCTTTGTCGGTTTTGTCGCATGCACGATCTTCGATGGACGGGGTAGGTCGATAGCTTTTCTATATCGTATACCGCCTTTCGATAGCCCCCGGTGTAGATGAGAATCATTCGCATTTAGGAAAACAACGGTATCGGCAACTGTTTTTGAATCAGTTGTCAGAATCGAAGATTCCCTATACGTGACAATGACTTACGCATGCTCGGGTGATTTTACACACGCATATGCTTGTCACCCTGCGCTGCATATACACAGCCGCATACGCCTGCGCCGCCGCCTGCCTAGCCGGGGGCGGGCGTGGGCCGGGTGGGGGTGGGGCGCTATATGTATACCGCCAAGCCCACAGAAGGGTCTTTTTTGACCTGTTAACCACCACCGTCTAAAACGCTTCGTCTGTGTTCTATGTAGCCCACCAACGGCCTCTACCGTGCCTACAATCGATTAACTGCACAGGACCGACACCACCCTACACTACCCCTACAACGACCCCCTACAGGACCATTAAAGCGTTTCCGACTAAACAGGCTATGCCGCTACAGAAAATCGACTGTGAAAACATAGACTCAAAACAGACAACAGCTTACAGTGCAGCAACTACTACCATTTAGCTACACTATGTTGCAGCAAAGCAACACTGTAAAAAATATCGCTTGACAAGATTTTCGAAACGAGTAAAACTATGGGGTGTAGGGGCTAGGGGCTATATAGGACTACATAGCAATGCAGTGAGCATAGATGATGTTGTTGATATGAATTGATGTTGCTCTGTGTTGACAAACAGTTATAGACAATCATCAAACGCTAAACACAGTCTATGAAGTCTATAAAGACGCTAACGCAATTTCGACTGTGAAGATACCAACTATAAGATATTTTTAGTTTGTCTTCTTTTGTTTACAATGTTGCGCTTAAGCGATATACTCTTCATCACTAGCCTACACATCTGTAGATAGGCAGCTATGAAGACCTATATAGAAGCATATGAATATTTTGTTGAGTAGAGAAGCTGTTGAAGCTAAAGGATTGTTGAACAGTCCCCCTTATTCTGTTGCAACGGATGTGTTTAAAGCTATGCATCGTGGCAACTTAGACAACACACATATACCGCACAGTGATGTCTATTACGTCAGAGCCTCTTTAGAAAAGCATACTGGCTACTACTTCCCTTTAGATGTTGTAGAGAAGGCTATGCGCGAAGAAGGTTGGCGAGACAGGCGCGGCAAAGGACGATATTGATATGGCGATTAAAAGAGGCAGTGAAGAGTTTAGCGGCTACAACAAGCCTAAAGCAACACCCGATCATCCAACAAAGAGTCATGCTGTGTTGGCTAAAGAGGGTGACAAAGTGAAGCTCATTCGATTTGGACAACAGGGCGTTAAAGGAAGTCCTGATGGGTCGAAGCGCAATGAAGCCTTCAAAGCTCGTCATGCCAGCAACATTGCTAAAGGGAAGATGTCGGCTGCATGGTGGGCCGATAAAATAAAGTGGTGAAAAAGGTGAAGTGGTAATGGCTACAAAATCTAAAGTGAATGAAGCTGGCAACTACACCAAGCCTGCCATGCGTAAGGCATTGTTTGAGAAGATTAAAGCTGGCACCAAAGGTGGTGATGCAGGCCAGTGGAGCGGACGCAAGGCCCAGCTATTGGCTAAGGAATACAAAGCTGCTGGTGGAGGCTACAAATGAAAGCGCCACAGAAGTCTTTGAAGGAATGGACAAAACAAGAGTGGACGACAAAGTCTGGAAAGCCTTCGTCAGAAACTGGAGAGCGCTATTTGCCTAAGAAGGCAATAAAGGCTTTGACGGATGCGGAGTATGCAGCAACGACAAAGGCTAAGCGTGAAGGCAAGGCAAAGGGTAAGCAGTTTGTTGCTCAGCCTAAGAGTGTGGCAAAGAAGACGGCTAAATACCGTTGACATGCTATAACTAAACACATGAGACTTTGTCTCTTTTTTATTTAAGGAAACGATAATGGCTATGGACAACACAGCAGCTAAGGTTGCAAAATTGCGTGAGATGGCAAAAGACAAGAGCTTGCCTCAAGACGTGCGTAACACCTATCTCGACGAGGCTGTGAAGATTGAAGAGAAGGCTGCTGCTAAGGCTGGTGTGAAATTGGCTAAGGGTGGTGCTGTTGCTAAAGCATTGCCAAAGCGTGGTCAGCGTACAGCCACCAACATGGCTAAGGGTGGCTCTGTTGCTAAGAAGGCTAAGGGTAAATAAGATGGCTACAAAGAAAGCGTTCAAGCCCTGCGAAGGCTGTCCCACTCCTGCCAAGTGCAAAGCTGCTGGTAAATGTCTTGCCAAAGAAGGCAAGGGTGGTAAGCCTGTCATTGCCATTATGGTTGGTGTTGGCAAGCCTATGAAGGCTAAGAAGAAATGAAGCAGACAAAGAAGCAAACCGCCAAAGTTGCCAAAGTGATGGGTGAGTTCAAAGAAGGCTCTCTGCACAGCGGCAAAGGCGGCAAAGTTGTGAAGAGTCCTAAGCAGGCCATTGCAATTGCGTTGTCTGAAGCTAAAGTGAAAGCTAAGAAGTAATGGACGCTAAGCTTGCAAAGATCAGAAGTGTCGGCACCAACTTAACCGCTGGTGCTGCCAACACCATCTACACTTGTCCACCCAACCATACGGCTAAGGTGGAATTGTTGTTTGTTGCCAATACTACTTCTGGTAATAAGACAGTGTCGATTCAATGGCACGATCTTAGTTTAGGCACCAGCTATTACATTGTTGGTGGTTACACTGTCTCTGCCTATGGCTACCTAAAACTTGACGGTAGCTATCTGGCATTGAGCGCTGGTGATCACATTGTTGTAACACCTGAAGCTGGCTCCACTATGGATGCCACTGCCAGTGTTGAAGAATATTACGATCCTTTGAATGGTGGATGATGGCTAAGAAAGAACTAACAGAACAACAGAAGCGCTTCCTTGAAGTGTTGTTTGCTGAAGCCAATGGCAACATCAATCACGCTATGCGTATGGCAGGGTTCTCTGAAGGCTATAGCCGTCGTCAACTCACCAATGCGTTGAAGGAAGAAATCATTGAAGCTACACAGCTTTACATTGCTATGGCGGCTCCAAAGGCTGCGGTGGCGATGATTGCTGCCATTGACGATCCTACAGAGCTTGGTCTGAAGGAGAAGATGTCAGCCGCTAAAGACTTGCTTGACCGTGCTGGTTTGGTAAAGACTGAGAAGGTGCAAGTGGAAAGCAACACAGGCGGTGTTATGATATTGCCTGCTAAGGAACGCGAAGAAGAATGACCACTGACTACGACTTTGGACTTGGTGTCTATGTATTGCCACAACCCAAAGACGCTAAAGAATATGTTAAGATTCCACGATTGGGAAGAACTATCCCTTTTGGTTATGTAGTTGATGAAGCTGATGATGGATGGCTTGTTCCAGTTCCTCTGGAGATTGAGGCGCTTGAGAAAGCTAAGAAGCATTTGAAGCAATATAGTTTGAGACAGGTTGCTGCTTGGCTCACTACTGTGACTGGTAGAGAAATAAGTCATGTGGGTTTAATGAAGAGGATTAAGAGTGAACAGTCCCAAAGACGTAAGTCCTCTACTTATCGAGAGCTTGCCGACAGGTACGAAAAAGCCCTTAAGAAAGCGCAAGAGTACGAAAAAAGAACAGGCACCGGACAAGACAGCTTCTTCGGTAGTGATCGATTCGTCAAACTTAGCGCCACCTTCTCCGACAACAGCACCGATAGTTGAACCTGTTGAGTATGAGAATGTCATATTCAAACCCAACCCCGGCCCTCAGACAGCTTTCTTAGCTGCTCCTGAGCGCGAAGTGTTATATGGTGGTGCTGCTGGTGGCGGTAAAAGTTATGCCATTCTTGCCGACCCTCTTCGCTACATCGCCCATCCACAATTTTCTGGACTCATTCTTCGTCACACCACTGAAGAGTTGCGTGAACTCATTTGGAAATCGCAAGAGATGTATCCAAAGATATATCCCGGCATCAAGTGGAGTGAGAGAAAGATGCAATGGCAGCATCCAAGCGGTGGCAAACTGTGGATGTCCTACCTTGACCGTGATGAAGATGTCATGCGTTATCAGGGTTTGTCGTTTTCCTACATCGCTTGGGACGAGTTGACGCAGTGGCCTACGCCGTTTGCGTACAACTACATGCGTTCTCGTCTGCGTACTGCTGCTCCAGACCTGCCAGTGTTCATGAGAGCCACCACCAACCCCGGTGGTCCCGGTCATCAATGGGTCAGGAAGATGTTTATTGTCCCTGCACCGCCCGGTAAAAGCTTCTATGCCACCGATATTGAGACGGGACAGATGCTGACATACCCGAAAGGGCACAGCAAAGAGGGTTTGCCGCTGTTCAAACGCAAGTTTATATCGGCTAAACTGGCAGACAACCCCTATCTGGCTGAGTCTGGTGACTACGAAACCATGTTGTTGTCTCTACCAGAGCATCAACGTAAGCAATTGCTTGAGGGCAACTGGGATATTGCTGAAGGTGCAGCGTTTTCTGAGTTCAATAGAGCCATTCATGTGGTGGAACCCTTCGCCATCCCTTCAAATTGGCCCCGTTTCAGGTCTTGTGACTACGGCTACGGTAGCCATAGCGCTGTTTTGTGGTTTGCTGTAGCGCCTGACGACAGTTTGGTTGTCTATAGAGAGCTTTATGTCAGCAAAGTGCTGGCAGAAGACTTGGCTGTAATGGTGTTGAACGCTGAATCTGAGGAAAAGATTCGGTATGGGGTGCTGGATAGCTCATGTTGGCACAAACGTGGTGACACCGGACCCTCTATTGCTGAGCGAATGATTATGAAGGGGTGCAGATGGCGACCCGCTGACCGCTCTGCTGGTAGTAGGATTGCTGGTAAGAACGAAATACACCGCCGTTTGCAGGTTGACCAGTACACAGATGCACCTCGCATAGTATTCTTTAACACCTGCACACAAATCATCGCTGACTTACCAACTTTACCAATTGATAAGACTAACAGTGAAGATATTAACACTAAAGTGAGTAATGATCACACATATGATGCTTTACGCTACGGTGTTATGAGTCGTCCACGCAGTGGCTTGTTCGACTTCGACCCTGCTGCTCAGTCTTCTGGTATGAGAGTGGCAGACCCTGTCTTTGGATATTGAAACATTTACTACTAAGAGGTTAAGTGATATACCTCTGCAACCTTATTACGGAAATCTATGGCACTAATTGACAAACCACAAAGCGACAAGAACCTTGTGCTGGATGATTCTTCTAAACAGGAAGATACATTCAAGGCAGGTGGTCTTATTTCGTTTATCAAGGAGCGATATACCCGCGCTGAAGAAAGTCGTCGCTCGGATGAGACACGTTGGTTACGTGCCTATCGCAACTACCGTGGCATCTACGGACCTGACATGCAGTTCACAGCGACAGAGAAGTCGCGTGTGTTTGTGAAGGTGACAAAGACTAAGGTGTTGGCAGCATACGGTCAAATCATTGATGTGTTGTTTTCTAACAACAAATTCCCCCTGAGCATTGACCCATCTGTTTTGCCTGAAGGTGTGTTGGAGTCGGTCCATTTCGATCCCAAAGCCACTGGTGGTGCTACACCAACCATTCCTTTCGGTGAAGAAGGCGCTGCCAATCTTCCACGAGACTTCGACTTGGACAAGCTGGAAGAGATGCTTGGTTCAATGAAGGATGACTTGAAAGACCTTCCCGGTTTGAAGAAGGGACCGGGACAGACACCAACATCTGTGACATTCAGTCCAGCGATGGTGGCGGCTAAGAAGATGGAGAAGAAGATTCATGACCAGCTTAATGAAAGCAACATGAATAAGCACCTGCGTTCAACAGGCTTTGAAATGTCGTTGTTCGGTACAGGTGTTATGAAGGGTCCATTCGCTGTCAACAAAGAATATCCCAATTGGAAAGAAGACGGTACCTATTCTCCTACCATCAAGACAGTACCTGAAGGCTCTCATGTTTCCATCTGGAACTTCTATTGGGACCCAGATGCGAACAACACTGACGAATGCCAATATGTCATTGAGCGTCACAAGCTGTCACGCAGCCAGCTTCGTCAATTGAAGAATCGCCCACACTTCCGCAAGAATGTCATTGACGACATCATTGCTGGCGGTGAAGGCTATGAGAAGAAGTATTGGGAAGACACCATCAAAGACTACTCTTTGAACTATGGTGTTGATCGCTTTGAAGTGTTGGAGTATTGGGGCAACGTTGATGTTGAGATGCTCATTCAAAACGAAGTGGTTGTCCCAGAAGAGTTGAAAAATGTTGGTGAGTTGCAAGCAAACATTTGGTATTGCAACGGTAAGATTTTGCGCTTGGTGCTGAACCCGTTCAAGCCTTCCAAGATTCCCTATTACGCTGTTCCTTATGAACTCAACCCCTACAGCCTTGCTGGTATTGGTGTTGCAGAAAACATGGACGACACACAAACTTTGATGAACGGCTTCATGCGTATGGCTGTTGATAACGCTGTGCTGTCTGGTAACTTAGTGTTTGAGATCGATGAAACCAACCTTGTTCCGGGACAAGACTTGAGTGTTTACCCCGGCAAGGTGTTTCGTCGTCAAGGTGGTGCTCCCGGTCAAAGCTTGTTCGGTACTAAGTTTCCTAACGTGTCTCAAGAGAACCTTCAGTTGTTTGACAAAGCTCGTCAGCTTTCCGATGAAGCAACAGGGATGCCTTCGTTTGCTCACGGTCAAACTGGTGTGAGCGGTGTTGGTCGTACAGCTTCTGGCATTTCGATGTTGATGAATGCTGCCAGCGGCTCCATCAAAACTGTGATTAAGAACGTTGATGACTATCTGTTGGCACCAATCGGTAGAGCCTTCTTCAGCTTCAACATGCAGTTTGATTTCGATCCTGAAATCCGTGGTGACTTGGAAGTCAATGCTCGTGGTACAGAATCGTTGATGGCTAATGAAGTGCGTAGTCAGCGTCTGATGCAGTTCTTGCAGATTGTTAGCAACCCTGCCTTGATGCCCTTCGCTAAGATGCCTTACATTATTCGTGAGATTGCAAAGGCTATGGACCTCGATGAAGACAAGGTTACTAACAACATGGAAGAAGCTGCTCGTCAAGCTGCGTTGATGCAGCCTGCTGCTCCTGCTGCACCTGCTGAGCAAGGTGGCGCTCCTGCTGTACCGGGTGTACAAGACATGACAGGTGGTGGCGGTGGCAACATTGGTATCGGTGCTGCTCCTGTACCGGGTGAGCAAGGCTTTAGCGCTGCTCCCCAACCTGCACCTGCCGGGGCTGTCTGATGGATAAGGCGTTTCTTCCTAAACTTAAGGGCATGATAAGCAGCCCCAATCTGTGGGATGCTTTTGTTGAGAAGCTTGACTACGACATCGAGCAACATCAACGCAAGTTAGAACAAGCAACTGAAATGGCTGATGTGTTCAAAGCGCAGGGTGCGATTGTTGCACTGCGCCAGTTGAAATATTTGAAAGACGAAATCAATGCAAAATGAAATGAACCAATTGTTCGCTGAAGGCGGTGTCATGCAAGAAGGCGGTACAGTCGATCCAGTTTCTGGTAACGATGTGCCACCCGGTGCTATGCAAGAAGAAGTGAGAGACGACATTGACGCTAAGCTCAGCGAAGGTGAGTTTGTCTTTCCAGCCGATGTAGTTCGCTACATTGGTCTTGAGACATTGATGAGACTTCGTGACAAAGCCAAGACTGGTCTGAAGAAGATGGAAGAGATTGGTCAGATGGGTAACGCTGAAGAAGTACCCAATGCTGAAGCTCTTCATGGTGAAGGTGAGATGGATGAAGAGTCTTTCTCGTCTGAGATTGATTCCATCATGAGTGAAGAAGGCGAACGTGAGTACGCTGAAGGTGGTTATGTTGGTGGTGCAGAAAATCAACAACTGTACAGTAATGCACCAATGAAAGGTTTTGAAATGGTGGCTATGACCAACGACGAGGGTCAAGTCATCTATATTCCATTTATCAATGGTGTAGCTCAGCTAACAATTCCACCGGGTTATAAAGTTAAATCAGCCGCTCCAACTACGCCCAAACCTGTAACACCTACACCAACTACACCAACTAAAGCAACCGAATCAACTGGATCAGATAGTGGTAGTTCTGGAACTCCTAGTCGCTCTGTTGATGATGTTGGACTTGCTACCGCTTCAACAATTAGCCCAACAGGTGTAAAGGTTGGAGCAATGGGGTTGAGTCTTTTGACTGGTCTTCCTATAAGTCTGATCGCTAATCTTGTTGGGGTAAATAAGATTGCTGATTATATGAACACTAAGTCTTATGAAAGTGCTGTTGATTACAACCTAGATAAAGTTGCTGAACAACTTGGATTGCCAAACACTCCCGAGAACAGAGCCGCTTTGTCCGCTGTTGTTGATTCGCTGTCAGCCACAAATCCAAATACACCTGCTGCAACTCCCGGCGTAGGCGGTACAGGTGGTGCTGCTGCCGCTGCTGCTTCTGCCGCAGCGCAGGCCGCTACCACCGATGGTCGTTCTACTGCCGCTATTGCCGCAGCAGCGCAGGCCGCTGCTGACGCTGTTGTTTCGGGTAAGTCAGCTACTCAGGCCGCACAAATTGCAGCCGAAGTTGCTGCTACAGTCGATGGCAGCACTGTTGGAAACACGATGACTGAGACGCAAACTCAAGCCGGTATTCAGGGAACTGGTGGAGGTCCATTGTCTGGTCCTGCTTGGGGTGGTACACCGTCCACTACACCTGAGTCTAACCCAAACAATACAACTGAATCTACCCCAAGTAATACACCTGATTCTAATCCAAGCACTACGACTGAATCTACGACAAGCAATACAAATTCGTTCGAGAGCGCATATTCATATGCTCAGGGCGGCTTCGTGTCTAAGAAGAAACCAACGAAAGCATCTAAACCAACAAGCTTGGTCGCTCGTCGTAAATAAGCTACAATAGGAATACCAAAGTCTGTGGTGGGCAGACTGGTACTTAATAACACCCACCATCATTGGCTACCTGACTCCGAGACAACATGTCTCCTACAGTGCAGCCCCAACTTAAAAGGTATTTATGACTGATATGGTAATGGAACCGCAATCGCAGAAAACTGTTGTTGCCCCCTTCGGTAAGCGTAACGCCAACCGTGAGCGCATTGAACGGGAAGAAGCTGAGCTTAAAGAACTCAATGAGCAAAACAACAAGCCTGCTCCAGTGGAAGAGAACAACGAAGACGACAGCAATCTGAGTGCTGAAGAGAAGAGCTTCAAGAAACGCTATGGTGACCTTCGTCGTCATTCACAGCAACAAGCGTTGGCTTTGCAGAAACAAATC
>JACCEC010302975.1_pt1 | contig 11498 bp, 7 predicted proteins | sample 7450121 | NCBI WGS metagenome assembly JACCEC01 (sample SAMN15323455, study PRJNA562643) | freshwater metagenome | isolation source: river surface water | place: USA:Blue River Watershed | collected 2017-08-18 | reverse complement strand
GCCCGGGAACGATGCGGGGATAAACGAAGGCTTCATCGGCGAAGAAGCGCCGCCCTCGGCCAGATACATGCGTTCGTTGTAGCTGCCGTACATGACCAGCTGCGGATTCTCGCGCACCAGCTGGCGTATCGTTTCGCTGTCGGTCTTTTCACCGGGCTTGCGGGCGACCGCAAAATTGCAGGGCAGGCCCATTTCTTCTTCAAGAAAGTGACGCAGGCCGCGCGTGTAGGTTTCATTCGCTACGATGGCAAAGCTCGCGGTGCCAAAGAAGTCCTGTGTGACCGAACGCCACAGATCCCAGACCGGCTTGATCGTCGTGTGCTTCTCACGCTCGATGAAAGGCTCAGGATCGAGGTGCAGCAGTTCACCCAGCGAGCGCAGGAATTTGGTCGTGCTGTGCAGGCCGATCGGCGCCTGCAGATACGGACGATCCAATGCCTCGCACAGCATGCGGCCGAACTCGCGGTACATGCAGATGTTCACATCGGCTTCGACCAGCCGCGATACATCGGCCAGATGGCTGCCAAGCGGGAACACCATGTTCACTTCGGCGCCGATGCCTTCGACCAGACGGCGGATCTCGGCCAGATCGCTGGGCATGTTGAAGGTGCCGTAGCTGGGGCCAATGATGTTCACGCGCGGCTTTTCGCCGGGCGCGCGCTCCGCAAACGGCTTGCGCGCCGGTACGTGGCGCATCCCGTATTCATTCCACAGCCACAGCATCGCGCGGTTCGCGCACTGCCACTGGTCTTCATCGATGGTGCGCGGCAGGAAGCGCAGGATGCCGGTACCTTCCGGAGTGACGCCACCGCCGATCATCTCGGCAATCGAGCCTGTCACGACCACGGCCGGCAGATCGGGATCGAGCACGCCATGCGCGCGTTTCATCGCGCCCTCGGTGCCTTCGCGGCCGAGTTGTTCTTCCGCGAGACCCGTGACGACGATAGGCAGCTCGTGCGGCGGCAGCGCGTCGGTGTAATGCAGCACCGAGGTCACCGGCAGGTTCTCGCAGCCGACCGGGCCATCGATGATGACCTGCAGTCCCTTGATCGCGGTGAACACATACACCGCGCCCCAGTAGCCGCCCGCGCGATCGTGGTCGATGATGTTCATATCATCTCCTCCGCCTTGCGCTTCTTCGCGGCTTTCTCCAGCTTGCGGCGCACCTCGGCGCGGAATTCCGGATGCGGCACGGGCACGCCTTCCCAGACACCGGCACGATCGCCCGCGCCGGTATTGCCGAAGAAATCCTTCATCTTGTCCATGCGCGGCTTGTTGTTGATCGCCGCATTGATGACCGTCGCCAGCGAACCGGCACCTGCGGGGCCCATCAGCGGGCGCGCGGAGATCAGGTTCGTGAAATACAGCGAGGGTATCGAGAGTTCTTTTGCCGCTTGCACGACGGGCGTGGTGCCGATCGCAAGATCCGGCTTGAATTCATTGACGGCGGCGATGTCCTGCTCCAGCGACGCGCGGTACTGCACCTGCACGCCGTGTGCCTGCAGCCATTCGCGATCGGCATCGCTCATCGCGGTTTGCGGGCAGGCGGTGCCGACATAGCGCAAGTCCGCGCCGCTCTCGACCAGCAGCCGCGCGACCAGCAGCTCCGAGCCTTCATAGCCTGACAGCGTGATGCGGCCTTTGATGGGTGTGGCGGCGAGCGCGCCTTTGATCGCGGGCAGCAGTCTGTTTTTTGCGGCGTCGATTTTTGATTGTTCGACGTTGCAAGCCTTACCGATCGCCTGCAGCCAGGCTTCGGTGCCGTCATGACCGACCGGCGCCGAACCGACGGCGATACGTCCTGCAGCCTCGAATTCGCGCAGGCTCGCGGTATAGAACGGATGGATCGCGGCGACCGCGGCGCAATCGAGCGCGGCATACAGTTCACGCCATTCGCGGGTTGGCACCACCGGGCCGGCCGCAAGGTCGAGCATCTGCAGCATGCCGCCGATGATCATCGGATCCGCGGGGAACATCTCGCCAAGCAAGGTGACGGTGGGCTTGTCGGTCACGCGGTTCGCAGGTGCGGCGACCGGGCCGGCCTGCACTTCATTGCGCGCATAGCGCAGCATCGCAGCGGCCAGCACGTCTTTCGCTTCGGCGTGGGTCGGCACGCCAAAACCCGGCACATCGATGCCGATCACGCGCACGCCGTTGATGTCTTTCGGCAGGATCTGCAGCGGCACGCCGGAAGCCGTCGGCACGCAGAGATTGATGATCACGATCGCGTCATAGCGCTCGGGATCCGCATACGCATGCACGGAATCACGAATGTCTTCGAACAGCTTGCCCGTCACCAGCGATTCGGAATTGAACGGCACATAGCCGACACTGCGGCGCGCGCCATAGAAATGCGAGGTGAAGGTCAGCCCGTACACACAGCAGGCCGAGCCGGACAAGATCGTTGCGGTGCGCTTCATGCGCAAGCCGACGCGCAACGATCCGAACGCCGGGCACATGCTCTGCGGCTGATCGTGCGGGCCCCTCGGATAATCCTGCGCATATTGATCCAGCGTGTCGCTCTTGCCTGCCGCGCGCGCGGCGGCCTGCATCTGGTCCTTCCCGGAATGGCAGCCGACACCGTCCGCCTTCAGGGCGTCCGGGTTGGCGACGATCGGGATCACGGGACGGGTCATGATCGTCAGACCTCGTCGTAGATGACTTCGAGCGTGGGCTTCACGACTTCATCGCGGCCCATCATGTCGGCAATGGTGGCCGGCTCCAGAACCACATCGCGACCCACGGTGTCAGCCGAGAACAGGCCGAGCAGCGCTTCTTGGGACATCGGTTTCGGGCGCACCGGCGGCGCATCGGCGACGTTCTGCGCGAGCGTGGCGAACAGCTCGCCCCACTGACTTTCCGGACGTCCGATGATTTCGTAGCTGGCGCTCTTGCGGCGGATATCTTCATTCGCAGGAATGGCCGACAGCACGGGAATACCGGCGTGCTGCGCAAAGGCTTGCGCCTCACCGGTGCCATCGTCCTTGTTGATCACCATGCCGGCTACGCCCACATTGCCGCCGAGCTTGCGGAAGTATTCGACGGCCGAACAGACATTGTTGGCCACATACAGCGACTGAAGGTCGTTACTGCCGACGACGATCACTTTCTGGCACATGTCGCGCGCGATCGGCAGACCGAAGCCGCCGCACACTACGTCGCCCAGAAAATCGAGCAGCACGTAATCAAAACCCCAGTCATGGAAACCGAGTTTTTCGAGCAGCTCGAAACCATGGATGATCCCGCGACCGCCGCAGCCGCGGCCGACTTCGGGCCCGCCCAGCTCCATCGCATACACGCCATCGCGCTTGAAGCAGACATCGCTGATCGTCACCGGATCGCCGGCGAGTTTTTTCTTGGAAGAGGTTTCGATGATCGTCGGGCAGGCTTTGCCGCCGAACAGCAGCGAGGTGGTGTCGCTCTTGGGATCGCAACCGATCAGCAAGACCTTCTTTCCCTGCTGCGCCATCATGTAAGACAGGTTGGCCAGCGTGAAGCTCTTGCCAATCCCGCCCTTGCCATAGATCGCGATGATCTGCGTCTCTTTGGTGACTTCGCCGGTGGTGGGCGCATCAGGCTCGATTGCTGCCTCGGCGCGCAAACGCTCCTTCTGCATGAAATGCACGGGCGCTGCCTGGTGCTCTGTGGGCTTGCTCATGGTGCGTTTCTCCAGTCGAGGATCATCTTCAGGCAGGTCGGGTCTTCAAAGGCCGTGCGATACGCTGCCTCGGCGTTGTGCGGATTGCTTCGATGCGTGATCAGCCCGTCGAGCGACAGCTCGCCGCTTTCGGCGAGATCGCGCACGGCGGTGAGTTCGGCCGGCTTCCACTGCGCCGCCACGCGGATGCGCGCCTCGCGCAGGAAAGCCGGCGCAAAGGAGAAGCACATCGGCTGATCGTAAAAACCGGCAAGCACGATGTCGCAGTTCGGCGCGCCGCGCGCTATCAGTGAATCGAGTATCGACGGGTCGCCGCTGACATCGCAGATGCAGCGATAGTTCGAGCGCATATCGTCTTTCGGATCGACGACCTCATAGCCGACTGCACCCGCGCGGCGCTCGGGATTGGTTTCCCACACCACTGGCTTGCCACCAGCGAGCACCGTCAGGCGCGCGATCATGCGGCCCAGCACGCCGTGGCCTACGATCAGGTCGGGTTTATTGCTGCCCGCGGCCACATGCGCGTGATACGCGGTCGCTGCGAGTGCCAGCAGCGTGCCCTTCTCGCCCAGTTGTTCAGAGACGCGTAGCGCGCGCAATGCGGGGATGACGACGCGTGACGCCGCACCGCCGAACAAACCCTTCACCTCGCCAAAGCAGGCCGCGCCCGGCACAAAGACCAGTTCGCCTGGTTCGTAATTCGTACTTTTGCCCGCTTGCGCGACGCGGCCAACCGATTCATAGCCCGGCACCAGCGGATAACCCATGCCGGGGAAAGTCGGCATGCGGCCGGACCAGAGCAGTTTTTCGGTGCCGGTAGAGATGCCGCTCCAGCAGATATCGACCACCAGATCGTTATCCGTGGGCGCGACCAGCGCGAGCTCGCGCAGTTGCAGTTTCAGCGGCTGCTCGACGACGACGGCGTGCGCGTTCATACCCACCTCCTCAGGCATTGGCAGTGCGCAGTTGTCTCGTGATGCAGGCTGTTCATGGCAAACCTGTCTCGCTTTGGGTCACGGTGAATGCCGTGCGCGTTATGTGGGCTCTGCATTGGCGCGCGCATGGCGCACCTTTACGGGTCATCGTGTCATTCTATGCTGACGCTCTATACTGTCAAGTAATATTTACAAATAGCGAGTTCATGGCAAGTTGACAGCAAACTTTTAGGTGTTGTTATTTTGGTATTTGCGGAGATGAATCTGCCAATGCAGCTTGGCCTCTCAATGACGATGGCGGGGTTCGCACAGGGAGCTTCCCGCAAAGGGACACTCATATCGTTTTGCTACACCGCCTCGGCCACCAGCATTCGCACTTGCAGTGGTATCCGGGTCGGCAGCAGTCTGACCTTGCCGAATCCGCAGGCCCTCAGCAGCGCCGTCAGCTGTTCTGCGGTACGCGCCTGTCCTCTGCCCATGGCGAGCAGGTAAAAGCCGAAATACGCATCGCCCATCGCCTCCGCACCGGGGGTGCCGGACATAGGCTCGGCGAGCACCAGCGTGCCGCCGGTCGGCAGCGCGCGACGGATGGATTTGAGGATGGTGGTGGCGCGCTCGTCGTCATGGTCGTGAACCACGCGCACCAGCGACGCGATGTCCGCGCCGCGTGGCAGCTCATCGGCAAGGAAGTTGCCACCGATGGCTTCGGCACGGTTCGCGATGCCGGCGGCCTGAAAACGCTGGCGCGCATTGGCAGCGACCGGCGGCAAATCGAACAGGGTCATCTTCAGCTGCGGCGCGCGTTCGGACACGCTGACCAGAAAGCGTCCTTCACCACCGCCGACATCCAGCAGCTGGCGATAGCCATCGAACGAAAATGCATCGAGAATTTCCGCTGCAACCAGCGGCTGCGATGCCGACATCAGCCGCGAGTAGCTGGCGACTTTTTCTGGCGAGATCTCGGCCGCGCGGGTACTCGCCTCATCGGCGGTATACGGGTAATACGCGGACAGTGAAGGCGCGGGCCCGCTGCCTCTCAGCAGCGCCAGCGGATCGGCAAGGTCCGCATACAGCACGGCGTGATGCTCGACCATCGCGATCACCGCCTCATTGCCCACCAGCGGCGCGCCGAGCCGGCCCAGACCATAGCGTGGCTCGCCCGAAGCATCAACGCCGCGCTGCTCGACCAGCTTCAGCGATTGCGCCGCTGCCAAGAGCCGCGCTGCCGCTTCCTTGCTCATCTCGAACTGCTGCGCGAGCGCCGACAGGGATTGCGGGCCCCGTGACAGCAAGCGAAAAAGATCGAGCTTCACGCAGGCCGCCAGCACCTGCGAATACACAAAACCGGCGACCAGATCGAAGACTTCTCGCGCATGACGATGCGCGAGAGGCCGGGTCAGCAAGAACCCGGAAGCCATCCGATGAAACGCGGGACTGGCCAGCAGCCGGTCGCGCCAGCCGAGCAGCCAGTCAGTCCAGGAGAGCGCAGCAGCAGCCATCAGGCGTTCACGCGCGTGACGCTGGGCGCGACACGGCGCGTCAGCTCGACCGGCACCAGACGCTTAGACTCATGCCTTAACAGCGTGCGTAACTGCGCCGAGCCCCGGCATGCAGGTATCGAAGCGCTGGCATACGAAATCAGCTGATCAAAATGCTGGATCGCGCCGGACAGCCCCAGTTCGGCCGCAGAGCTCGGACGGCCATGCTTTGCATCCTGCCCCGCGGGCTTGCCCAGCGACTCGGGATCGGCCGCGACATCGCGGATATCGTCCGCCACCTGATACGCCTCGCCCAGCCACTCGCCGAGCGCACGCCAGGGTTCGGCGGCCATGCCGGCTGCCTGTGCGCCGGAAACCGTCGCAGCAACGAAGAGCGCACCGGTTTTCGCGCGCTGATATTCGGTCAGCGCCACGCGGGGCTCGCACTCCCATGCCTGGCCGGCGACGATGCCGGTCGGCGCAGCGACGCCCGTCGCCAGTGTCGCGAACAGCGGCGCCAGCCGCTCAGGACAAGCCGAGCCCGCAGCGCCCAGGCTCTGAAAAGCGCTGACGATCAGCGCATCGCCCGCCAGCACCGCGAGCCGCTCGCCATACGCGGCAAACACGGTGGGACGGCCGCGACGCGTCGCCGCGTTATCAAAGCAAGGCAAGTCGTCATGCACCAGCGATGCGCAGTGCATCAGCTCGATCGCCGCACCGGCCGCTGCTGCAAGCTGAAGATCCTCTGCGCCGCAGGCCTGCGCGACCGCCAGTGTCAGGTGCGGACGAATCCGGGCGCCGCCGGGAAAGACCGCATGCCGGATCGCAGCCGCCAGCCGCGGTGGTCCGTCCTCGCCCTCCTGAGCGGCCAGCGCCGCCTCCAGAGCGTGCTCGATGCGCTGAGTGTTGTCCATGTCTGCCTCCTGACGGCATTGTCATTCTTGTCATTCCCGCCCCGATGCCTGCTGATGTCAGCGGACATTGACGGATCTTTGTGTAACTTAGACTTGTCACTATAAAGTGTCAAGCTTATTGGACACCGAAGACTGATCTCCGGCCGCTTTGTCCGCTCATAAGCCGGCGTGATTGAAGCGGCGCCGACGCCTCCCGGCCTTGTGGCCCCTCAATGAATGGCGCTTCCTCTGGCTTAAGGTCTCGCTTGCCAAACGAACTACATCTGGCAACCGGGACAACCACAGGGAGAACACATGGGGGAAGTTTTTTTCGGGGGCCGCTCGCCCTCGGTGAGCGCGCGCGCGGTCACGCACTGCCTGTTTTCGGCATGGCTGGCGATCCTGACAGGCTGCAGCGGCGGGGGCTCAGGTGGCGACACCCAATTGCTGGCCGGCTCGGGCAGCAGCGCTGGCACCGACATGAACTGCCCGGCCGCCGACATGCAGTGCAGCGGCGGCACGATACTGCGCGTGGACAATCGCATCGGACTCACCGCGTCTGGCGTGCAGACCTACGCGACCTCGATGAATGATCTGCTGACCGACAACCCGGCGCCGGGCAGCGCATGGGGTCTGCTGCCGGCATCGGGGGGGATCGCCGATGTGCGCGTGACCCGCAATGCAAATGGCGACACGACCGCCGTTGCGCTGCTGCTGTCGAAACTGGGCATCTCGTGGGACGGCAAGACGGAGCGCCCGCTGATCATCGAGACCTTTGAAAAACGTCACGGACGCGTGCAGCTCGACAGCAAGGGTCTGGTCACGTTCAGCTCCTTGCCACCACCCAGCGACCTGAATTTTTACGATTACTGGAAAAAAGGCGCGCTGGGCACGCAGGCGCACTATGCGAACAACATCTATTTCCCGCGCAGCGATTGCGCAGCGTCAGGCGACTGCGCCGTCATCGAGTCGGATGGCCTGCATCCCGCAGAAGGCGACTGGCGCCGGGGCGGGCTGGCGCCGGACAATCTCTGGGCGACCCGGCTGCACGAAGAAGGTGCCACCCAAGCAGGCATGGGACAGGACGCGAATGGCAATCTGGTGCTGCTGCCTGCCGCCGACAGCATTGGTGTGCCCTATCCCGGCTTCAAGGGCTATCGCAACTACCACCAATGGAGCTATGCGCACACCAACCTGTCGAGCTGGATCACGCAAGACACGGTGATGATCGATGAGTGGGCCAAGGGCACTGGCTACGAGCACAACAAGATGCGCCGCGGCTTCGTCGCCTTTGGCGCGGTCACGCGCGCCCCACTGGTGCCCGCGTCGGGCACGGTGCGCTATTCCGGCGTGCTGCGCGGCTGGTTCAGCTATCAGAAGGCTGAGGATTCTTATCCGATCACAGGTCAGGCGGAGGCGGTGGTGGATTTCGGCAAACGCACCATCACGCTCACGTTCAGCGGCACACGCATTGATGAAGGCACCCTAGATCCGATACCCGTATCACTGACCAGCACCCTGCCGTTCTCCAGCGCTAACTATGCGACGAGCACGGCCTCGAATGATGCGCTCGCGGGGGGCATCAGCGCGAGATTTTTTGGTGGCGTGGGATCGGGCAGCAGTGGCAACGGGCCGGCGGAGCTGGGAGGTGTGTTTCAGTTGCAGGCGCAGGGGAGCGGGCCATCGGCCATTGGCGGGTTTTTGTTAAAGCGGCTGTGAGCTGCAGGAATTTGGTGCTAATACGTCACATGAAGCCATTGAGACCGTTACGTCAGCTTGTGGCTGCGGCCTCAATGGTTTAAAGATACTTACATGGATAAATTTTTCGACAGCGTGAGAAGAGGCTTGGAAGAGGCCATACGCCATGCCAAGGGCAAAACAACCCGTACCCTCGTTCACCACCCTCGCCCTATTGCCTCACAGTCCGGCACAAATATAGCTGGAGGTAATGATCAAACAATACAAGTCAGTGATCAAAGCACTGGCGCAGAAAACGTGGCGCTACATATCACGCACAAGTAACAGCGCCTCGTCCACCAGCGCAGCGCACTGTGCCGGGCTCTCCTCATGCGCGAGATGCCCGAGCATGGGCCAGAGCACGATCTGCGGTTTCTGTAAGAGACGTGCGACCAACGATGCCTGCGCGGGCGGCACGGTCAGATCATTCTCCGCCGCGACCAGCCACACAGGAATGTCGAGCGACGGCAGTGCATGTTCAAGCGGCGCCAGATCCCAGTGCGCCATCATCGCCAGCGCACCGGACACATGCCCCGGATTTCTTACCAGCTGTGCGTACAGACGCATGCCATTCGCATCCAGCACCGAACCCGTGCTGCGCACCAGCTTGTCGACGATGGCCGGGTCCTGCGCCTGCCAGGCAAAAAAACGCGAGGCGAATGAACCTGCCGCCAGCAATCGCGCAATCGGTGAAAACAACTGACCGGCGACTCCGCCAAAACCCACGAAAGCACCATTCAGGCTGATGAGCGCAGAGGGTGCGATGGCCTTGTCCAGTGCAAGACGCGCCGCGATGGCGGCACCTGCCGAATGGCCAACCACCAGTTGCGGAGCAAATGACAAGGTCTTCAGCAAGGCTGCCAGCTTGCGCGCCATAGAGCTCAATGATTGTTCTGCCGGCTGCGGCATGGTCGTGAACCCATGACCGGGCAGATCGATGGACAGCACACGGCATCGCTTTGCAAGCAGCGGCGCGACATCGCGCCACGAATGCGACGACGAACCTGTGCCGTGGATGAGCAACACCGGCGGCGCATCCGAAGGCAGGCTGGCTTCGCCGAATTGCTGCACATGCCAGTCAAGTCCGGCCGCATGAATGAAATGGCTGTGACTGCGGTTCGGCCAGTCACGCCCGTCTGTCTCCCAGACCAGCCGGGCGCTCAACTCAGCGCGCTCCGCCGCGTGCGCGCTCGGAGCTCATGCGCGGCTCCCTTCGCGGCTCACCTCGCGACTCACCGCGCGCACCGCCTGCGACACCATCGCCGCGCCCGCATGCGGCAAGGGCAGGTAGCGTGCGCGCATCGCTGAGGCGAGTTCAGCTGCGAGTGGCTGCGGCTTGGGCGAGGTGTCGATGAACAGCACGGCCGCCCCTGTCAGCGATAGCTGGCGTGCCGCCTGCAAGGCTTCCGCGTGTGCCTGCTCACGGCCACCGCTGCCATCGCGCGCGACATTCGCGCGGCCGTCGGTGAGCATGACGATCAGCGGTGACACGCCTCGACGCTGCAGGCCTTGCGCCGTCAAGCCGGCGGCATCGATGGCCGTGGCCAGCGGCGTGCCGCCACCGCCGGGCAAGCCGGCAAGGCTGCGCTTGGCGCGCACCAGCGAGCGCGTCGGCGGCAGCAGCAATTCGGCCTGCTGTCCGCGAAACGCCATCAGCGCCACCTGATCGCGCCGCACGTAACAATCGGCGAGCAGCAGCTCGACCGCGCCCTTGGCTTCGGCCAGCCGGTGCATCGCGGATGAACCGGAAGCATCGACGACAAACAGCGTCGCGGTAGTGGTTTTTTGCTTGATGCGCGTCACATGAAAATCTTCGGCGCGCACCTGTATGCGTGATCCGCTGCTGCGCTTGCCCGACGCCGTTGCAGTGCGCAGCTTCTGCCAGGGCGCTGCGGCACGCAGGGTATCGATCAGATGCAGCCGGCTGCCCTGCGCGGGCCGCGCGCGGCGTGAACCCGCAGGACGTCCGCGCAATCCGGCCTTCACCGCGGCACCGGATTTGCCGGCATGGCCGCGCCTGAGCGCGCCGCCTTCCAGCATCTGCAGCAACAGCCCGGCGGGCAGCGCTGCCTTCGCGGCATCGAGCACGCGGTCTTCGAGCGGTGCTTGTTCTCGCGTGGCCTGTGAGGATGGATGTTCGTGCGCTTCCTGATCGGGAGCTTCGGCCTCTGGTTCAGGCTCGGCCCGTTCTGCGTCGTCCTCGTCGGGCACCGGCGGCAGCCGTGTCGCGCGCGGCGCGAGCACCAGCGAGGCCGCGACCCGCGCATCATCTTCAGTCACCTGCTGATTGCCATCCAGCGCGGCATTTGCGCGCGCAGTAGCCACGGACAACAGCGCGGCGCGCGCCGAATCAATGCCCAGACCCATGGCCGCACCACACAGCGCGCGCAGCAATTCATCAGGCATCCCGATGTGCGCGATGCGCTCGCGCGCAGCGCGAATATCATCCGGGGAGATCATCGAGAAGGCTTCGCCGATCACCACCTGCCATGGTATCGCGCGCAGATCGATGTCGAACGCCAGCCGCTCGCGCAGCACCGGCGATACGGCTTCGTCTTCATGCGCGCCCTCATCCAGCGCCACCAGTGCAAACCGGGCATGGTGACGCGCATTCAATCCGTCGCGCATCACCATCACTTCGTGTGTGTCGATCACGGCGGCAAGCCGGGCGGCCGTCTCCTGAGGAAGGCGCTCGGCCATCGGTAATATCAGCGCGCCGCCATCCACCTCGGACAGCAGTCCGCGCTGCAAGACCGGACGTCCGACCGACAGGGTCGCGGACAGATCCAGTCCGCCG
>JACCEC011725358.1_pt1 | contig 11499 bp, 14 predicted proteins | sample 7450121 | NCBI WGS metagenome assembly JACCEC01 (sample SAMN15323455, study PRJNA562643) | freshwater metagenome | isolation source: river surface water | place: USA:Blue River Watershed | collected 2017-08-18 | reverse complement strand
TGACTTCGACTGTATGCAACGACTATTTATTAGATTGGATTCCTTCCGACAAATTATGTTGGGATTATTTGGCATTTAATCCGTTGGCGGTGCCATTATTGAAAGAAAACCCCGATAGAATCCATTGGGAATGGTTATCGTCTAATCCGAACGCAATCGAATTGTTGGAAGCCAATCCAGATAAAATCTGTTGGAAATATTTATCGGAGAATGCCAATGCGATCCATTTATTGGAAGCCAATCCGGATAAAATCGATTGGCAAAGATTATCTGTAAATCCAAATGCGATTCGTTTGTTAGAATCCAATCCAGATAAAATCAATTGGGAATTATTATCGGAGAATCCGAATGCGCTTCATTTGTTAGAAGCCAATCCAGATAAAATCTGTTGGGAATTATTATGTTTGAATCCGAATGCGATCCATTTATTGGAAGCCAATCCAGATAAAATCGATTGGGATTATTTATCTTCAAATCCATCTGCGATTCCCTTATTATCGCAACATACTGATAAAATCAAATGGGTAGCGTTATCGAAAAATGAATCTGCTATGCCGTTGTTATCACAACATACTGATAAAATCTATTGGAAATATTTATCTTCAAATTCCTCCGCGATTGAAATGTTAGTTTCAAATCCATCCAATATCAATTGGAGATGGTTATCTCAAAATACGGCGGCAATAGATTTATTATCGAAAAATATAGATAACATTCATTGGCTAGTCATCTCCGAAAATCCGGCTATTTTCAAATCTTATTATAATGAAAAATCAATACAAAACCAAATATGAAAATGAGAAACAGGAAGATTAATATCAAAAGTTGAATTTAAGTTTATTTTTTATCTCACCACATACACAATCAATCGAATCCAAACAATCTAAAACAAATGGAGAGTTATTGCGAAACTCCTCACTCATGTTTATATTGTACTAAACAATATAAATTATCATCCTCGCTTCAAAAACATATTACGGTATGTAAGTTTATGAACGATTTAAAAACAAAAACACCAGATGAATTGATGGATAATCATTATCCGGTTCCCAATACAAAAATGTTGTTTACATATATTCAATTATTGAATGAACAGGTTGCCAAATTAACAGATGAAGTCCAATTATTGAAACAAACCACCACCGCTAAAAATCAAACGAAAGTCGATACGTGGTTAAACACACATTTGCGTAATATACCCATTTCATTCAGTCATTGGTACAAAGAAAAAGAATTTTCATCCCACCATTTAGAATTATTATACGAAAATGATATGATGCATATCATCAAAACATTTATAGATGATTTAAAGAATAGTGCAACGAACCGACCAATTCGTGCATTTACACACAATTCCAAACAAGTGTCTGTGTATGTATTCGACTGTATATCGGATCAATCTCCTTCCAAATGGAGAAAACTAAATTCCAAAGATATACAAAAAATAATCAAATATGTAATGAGTAAAGTATTGGGAAGTTTCATTGAATGGAAAAATAATTTTGAATCGGCTATTCAATCCAATATTGGATTAAAGGAAAGAGAATTTATATACATGACAAAATTATCCAAAGCAAATACACTTGTTGACAGTAGCGGAACATTTGTTAAAAAGCAATTGATAAAAGTATTTGCAGAACCGGCAAGTCATATGTACGACTTGATTGAATAGGATCACTAAAAAAATGAACAATGCAATAAAAATTGATTTCAACTCTATTTTAATGTGTATAGAATAAAATCTTTTTTAACAACCCGTATTATTCTCTTTTCAAAATGTCATCCTTTCGTGAAATCATTCGTGAAAAAAATGTATATGATGTGTTCAATACACATCGCAGTATCATTTTATCAACCATTCATTTAATAGTGGTATTGATATTTAACAATGAAGCCATTCAAATTCTTCCTTCAATGGGACATACTTATCCTATGTATTCCATTACGTTTGAAGTATTATTAAAACATATTACCTTTTGTCAAACAATCACCTTGTTTACTTTGGTCATGCTCTATATTTCACCCGCTTGTACTGTGACGAAAACAACAATGCGTACAAATATTGTGGTAATGAGTGTGAGTTTTGCAATTAAAATGATTTATGGATGTATTTTGGTATATGAAAATCCTGATGTTCAACCAATTCCAAAACATATTCGTAACAATCATCCTTTGTATAGTTTGATTGAAATATCTTATGTGATACGTGTACTGGCAACCATGTGTATTGTACTATTGTTTGCAGTAGATAATTTTGATAATGTAATACATATTTTGAAAAAAAAGAAAATAAAAAATATTGAATTATTTATTGACGATTCAGATGATAACAGTTACCACGAAGTATAATTATATATTGTTTATAAAATTATAGACTATTCACATTCAAAATTTCATTTTTTTATTATTACAACCATATTGTTATTGTTTATTTACTGTATAATTATAACAACTTCAACAAAAATTGAAATCCATCCATCCCAACACAACATATGCACAAATTCCAAACATTTGTAAATCAACTCTCTTTCGTATCGTTCTTTGTTTGCGCATCCGCGTCTTTTAAATACAATGTCTCGTTCTACCAAATCCGATTCCTCCTCTTTGTTTTGCAATATTTGCAAAAATAATAACAAACCGTCGAGTGAATATACTAGTCATAATACAAAAAAAATGATTAATGGTGTTCGTGTAGTTGTATGTCCTACTATTTTGAATAGTATTTGCACCTATTGCAAAGAAAAAGGACATTTTAAATCCGAGTGCCCTGTCCTCGAAAAGAAAAAGAAGAATGACCAAACAAGACAAATCCAAAACCAAAAACAGGCCCCAAATACTTCACAAAAACCAAAGGATGATCCTGTCCCAAAAAAACACACAACAAACGTATTTGCAGATGCATTTGATGAAAGTGATGATGAAGAAGATGAATCAATTGTTCCCGGAACAACTGCAAACTGCAAGAAAGATGTATCGTTCTCCTATTTATCCGCATTGTCTGACAATATTGTTCAAGATCTAGTTACCAAACGAATTGATATTCCAGTTCCAACCGCTCAGTTATCGATTTTACAACAAATATGTAAAAATCGAAATCTGAAACACCCTTGGGCGGATGATGATTATTGGGAATCAGATGATGAAGATGCCACACTTGGTGGCGTATATCGTCATACACCATATGTTTCCAATTACAAACCATCTAGTTCAACGGATACATCTGATGCATCGGACGCATACGATTCAATGTAATTGATTCCAAATAAAAAATAAAAAAAATAAAAAATAAAAAAGTTCACATTTCTGTGTTCTTTTTTTACGCCATATTTGAAATAAAAATTGAATCTTTTTTATCATTTATAGGTGTCAATCATTCTATAAAACAATGACTGTATCTACACCCAATATGTTCTTTATCAAAGACATCATATGTAAAATAAATGAATACATAGAAGATGATAATCATTTATTAATTTGTAATAAATATTTGTATGAATTAAAAGTGAAACACTATAAATTAAACAAAAAATATTCTATCCGATATTGTCGAGATATTCCTTTTAAAAACAAAATAGATTCAAAAATAACAAATAGTCGATGTCAATTAAGTTTAAATTTAAACTGGTATCATCAAATCACCGATGAAATCATTCAAAGTCTAAGCCATTTACATACATTAAATATAAATGGATGTGAACAAATCACAGATGAAGGGATAAAATGGCTAGGGAACCTCCATACCTTAAATTTACGATATTGTGATAAAATAACAGATAAAGGTATTCAATATCTCAGTAGATTACATACTTTAAATCTAAATGGTTGTGATAATATCACGGATTGCGGTATCAAATGTCTTACAAATCTCCATACCTTAAATTTATGGGGTTGTAATCAAATCACGGATCAAGGCGTTCGAATGCTTGGTCAACTCCATACACTCGATTTAAGTGGTTGTGATAAAATAACGGACGCAGGAATTCAATATCTAAGTCATTTACACACATTATATTTAAATCGATGTAATCAAATCACAGATGAAGGGATCAAATGGTTAGGGAACCTCCATACATTACATTTATGGGGTTGTAATCAAATTACGGATGCAGGAATCCACTTTCTTGAAAATGTACATAAACTCGATTTAAGTGGTTGTGATAAAATTACGGATGCGGGAATCAAACGACTCAGTAAACTCCATACTTTAAAATTAAGTTGGTGTAATAAAATAACAGACGCCGGCGTCAAATGTCTTGGACATTTACATCGATTAGATTTATTTGGTTGTCATCAAATCACAGATGACGGAATTCAAAGTCTTGGCCAATTACATACATTAGATTTAAATGGATGTAATCAAATAACTGATGAAGGAGTGAAATGGCTTCAAAACCTTGATACTTTAAACATATGCGGTTGTACTCAAATCACATATAAAGGAATTCAAATGCTTAGAAATGTTAACAAACTAATAAGATAAACATTTTCAAATAATGACTGTATACCATACCATACTATACTTTTTTATTGATTAAAAATTGAAATACATTCATTCGAATGTATGTTATTTACAATTACAAACACTTTATCCAAAATCCAAATCCAGTTTGTTACAAAATGGCAGTCAGAAAATCCAATATTTTGCTCGTGAAAGACATAATATATAAAGTAAACGAATACATAGAATATGAGAATCCTTTGTTAGTTTGCAACAAATACTTGTATAATTTGAAGTTGAAACATTATAAATTAAACAAAAAATATTCTATCCGATATTGTCAAGATGAACATTTTAGAAACACTGTGAATTCAAAATTAACAAACGGTCGGTTACAGTTAAGTTTGAATTTGAAAGGGGATTATGATGACAGTAATGATTTTATTACGGATGAAGTGTGTCAAAATCTTTCTAATGTGCATACATTGGTTTTAAGACATTGTAATAACATCACGGATGAAGGTATCAAATGGCTGGGTAACCTCCATACATTAGATTTAAGTTGTTGTTATAAAATCACGGACAAAGGACTACAACATCTTAGTAACCTCCATACATTGAATTTATCTTTTTGTAAAATAACGGATGCGGGTCTTCAACATCTTAGTGGACTTCACACATTAGATTTAACTTGTTGTGATAACATCACAGATGAAGGTATCAAATGGCTGTGTAACCACCATACATTAACTTTATGGAGTTGTGATAACATAACGGATGCGGGTCTTCAACATCTTAGTGGACTTCACACATTATATTTATGGGGTTGTTATCGAATCACAGATAAAGGAATCCAAAATCTTGGTAAAATACACACCTTAGATTTAAGTAATTGTATTGAAATGACGAATGAAGGACTCAAACATCTTGGCGGAGTCGATACATTGGTTTTAAGACATTGCAATAAAATCACAAATGAAGGACTCAAATATCTTGACGGTGTCAAGTCCTTACTTGTAAATCATTGCAAAAAAATAAGAAATATTAAACGAAATATCAAAAAACAAATAATATAAAATTTTGAATACAAATTATTATAATAAAAAACGTAAGAAAAATAGTCTTTTACAGATAAACATTATCACAATTAAACAAAAATAAAAACAAAACAAAAATTGAATTCTATATTCGAGTTATAATAAAAAACGCAAGTAAAAAATAATCTTTTAAAAACAAATAACACAGTCAAAACATGCAAACACATCACTATAGATTGAAACAAAAATCTATTTTTAACACAGGTTCTACGTTTACCACAGGATCTATGTTTACCACAGGATCTATGTTTACCACAGGATCTATGTTTATCATAGTATTAATGCTTCTATATACAATTCCAGTCAATGCAAAAGAATGTGGGGTCAATACCATTATGTATCAAACGCATCGTATTGGAATGGGTGCATTTCATATTACAACAACTGATGCAGATCGAACCGGTGTACAAAAAACATTCGATGATACTGAACTATTGGATGTTGCCGTAGCACTGCATTTGGCAAAAGAGGGCTTATATCCGCCTATAATCGAAACATGTCATTATGATCGAAACCAATATCAACATGAATATTTAGTTACTGCCAAAGCACTACAAATGCCAGGGAGCGAAATCCTAAGTAAACAATACGTTACGTTTTGGACTGGAAAACAAAAAGCAATGGTGTTACCAAATAAGGGATGGGAAAAATCATTTGCTGATTTTAAGAATCGTATTTTGAAATATAAAACGAAATATAAAGTAAATATGTGGGATGTGATTCAATTTGACGAAAATGGAGATATTATTAAATATAATCCGGGGAATTTTATGGCAGATAAAGAGTTTGGAACTATATATATTGTGGATGCAGATTTTATTGGTGAATCGGCTCCAAGCGATATGCAAGAAGTATATCTTGACTCATTAGATTTATATGTATGATCAACTATATTTTATTTTATAGTTGTATTATAATAAATGGCTTATAAAGTACCAATCCGATACGTTCCTGCCAATTTAACTGTAAAGGATAAAAAATCTCAAATACGTATGTTGAATAAATCCAAAAGATTATATAAACAACATAAATATTATACACGAGCAAAAATCTCTTCCTATTCACATAAAAAATCTTCCCATTTACGAACGGCTCGTCGTATTTATGGTGTAGAGTCCATTCGACCCACCAAAGAATTATCATTGAAAACGGGATGTACATTAGATGCCCTTAACAAAATCGTCAAAAAAGGAGAAGGTGCTTACTATTCTTCCGGATCAAGACCGAACCAAACGGGACAATCATGGGGACTTGCTAGACTTGCAAGTTCATTAACTGCCGGTAAATCGGCTGCAGTAGATTATGATATTTTAGAAAAAGGTTGTAATCATCATAAAAAAGCATACAAACTTGCAAACCAAGCCAGACGAAAATACAAGTATGGACACTCGTCAACAAGAAAACATACATATACATATTCGTTGTGATAGAATGACTGTAGTTGTAGTTGCAAAAAATTGAAATCTAAAACTTATGAGTAAGTATTAGTAAAAGTTACCAAATCAATCAACAAGTCAACAAGTTTTCAAGTCAACAAGTTTTCAAACAATGTCCGCCAAAATGATTTCCGCCAAAATTTATAATTTGGATTCTGAAATTAATGAATGCATGAATGAAGAAGATGTTAAAATTCGAATTCAAATGCAACACATTGTAAACAAGATCGATAATGTGTTCCGTTTACACAAATACAGTATCAAATCGGATGAGGGTATCCATATGATCCAATTAATCGAGAAAATACAACTGATTCTCTACAGATTAAAAATGAAAAAAGAATCAAATTCAGTTGTTGTAAAATTGATAAATGCAGATATCATTCGATTAAATGAAGTGTTGCATGATTTACAAGACCATTTCGAGACAGATAATTCCAATGAAGATGAATATGAATTCAATCCATTCTCTAAAATAATTTATTAAAAAATTTAATAAAAAAAATGACTGTGTAGTATTTAAAAAATGATAAAAAATGAATTGTGTGGTATTTAAAAAATAAAAAATGATTGTGTGGTATTTACACCTTTTTTCATTTCAAACACCCTTTATTAAAGAAAAATAATTTAAAGATAAATATTTAATATAGTAAAATGTATAAGCGTGTTTATTTTACTATATTAAATAATAAATTCTCTATTGGAAAAATTTTCATAAGGAATAAAGAATTGCCTATTTGTTCAAAATGTATAAATTTTATTGAACATACAAATAACTATCCATATGACCCAATTCCGTGCGATGAACAATATGGTAGATGTAAAAAATTTGGTGAAGTGAATATGATTACTGGTATGCTTGAATATGATTTAGCTAGTAATTGTAGATTAAACGATAGTAAATGTGGTAAATTTGGTTCAGAATTTACTGAGCAAATCAAAACTTGATATATTAATTTTATTATAGTTGATAAAGGGCGTTTACAATAACAAAAGGTGTAATAAAAAATAAAAAATAACAATGTAATTGTTGTTATTTTTTTACGTCATCTCGTCAAAAATTGAAACCGATTGTCTTTCAGTAGTAGTTTATATATTACAATTCAAACAATTACAATGAACGTTAGAAGTATTATTGGTATGTTTAAAAATGCATCGCTTATACATACGAAGCCGGTATTAGGTAGATGGAATATACATAATTATAGACAAACCGCTCTCAAAATTAAATATGCCAATGAAGACAATTGCGGCATCTCATTTTACAATTATACAAACCAAAAACAAACAAAAACAACTGATATGGATGATACCAACTATATGTATATAATGGGTTACGAATCCGCCCACGATTAATGAATCATTAAATAAACCATAAATTATGTTTTTTAAATGCACTTATTTTTGTATCTACACCTACCATCCAATTTGCGTGAATAAAATAAACCTTCTCATTCGATCTTTTAAATTCTTCTTGAAGATTTCTTACCCAATCAATCGGATGTGGTTCAGAAAAATACAATAATCCGTTTGGAAATTGATTTATATTTAATAATGAAATAGATATAGGTAGTGTTGATGTTGTTAGAATATTGGAAAATACGATTTGGTCATTATCGTTCGTATTTTGTTGGGAATACATAAAGTTAGTTAATTCTATGGTAATTGGGGTCGGTTTGAACATCATACACCCTGTACACATCATATTGACATCATTTTGAAATACAATATCATCATTCGATAGTAATATAGTATTCATAAAATATTCATTTAAATCTCCCATAACGACTGTATCAATATCCAAATACCAAACATATTTTTGTTCTTGCAACAGTTTATTGATAATAGAATATCTTAAATAAGATAAATTATTAAATTCCTTGGTCGCAAAATCATTTTTTTCTTTATTGATTTTGTTTTCAAATATAAGTTCGACTTTATAATTTTTAGATTTTAATAATTCAAAACTTTCGACATCTGTCACATAAGAAGTATGATTCTTTATATTGACTCGTTTTAATGATTCTAAAAAATTTAAAGCCATATCCATACATCCATAATTATATACACTTATAAAAACCAATTCCATTTTATTATATGTTTATAACCATAAGTAGTATTTAACTTGTAATTGTGTGTATATTTTTTACTAAGTGTGACGATACCAGAATATATAATTATGAAAATAGATATAAAAAATTGAATTCAAATATAGTTATAAACACGTACAACAAAACAATTAACTAACACTTTATAACAATGGTCAAAAATGTTAAAGGCGGTAATCGTGGCAAATCAGGCGCCCGTAAAAATATGATTAAAACAGTATCGAATGTGGTTCGATTACCTGAATGTGAATTAGAACAGTTTGCTGTCGTAACCAAACATTATGGAACTGTATGCGATGTGACAACAAGTAAAGGATTACAATTAAAATGTCAAATCCGAGGTAAATTTAAAAAAAATATTTCACATCATTTCATTGCTATCGGTAAATTCGTATTGGTTGGACTTAGAGAATGGGAATCCGTTCCAAAATCGTGTGATTTATTACACGTCTATGAAAACAATCACATCATTAATTTAAATAATCCATTATATGATTTATCCAATATCATTGGTATTTCACTTGCTTACGGAAATCATTCAAATGAACCCATACAAGATGATGTTCTCTTTACACACGATGCAGTCATTCGTGAACAAGTGCAACCAGTAGTTGCACCAGTAACTACCGAATTAGTAGTTGATGATGTTGATTATGATTTCGATGACATTTAAATTTGGGTTTGTTTAGATTATTCTCATATTATATATATTTTTTTACAGATGTACATTACATTTTTATACTATTATCAATGATTATAGTATAATTACTTTCTATGAATAATACTCAAAAACGATTTTTACTATTTTTGTTTGGATGTATTGGTACTCGTAGTTTATTTTTATTGCTTGCAACACAAGCATCTGCACGTGTACTCTTTTGGATGGGTTGTCTAGCGTTATTACCCGCATTCGGGTTTATGTACTATTTTATAACTGGCACTAGACAAACCGGAGGAGAAGTATTCGGTGAAAAAATTTGGTGGAATGATTTACGCCCGATTCACGGTTTATTATATGCGATGTTTGCTTGGAAAGCGATCACTGGCCAATCGGGTGCGTGGGTCTATTTATTAATCGATGTCATCATAGGAATTTTCAGTTTTTTGGGATTTCATTATTGGAATGATGATTTCAAAAAATTGATGAATCGTTGAATCGTTCAAAAAGATAAATTAAAATAAAGTGAGTTTGTAAATTAAATGGTTGAAGAAGATGAAATTGATGCTGACATCGACATCTCATGGATACAGTCACATGAGAAAGAGATTTTAGTCGATAAAAACTATCAACGTGAACCCATGGAAGAAATTAGTGTATATTACATCTATATTAATTCCGCATCGAGTATTGAAAAAATTACTCACGAAGTAATTCCTACCGAGTCTTGTAATGGTCAAACCGTCATTAAAAACGAAACGTTACTATATTTGATACAGACCAAAAGACGTATTGAAAAACATTTAACGTATCAATATGCCGACATTATATTATACAATGTTGATTTAGAACCAAATCAAATTCCTTTGTATGCGACTTCAAACAACGATATTCAAGACGACTTTTTAAAACAATCGAGCATATTCAATGATATTGTAATACCCGACTCTATTTTTATATTCCACGAAGTCAATACCTTATACATTATTTTTAAAGAATCCTTCAATCAAAACAGTTTAGAATCATTAAAAACATTGTTAAAGAGCAGAAAATCACATTCAAATGGACACAAAGCATCCGGTACTAAAAAGAAAGGTATTGTAAACGACTGTGTTCAAAATCATAAAACAAGATCCTCCATTCATAACAACAGTAAACACAAAACATTAAAAAAAGTATAATTACGCGATTGAAATACGTTGTCTGTTTAAAAGCCGATTTTTTCTAAAATTATAATGGACAAGTAACCTGTACTATTTTTATCGAATATAATTATGCATCGAATAGGGAACCATATCTAAACAAGTCATCACTTTATCCATATCTTCCAAATAATGTCCTCCAATTGTTGAATCCAGTCCCTCCTGAATGATTAACCACGGAAAATAAGTATAACAATTCCCATCCAGTTGAAGTCTACTTGTCATCCAATCACTCGCACATAATGGATTATGTTTCCAATCGGATAATAACTTTTTGGCACCTTTATAAGACAAAATATATCCCGCTGTTAAATATTGTTCAAACGCACGTGTCCAAGTAAAATATGGATTTGCCATTTCAGATGCATTCAAAAAGACTGCATCCCAATTCGGATTTGACTTTATTTGCAAATATAATTCATTCAGTTTTCTGAAAAATTGTTTATCAAAACACGCATCATCTTCTAAAATAAGCGCATACTCCAATTTATTTTGAACAATATGATTCCAAAGATTATAATGTGACTGTGCACAAGCCCTTTGGCCACCGTTTAAATAAT